>Ga0193752_1003124_pt1 | contig 11667 bp, 10 predicted proteins | sample H1c1metaG_FD_144924 | JGI IMG/M metagenome (GOLD analysis project Ga0193752, IMG submission 144924) | Soil microbial communities from a riparian zone of the East river system, Colorado, United States - H1c1 | ecosystem: Environmental > Terrestrial > Soil > Riparian zone | place: USA: East River... | reverse complement strand
CTTCCGTCGCAAGCATGCGGATGCGGTCGGTCATCGGGCTGTGCGGATAACGCGCGAGATAGCGGCGCGCGCGTGTGCTCGCTTCAGCGCGTCGGCCGAGCGCGTGCAGCGCGACGATCGCGAGCCCTTCGCGTTCGTGGTGCAGGTAGCCTTCGCCGAACCGGCGATGGCCTTGCTCGGCAAGCCGCAACGCGCGGCCCGGGGCGCTCTCGACGGTCGCTTTGATCTGCGCGAGCTGAGCGATCTCAGCGGCGGCAGGATCGCGCGGTGCACGGCTCGCGGGCGCTGGCTGAGCCGGCTCCGCCTGCTCGCGGGCTGCGGGCTCAACGGCCACAACCGGCGCGACCGGTGCGATCGGTTGCGGCGTCAGCACGACCGGCGCGCGTCGCGGCGCAGCGGGTAGCTCTCGTCGCGGCGCTGGCGTGAGCAGCACGGCGCTCGCGATCGCGATCGCGCCGACACCGCTGGCGACCGCGAGCTTCACACCGAGGCCGAGCTTCGCCACGTGCGCGGCGCCGGCGCTCGCCGCCGCTTGGCTGCCCACGCCGAGCGCCGCGTGCAACGCGACGAGACCCGCGGCCGCATCATAGGCCGGCGCAGCGCCCGCAACGTTGATCAGATCTTGGCGAACGAGCGATGACGTCGCCGGGTCATCCATCAAGCGCGGCGGCGCCGGCGGACCGCCCGCGAGCTGCTCCGGGCGCTTGCCTTGCGTGCTCATACGCCCTCCGCCGCGCGGCGAGCGCGCGGCGCATGCGAGCTGCCACGACCGTCGCCTTCATGCGCATCGAGAAAGCGCCGGCGCGCGGTGTGCAGGCGTGAGTAGATCGTGCCGACGGGGACCTCGAGCGCGGCCGCGATCTCTTGGCACGACTCGCCTTCGATCTCGTACAGAATGAACGCCGCGCGGTGCTCGATATCCAACGTGTCGAGCGCGCGCTGCACCCGGCCGAGCGACTCGGCGACCTCGAGCGCTTCACCCGGGTCCTTGCCGGCTGCCGTCATCGAGTCGAACGCGCTCGAGCTCGGGTCCTCGCGACGGCGTGCCGACGAGCGCTGCCGAGCGCGCGTCACGCGCAGCGCGATCGCGGCGAGCCAGGTGCGCGGCTGCGCCGGGCCTGGCTGATAGCCACCTTTGGTGTGGGCGACGATGAAGACCTCTTGCACGAGGTCATCGACCTCGGCCTTCGTCGCGCCCAGCCGGGTTACGAATGCGGCCACGAACGTTGCATGCGCGCGGAACAAAGCATCGGCGCCAATCGCCGATCCGCCCTGCTCGCGCCCTTCGTTCGCTTTATCGCCCATCGCCCCGATTCCCTTCACGGCAACGTCCAAAGAACGTGCACGGAGAGCACACTTCCGATCGGAAACGATGTCGCATCACGTCGCTCGTCGCCTACGCGAGCCTCGAGAGTGGGACGGATAAGGGAGCCGTACAACCCCGCGTAGATCCGTAGCGAAATGGGCTCGACGACCGGGAAATCCAGCGTCGCCGCCAACAGGATCGCAGCCCAGCCGGTCAACGTGCCGCGCGCGCTGACCGCGAAATTACGTCCTCGTGCCGGCACTGCGGCTGCGGCCAGCCCCGCACAGCCGGCAGCCCGGAGCGCGCCGAGCGGCATGCCCGCGCACAAGCTGCCTTGCCCGCCATAGAGCTGTGCGTCGACGACGCCGTCCGAAAGCTCGGTCGTGACGCCCGGGGCGGCAAGGCCAACGAGCTCGAGACGCCAGAGCTCCCCGAGCGCAAAGCCCGCGCCGAGCGAGAGCACCAGCGCCGGCTCGGGCAGCACGCCGAGCAACACACCACCGCCTGCTTGCAGCGTCACCGACACCGCGCCGGCGCTCATCGCTGCGGGCTCCGGGGCTTGGTCCTCGCTCGCTGGCGCAACCGGCTGATCCGGCGATGGTGGTGGAGCGTCGTCGAGCTTCGCAGGGATTTCGGGCGCAGACGTTGCAGCCTCTTGCGCAGGCGGCGCAGGCGGTGACGACGTCGGTGCGGGCGCGCCGGTGCTGGCCGGTGCGGGCGCGCCGGTGCTGGCCAGTGCGCTGCTCGTGCTGAGCGCGGCGTCGCCCTGCGCTTGCACGCTCTCGAACGCGAGCGCGATCGCGATCGCGACGACGCGAACGCGCTCGGTGCAGCGCGGCGGCACGGTCTCGAAGCTGCGTTCCGCGAGCACGCTGTCATCGCGCAACAGCTCGAACGAAAGCGCCGACTCACCCGGTCGCACCGTCACCCGCAGCCGAGGGTCCGGCGCGACGCGCGCAGCGTAGCGCCGCATCGCGGCGCGCAGGCCGGCCTCGGTGATGCAGCCATCGTCGCGGGTCACCTCGATGGCTTGCGCACGCGCACCGGCGCTCCACGCGAGCGCGCTCCATGCGACGAGCCAACCTGCCAACCATGAGCGAATCGAATGCTGCCTTTCGAGGCAGGCGGGCACTGCGCCCGCCGGCCCCGATGCTTACCTCACTTTGCGGTGCTCAGCGCCGCCCGCCAAAGCCTTCGTCGCCGCGATCGGGCGCGCCGCATCATGGTGGCCGCCGCGACCGTGACCGCGACCGTGCCAGCGCCCAGGACCGCCGGCGAGATGATCACAAATCTTGCGGGTGCGATCGTGATCGCCACCGTCCGCTGACTCCTCGGCGACCTCGTCGGCATCGTCGTCATCATCCGAGGGCGGGGCGATCGACGCATCCGTATCCGCAACTGCAGCGTCCCCAGCGAGCGCTGCACATGTCGCTTCCCACTCCGCGCGTACCGCGGGATCGCGCAGCTCGACCCCGAGCGTGGCAAGTGTGCTGCCCTCGCCGTTATCGCTCGAGTCGGAGCCAGCACAGCCGCCTGCGCCAATGATCAGAACCGTCAGTAAAATCGTTGCTTTCGTGTGCATTGGTCTCCCCTTGCTCCCGCGTGCGGGGCACTTGGAATGCGCCTTCATGGTTGCGCGGTGGGAGATCCTTCACGACAAGTCGCGCTTTTCTTTACGGGCTCAAATCTTCGTCGTCGGGATCTTCGTCCGGCGAGTCCGGATCGACGCCGCGCTCATCGTTGTCGCGGATCGCGATGTCGGCGATCTCGCGCACGTCGCTGCTTCGCGCGTGCCGAACGGTTTGATCCCAAAGATTGCCTTCGACATCGATGTCGCCTTCAGGCAACGCATCGTCGGTTGCAGCCCCGTTGGTGAGCGAGAGATCCGGCTCGTGCTGGCTCTCGAAATTGCCCTGCTCGGTCGCGCCGCTCAGGAACTGCGTGCCGAGCTCATCGGCGTCTACGGAGAGACCCTCCTCAGGTGACGCGCGCTTTCCGATTTGGCGGCGCGTGGCCTTTGAGTGGACGGTGAAGTCTTCGGTGATCTCATCGTTGCGAAGGTGGCGGCGGGCTTTGGCAGACATGACGGCTCCTAGGGCTTGCGCGCGGGCACGGCGCGTCGTGGCGACATGGTCTGAGGCGGACTGGCCACCCACTCCATGGATCGCGGAGATTTCTGCGACAAGCCGCCAAAGCTTTCATGACGCGTGCCAAATGTTGTGGCCTGCGCCACGCCACATCCGGGATGATGGCGCCGCTTTTCGATCACCTATTTAGGGGAGCTTGCATGTCACGTACGCGCGCATTCGATCGCATTCGCCGCACTCTTCGCTTGGCACTGGCCGCACAGCGCAAGTCGCCTACACGCGGCACGCAAAGCTCGCGCATTTGGACGCCGACGCGCCGCGAGCTACTGGGCACGACCGCGCGAGGCGGTGTCGCGCTCGGCCTCGGTATGTTGGGGCTGCCGCAGACCGGCTGCTCTTCCGAAGGTGGCAACGAAGCCACCTCGCCGCGGATCGCGATCGTCGGCGCCGGCGTCGCGGGCCTCTTGTGCGCGTATCGTTTGCAGCAGGCCGGCGTGAACGCGACGGTGCTCGAAGCGGGCACGCGCGTCGGTGGCCGCATGTTCACCGCGCGAGGCATGCTCGAGCAAAATCAAATCGTGGAGCTGGGCGGTGAGTTTATCGACACCGGTCACGCGACGATACGCGGGCTGGCGGAAGAGCTCGGTTTCACGCTCGACGACATCATCGACGAGCCGAGCGGCATCGCGACCGAGCAATGGTTCTTCGGCGGGCGGCTCGTCACCGAGGACGAGATCGTAGACGCGTTCACACCGCTGGCTTCGCGCATGCAAGACGACCTGGCCGCTTCGGACGAGAGCGACGAGGTGTTCGATAGGCTCGATGCGCAGAGCATCGAAGAGTGGCTCGACGGCGTGCCGGACCTCGATCCCACGCTGCGCGAGCTGCTAACCCTCGCGTACGTCGGCGAATACGGCCGCGAGGCCGACGAGCAATCGGTGTTCAACCTGCTGTGGTTGATCGACTCGGAGACGCCCGACCCGTTCCGCGTGTTCGGCGACTCGGATGAGCGCTTCCATATCCATGAGGGCAACGACGCCGTCCCGACGAAGCTCGCCGAGCTGCTCGAAGGCCAGATCGAGCTCGAGCAGCGGCTGATGCGCGTGCGCGAGCTGAGCAACGGCACGCTCGAGCTGGCTCTCGATCGCAATGGCCCGGCCAGCGAGCAGACGTTCGACAAGGTCGTGCTCGCGCTGCCGTGGACGCTGCTGCGCGAGGTCGAGCTCGACGTCGAGCTGCCCACCGAGAAGCAGCAGATGATCGATGAGCTCGGCTACGGCACGAATGCCAAGGTCATCGGCCAGCTCGAGACGCGCGTTTGGCGTGACGAGCACGGCTCGAACGGCTCATGCGTGAGCGATCTGTTGCAAGGCGAGGTCTGGGACAGCTCGCGCGGCCAGAACGGCGACGCCGGCATCGCCACGCTGTTCCTCGGCGGCATCGCGGGCGAGGAAGCCGATCAAGGCACGCCGGAAGAGCGGTATCAGGGCGCGATGGCAGCGATCGAGCAGATCTATCCGGGCGCCCAAGCCGCATACATCGCAGACAGCGCGCTGCGCATGCACTGGCCGAGCGCGCCGCTCTTCAAGGGCAGCTACGCGTGTTACTTGCCCGGACAAGCGGTGTGGTCGGGGACCGAAGGCGAAGCGGTCAGGAACCTGCACTTCTGCGGCGAGCACACGAGTGAAGAGTTCCAGGGCTACATGGAAGGCGCCGCCGAGTCCGGGGAGCGAGTGGCCATCGAGCTGCTCGAGCTGCTCGGCAAGTAGACTTACAGAAACACGCCGATGCTGCCGACGGTGATGCTTGGGCCGAACACGAACGCCCATGGGTTCAGCTTCACGTCTCGCTCGAACTGGCCCATGTCGTTCAGCAGCGGCGCCGTGCGATCGCCCACCGTGTATGCCATCCACGCGTGGATGTTGATCGCCGCTTGCGTCGGCTGATTTGGATTGCCGATCGGGATCGCGATGCCGACGCCGAACACCAGCGCGAGCTGGCGTTCGCGATCGGTCGCGAGGCCCATGCCCATCATGCCGGCCTCGAGACCGACCAGACCTTCGTGGCCGTCGTTGTCGAGCCAGGTCAGGCGCGACAGCACGCCGAAGTTGAGCGAGAGCGGCCCCGTGCCGAGATCACCGGGGTCGTCCGAGAAACGATACAGGCTGCCGGGGATCGCGGCGGTCGCGTAGAAGCGAAAGTCGGCGTCCTCGGTGATCACCGACCACTGCGCGCTGGTGAGCGAGATCGAGCGCCGCGTGCCGGCGGCATACAACTCTTCATCGATCACTTGGTTCACGCGGATCTCGATGCGATCGAACTGCTCCTTCGCGCCGCGGATCCAGATCACGTCGGTCTCGGGGCCATGGCGAAGATGCAGCGTCTGATTGATGTGCGCCTCGCCGCGTTCGCCGCCGCCGAGATTCGTTACCGTCACCGTAAGCTCGAGCCGCTGCTCGCCGGCGTCTTGAGGGATGCGGCTGCGGTGAACCGAAAGCCGGCAGCTGTTGCGCTGCTCGAACGGAATGTGCTCCGCGGTACCCGGCCCGAGCGCGATCAGCTTCTCCTCGTCGTTCAAGCAGTGCAGCTCGAGCACCGGCTTGTCGGTCACGGTGCTGCCACCGATCGGCGCAGGGACGTTGGCTTCGCGGATCGGACGTTGCACCGGATCGCTCACGTGCGCGAAGTCCACGTCGGCGAACACCGCCGGCACCTGCGACATGCGGTAGCCAAAGCGCAGCGAGGCATAGCCGCTCGAGGTCGCGACGCCGCGGATCGTGTACACGCCACTGCTCGCTTGCACGGAATACGCACCCGGCACCGAGATCGGCACGAGCTTACCGTTGCCGTCGAGATGCGAGACCGTCAGTGAAGCGGCGCGGTTCTTGGGGATGAAGTCGATCTCGCCCAGACCCTCGAGCGTGAGCGAGCTGCTCGGCGTCGCCATCTCGATCGAGCTCGCGCTGGTCACCGCGAGCACCGAGCCGTTGTCGGCGCGGGTCGCGACGATGTTCACGCGATCGCGCGTCACCCGACCGACCCACAGCAGCGCGTACACGCCGTCCGGCGTGACCTCGACGCGTGTCGCTTCCACCGGGTCGGAGCTGACCGACCAGCGCACTTGATCGATGTTCGCGCCGCACGAGCTGTCGAGCCGAACCAAGATCTGAACGTCGTCGACGCCGCGCATCGGCGGGCCGGAGATCACGTCGAGCGGACAGCGCAGCACGGTCAGCGTCTCGCTCACGTTGCTCTCGACGGCGTCGCCGCGGCTGATGAACACGCGCGGCAGCAGCCTCACCCGGAGCGCCAGCGTTTGCGCGTTGGCCGGCACCGAGCCCACGATCACTCGCCCGTCCTGCACCTCGCAGCGCGCGCCGCCGCACTCGGCGCTCGACACCGCTTCGGGGTGCTCGAGCGGCAGCCGCGTCTCGGTCGTGCTCAAGCTCACCGAGCGCGACCCCGGAAACATGCGTTGAATCAGCATGCGCGCGACCGGCAAGCGCAAGCGCTCCTTCGGTACCGGTACGCCGCGCGCGTCGAACACCTGCGTGATCCGTCCGCCAGCCGGCGCCCACAGCACCTCGAGCCGCTGCGGATCCGCGGGCAGGCCCTGCGGGATGCCGACCGCGCACGATTCGCGCTCTTCCTGATCGCGGGTCACGTTGAGGCACACGTCACCGCCGACCTTGTCGTCGGCCGCGTAACCGATCTGCGCGCCCTCCAGGTACTTGCCGCTGACCTCGATCCGGCCCGCGTCGATCGCGACGTTCACGCTGCTCTGATCGATGATCGGCAGCGCACCGGTGACGATCAGCGTGATCGTCGTGCTCGCCGCGCACGCCGCCGCGTCTTTGGCCACTTGCGCGGTCACCTCATAGCCGGCCTTGAGATCGCCGCGCGGCCGCAGGCGCTTGCGCGACGCGTCGACGACGAAGCCTTCAGGCGGATTGCCGCATAGCACCGCGTCGCCCGGCAGCTCGAAGAAGTCTGCGCCGATCGGCATCTGCAGCACGTCGGCGCGCGCGATGCTTGTGCATGCGAGCGCCCACGCGAAGACAGCAACGGACCACGAACGATCTGGGATCGAGAAGCCAAGCACTGAGGAAATTCCTGTAAGCACAGGACGTTCGCAGCTCCGGCAAGCGATGGCAACGTACTTTTGCCTTGCGCGCTGCAGCTGTGCGTTTTGCGGGCATGCGTTTTGCAAACCTTGCGCGCATGACCCGCATAACTTGGTGCCACTCAATGTTTCTGTTCACGTGCAGCGCGCTGATTTGCTCCACAGGCTGCGAGATCGGCGATGACGACCACGATGACGCCGCTGCGCCACAGGATGATGCGGACGTGCCGGGCGATGATGCCGCGATCGATGCGGCCGGCCCCAGCGAGGACGAAGACTCCGGCCTCGGTCCGAGCGATGAGGACAGCGGCAACGAGGGCGATGAGGACGGCGGGATAGAGCCGCCGACACCGTTCAGTCCCGAGCCGCGCACGCCGAACCAAGCACGCATCGATCAGCTCCACGTTCCAGAAGGCTTCGAGCTCAATGTCTACGCGCGCGACCTCGGCCACGCGCGGATGCTGAGCACGCATGGCCCGCACGTGTATCTCACCCGCCCCATGCAAGGCGACGTGCTGCGCCTGGTCGATGACGACGAGGATGGCGTGGCGGAGTCGTACGTGACGGTAGCGAGCGGGCTGATGGGCGTGCACGGCATCACGTTCCAGGAAAACACCGTGTACTTGGCTGCGCCGACGAGCGTGTATCGCGCCACGGTGAGCGCGGATGGGGCTTTTGGCACGCCTGCCGAGATCGTCAGCGACCTGCCCGATGGCGGCCAGCACCCCAACCGCACGCTCGGCATCGGTCCTGACAGCAAGCTCTACATCTCGGTCGGCAGCACCTGCAACGCGTGCGCTGAGACCAACCCGGAGCACGCGACGCTCCTGCGCGCCGAGCTCGACGGCTCGGCTCGCACGACGTTCGCGAAGGGCTTGCGCAACACCATCGGCTTTGGTTGGCATCCCGTCACGGCCGAGCTGTGGGGCATGGACCATGGCTCCGACTGGCTCGGCGACGACATTCCGCCCGAAGAGCTCAATCGTTTGGAGTCGGGCAAAGACTACGGCTGGCCATACTGCTACGGCGATCACCAGATCGATCCAGTGGTCGACGACCCGCCGCAGACGACCAAGGCGGCGTACTGCGCGATGAGCACCGCGCCCGTGCTCGAGGTCCAAGCACACAACGCGCCGATCGGCTTGGCGTTCTACGAAGGCGCGAGCTTTCCGGAGGCGTACCGGAACGACGCATTCATCGCGCTCCGCGGCCTGGAATCGCGCCGTCGCGAGCGGCTACAAGATCGTGCGCTTGGAGTTCAATGACATCGACCAGCCGACCGGCTTCGAAGATTTCGTCACCGGCTTCTTGATCGAGGACGGCTTGGCCGAGTTTGGCCGGCTCGCCGGAGTAACCATCGCTCCCGACGGTGCGTTGCTCTTCACCGACGACGAAAACGGCTTCATCTATCGCGTGCAAGCGACGGAGTGACCGGCGCGCTCGTTACCCCGAACGCAGACGTCAGGCTCGTACCGCCGTGCACGATGGCACGGATGCGCAGATCGTAGTCGAGCACGGGCGAGCCCGAGTTACCGCGTGCGATGGGACACTGGGCGAGCCAGCCGACGTTGGCGGCTGGCTCGCCCAGCGCTTCCGTCGCGAGGCTCGCGTCGATCGCACGGCACAAGCGCGTCGTGAGCAAATGCGTCGTGCCGTAGATTGGATGTGGCGTGACCGACACCACCGTAACGATGCTGCCGGGCGACGGCGGCGTTGCATCGATCGCGAGCGGCACGCGCGCGACGCTGCGCACGAGCTTCAAGATCGCGTGCTCTTGATGCAGCCCGTCCTCGCTCACGACCGGCGAGGCGTGCTCGACCCGCTCGCATGCGATCTGCTCCTCGGCAACGCTGGCGGTGCGCGGGAACGAGATCCACGTGCGCGGACACGCAGCGCCGCTATGCCGAGTGCTCGCCGCGAGGCAATGGCTCGCGGTGAGGATGCGATCGGGTGCGATCAGCGTCGCGGTGCAGCGTTCGATCTCGTGGGCATCGCCCGCATCGACGATCAGCATGCCGACCGCGTTCGGACAGCTCGCTTCGTCAGCGCAGCGCACCAAGAGATCGGGCGCCGGAGCGACTGCTGGCACGGCCGGCGCTTGCGCGAGCTGGACGGTCTGCGGCGCGGCGAGCGGCGCTCGCGTGCGCAACCCGTTTGCCGCGGGCGTGGCCGCGCAAGCCGCGCTCAACGTGAGCACGAAACCAGGCACGAGTCGCGACGTGGCCCGCACCGCCTGGTGATCGCTCGTTTCGGAGCGGCGCGCAACGCGACGCTATCGGCGCTTGGGCATCACTCCACGCCGGCGAGCTCGCGCCAGAACGCGCACTTGTCGGCGCGGAAGTCCTCGAGGATCTCCCAGCTCGCGTCGATCTGAAGGCGCCGATCCGACGCGTCGGTAAAGGCCGGCCAGATCGCCGGGGCATCGTCCCCATTGGGGTCACCGGTCGCGGCGAAGCGCGCCCAGTACGCGTTCATCGCGTCGGCGACCTGTTGGCTCGAGTCGTCCGGCATGTACGGGCTGCCGAACACGTGGCTGATCTCCGCAGCGTGGGTGGCGCCGAGCGCGCCCCCGCCGACCGCCCACGGCACGTTGAAGTTGTACATGCGGACGGTGCGACCGGCGGCGGCCATGCGGCGCGCGGTGTCGTGCGTGCCGCACACCAAGCCCGAGTCGCCAAACGCGGCACCGAGCGCAGCGCGGAAGTCACCGTCGTAGTCGGCGCCGGGATACATCGCGGCGACATCGGCGGCGCGATCGCCGTAGCGCGCCTCGAGCGCCTCCAGATACGCAGCTTCGTCCGCGATCGGCACCAAGCGGTACACGAACAGGTTGCCTTCGTCGGTGTTGCTGCCGAGGATGTACGGCACGTCGGCGACATCGCCGTCGTTGAACGCGTCGATCGGATCCTTGGGCAGCACGCCGCCCTCGCCGTCGACCACCACGCCGAAGCGCCACTGCGGCGGCTCCGTCGTGCCGCTCTCGGGCATCGGCTGCATCGCATTGGTGAGGATGTCGCTCACCGACAGCTCGCGCAGACACGCCAGTTGATCTGCGGTCTCCTCGCAGCCCACGGCTTCGGCGAACGCCTGCATCTGCGCTTCCGAAGCTTCGGCCGTCGGGTCCATGCCGGTGACGCGGATCGTGCAACCACCGCTCTGGCTGATCGCGCGGTGAAACAGGCCGCGGCTGCCCGGCGACGCGACGTGGTAGCAAACATCCGCTGAGCCCGCGGACTCGCCGAAGATCGTGACGTTGTCGGGGTCGCCACCGAACGCGCTGATGTTGTCCCGGATCCACGCCATCGCCATCCGCTGGTCGAGCAAGCCTTGGTTGCCGCGCGGCGAGTCCTCACCGGCGAGCTCCGGATGCGAGAAGAAACCGAACGGACCTAACCGGTAGTTGATCGTCACCACCACGACGCCGTGGCGCGAAGCGAAGAGCTGGCCATCGAACCACAGCTGATCGGCGCTGGTCGCGACCAAGTCGCCGGACGAGCCGGCGAAGTTACCGCCGCCGTGGATCCACATCATCACCGGCGCGTCGGCGACGACCGGATCGGGCTGCCACACGTTGAGGTACAGGCAATCCTCGTTTTCGCTGGCCAGCGCGCCCGCGCTCATGTTCTGCGGACAGCCCAGCGGATACTCGTCCTCGTCGCGCGTGCCGCTCCACGCGGCGGCCGGGACCGGAGCCTTCCAGCGCAGCTCGCCGACCGGCGGCTCGGCATACGGGATCTTCAAGAAGCGGCGGCTGCCCTCGAGCTGCTCGCCGCGCACCTTGCCCGCTTCGAGCGTCACGACCAGCGGATCAGGATCGGCCTCGCTCGCGTCGCCCCCAGCATCCACGCTTGCGTCATCGTGCGGCTGGACACCGGAATCCGGCGTGTCTTGACCGGCGTCGTCGGGCAGCGAGCTGCTCTCGTCGTCGCCGCAACCGCCCACGCACCACAGCATGCCTGCGAGCACACCGAACCATCGCGCGCCATTCGTTCGCCGCATGTCAAAGCCTCCGGTAAACCCGGGCGGACTCTATGAGAACGCGGTCGCGCGTAAAGCTCAGCGCGGGCCAACGGGTGGCCCGAGATGATCTAGCCCTCGGTACGGATCGAAGAAGTCGTCATCTTGGATCGAGACCATCAGCTTCGGGTGGG
>Ga0193752_1003123_pt1 | contig 11672 bp, 7 predicted proteins | sample H1c1metaG_FD_144924 | JGI IMG/M metagenome (GOLD analysis project Ga0193752, IMG submission 144924) | Soil microbial communities from a riparian zone of the East river system, Colorado, United States - H1c1 | ecosystem: Environmental > Terrestrial > Soil > Riparian zone | place: USA: East River... | reverse complement strand
CCCCGGCGCTGGACCCGGCGAAGGGGTTGGCCTGGACGATGTTGCGGGTGTAGCTGCCGGAGGCGTCGGCGCGGGGGTAGAGCTGCGTGTACGCCTGCCGCACCTGAAGCTCGGTGTTCTCGCGGTCGAGCACGGCGAGCCGCACGCTGTAGGCCCGCTCGACGGCCAGCGCCACGGCCTCGTCGATGGAGAGCACGACGGCGCCCGCCGGCACGGGGGTACCCGGCGCCCCGGGGGTGTAGACGACGGGCGTCGCGGGCTCGGCGTCGATCACCACGTCGCGCATCGGCCGGACGGTGGTGTCGGCCGGCACCATGACGGGCCGTGTCGTCGTGTCGGGCACCTGTGCCTGCGCCGGGACGGCGAGCAGCACGGCGAGGAGCGCCGACAGGGCGAGGGCGAGCGGGGACGCGAGGGGGACGCGGGAGGGCGGCATGAGCGCTCGGTCGGGCAGGCTCGTCCGGTCGGCCGTCGCGGGCGACGGGGCCGACGCGGGAGGGCGCGGCGGGGCGGCGGCAGCCGCGGAGAGGGGGGAGCGGGGACGGGCGGGGGCCAATGTCCGGCGCGCCTGCGTCATCGGCCCGTCACACGTCCCGGCGGGCTGCGCCGCCGCCCGTGCGGCGGGCGCCGCGGCGAGCGCGGGGCCGGGCAGGACGCGGGGGGCAGGGGGGACGAGGGGCTCCATGCACAGAGGGGGCCGGGCATCTATGACCGGCCGGTCAGGCTACTCCCTCTAGGCCGCTCCCGCAGTTAAGGTTGCGCCCTCCGACGGCGAACTAGGCGTGAAAGGGGCGCGGGGAGCGCGCCCCGACCGCGGACCGCCGACGGCCGACCGCCGAAATGCCGGTGACGACGGACGATGGACGACGGACCTCAGGGGATGAGGCCGGAGCGGACGCACCGGACCGAGACGAATGCGGGCGTGTGCCACACGCCCCTACGGCAGGCCGAGCGGGCGCGCCGTGTTGATGCCGTAAGAGGCGACCGGTAGGAGGGCGACGCAGCGCGTCGCCCCTACGGGGGAGGGGGCAAACGTTCCCTTGCCTTTCAATTCCCAGATCCCCCGATCCCCAGATTCCCGGATCCCTCTAAACGCGGTCCTCCATGCCGTGGGCGCCGAGGTAGTCCACGATGTCCTTGACCTGCTGGGCCTGGTCGAGGTGGCACACCAGCACGGCGTCGCCGGTGTCGACGACGGCGAGGTCGCGGACGCCGACGAGGACCAGCAGGCGGCCCTCGGTGGTGCGGGCGTAGGTGCGGCTCGTGCCGTGCGTGATGACCGTGCCCTCGGCGGCGTTCCCGGCCGCGTCCTTCTCGGCCAGCTCGTAGACGGCGCGCCAGTCGCCCACGTCGTTCCACCCGAACGAGCCCGGCACGACGAACACGCGGCCCGCAGCGGCGGCGGGCTCCATGACGCCGTAGTCGATGGAGATCTTCGGCGTGCGCTCGTAGGCGCGGCGGACGGCTGCGTCCTCGCCGTCGGTCCCGAAGGCGGGCTCCAGCGGCGCGAAGGCGTCGTGGACGGCGGGGAGGTAGCGCGCGAGCGCGTCGAGGATGGCGTCGGCGCGCCAGATGAACATGCCGGAGTTCCAGAGGAAGTCGCCGGAGTCGAGGAAGCTCTCGGCCGTGACCACGTCGGGCTTCTCGGCGAAGGCCCGCACGCGGAAGGCGCGCGGGGGGGCGTCCTCCTCGTCGTCGGCGCGGTCGGCGGCGCCCTCGAACTGGATGTAGCCGTAGCCCGTCTCGGGGTGCGTCGGCTCGATCCCGATGGTGACGAGGGGGGCGTCGGGGCCCGCCCCCTCCTGCGCCTTATCGGCGGCGGCGGTGAGGATCTCCAGGAACCGCTCCGGGCGCCGGATGATGTGGTCGGCCGGGAGCACCACCATCACCGCGTCGGGGTCCTCGGCGTGGAGCCGCGCCGCGGCGAGCGCGATGCAGGGGGCGGTGTTCCGCGCCGTGGGCTCGGCCAGAATGTGGTCGGCGGGGACCTCCGGGAGGTGCTCGCGCGACTTCGCGGCGTAGTCGGCGTGCGTGACGACCCACGTGTGCTCCGGGGCCACGAGCGGGCGGATCCGCTCGTAGGTGTTCTGGAGCAGCGAGGTCGGGCTGAGCACGTCGAGGAACTGCTTCGGGTGGGCGCGCCGGCTGCGGGGCCAGAACCGGCTGCCGACACCGCCGGCCATGATCACGGCGTGGAGGGCCATCGGGGAGGGGGGGTGGGGGAAGGGAAGATCGGCAGAGCGGGCGGGCGGTGACGCGCGGGAGCGATGAGCGATGAGTAATGAGCGATGAGGGGATGTAGAGAAGGAAGAAGAGGAGGAGAGGGGGCTGGGGGGTGCCGGTTGCTTTAACGCGGCCGGGGGCGCTGACGATAGCCTGCGTTCAGGTCGGAGACCCCTCTCCGGCCGTCCTCCTGCTCGCCCGTCTTCTCGGGCGGGCCCTCGCTTCCCGGGTGTTTCGTTTGATGCCCCCGGGGGGGCGGGCTAGCTTGAACCAACCTAAAAACACCCGCCAGAGCCCTCCATGCGCATCGCCGTTGTTGGAACTGGATATGTCGGCCTCGTCTCCGGCACCTGCTTCGCCGAGATGGGGAACGACGTCGTGTGCGTCGACATCGACCCCGCGAAGGTCGAGAGCCTGAAGGGCGGGAAGCTCACGATCTACGAGCCCGGGCTGGAGGTGTACTTCGAGCGCGGGCGCCGCGAGGGCCGCCTCACGTTCACCACCGACCTCGCCGAGGCCGTCGAGGCCGCCGAGGTGCTGTTCCTCGCGCTCCCGACGCCCCCGGCCGAGGACGGCTCGGCCGACCTCTCCTACGTCCTCGGCGTGGCCGACGAGATCGGCGCCATGCTCGCGGCCAACCCCGACTGGGGCTACCGCGTCGTTGTGGACAAGAGCACTGTGCCCGTCGGGACGTCCCGCCGCGTGACTGAGGCGCTGGAGAAGCACGGGATCGCCGCCGGGGATCGGTTCGACGTGGTGTCGAACCCCGAATTCCTGCGCGAGGGCGTCGCCGTGGAGGACTTCATGAAGCCCGAGCGCGTCGTCGTCGGCACGTCGTCGCCGCGGGCGGGCGAGGCCATGACGCGGCTCTACGAGCCGTTCGTGCGCTCCGGCAACCCCATCCTCATCATGGATGAGGAGAGCGCCGAGATGACGAAGTACGCCGCCAACGCGCTGCTCGCCACCAAGATCACGTTCATGAACGAGATCGCGAACCTCTGCGAGCGCGTCGGCGCCGACGTGGAGGAGGTCCGCCGCGGGATCGGGACCGACAGCCGGATCGGGTCCAAGTTCCTCTACGCCGGGATCGGGTTCGGCGGTTCGTGCTTCCCGAAGGACGTGCAGGCGCTGCACCGGACGGCGCGCGAGAACGCCTACGACTTCAAGATCCTCGGCGCCGTGCTGGACGTGAACGACGCCCAGCGTCGCGTGCTCGTCCCGCGCATCACCGAGGCGCTGGGCGACGGGTCCGGCCGCCTCGACGGCCGCCGGATCGCGGTGTGGGGGCTCGCCTTCAAGCCGCACACCGACGACGTGCGCGAGGCCCCGGCCCACGTCCTCATCCGCGACCTCACGGCGCTCGGCGCCGAGGTCGTGGCCTTCGACCCCGAGGCCGTCGGCACCACGAAGGCCACGTTCGAGCGCGAGCCGCTGGCCGGGCCGGGCACGCTCGCCTACGCCGAGAGCGCCTACGCCGCCGCCGAGGGCGCCGACGCCCTCGTCGTGGCGACGGAGTGGCCGGAGTTCCGCCGCCCCGACCTCGACCGCGTCCGCCGCTCGATGAAGACGCCGGAGGGCGGCGCCGCGCTGCTGTTCGACGGCCGCAACGTGTTCGACCCCGCGCGCATGGCCGCGCTCGGCTTCGACTACCACGCGATCGGCCGCCCCCACCGGGCGCCTGAGGTGGTGGCCGACGAGCAGCGTGTTTAGGTCTTAGAGCTTCGGGCTTGGATCTTTGGAAATACGTCCGTTCCGGCGGGCGTCCCGATCTCGGGCACCACGTTCCAGGACCGGACCCCAAAGATCGAAGTCCCAAGACCCAAGCCCTAACTCCAGTGCCGCGCACGCTCATCACCGGCGCCGCCGGGTTCCTCGGCTCGCACCTCGTCGACCGCTTCCTCGCCGAGGGCCACGAGGTCGTCGGGATGGACAACTTTGTGACGGGGAGCCCGGACAACATCGCCCACCTCGCCGGGAACCCCCGCTTCCACTTCATCCGCCACGACGTCTCGGAGTTCATCTTCCTGGCGGGCCCGCTCGACTACATCCTGCACTTCGCGAGTCCGGCCTCGCCCATCGACTACCTCAAGCTCCCCATCCAGACGCTGAAGGTGGGGGCGCTCGGGACGCACAACACGCTCGGGCTGGCGAAGTCGAAGGGGGCGCGGCTGCTGCTGGCCTCGACGAGCGAGGTCTACGGCGACCCCCTCGTTCACCCCCAGACGGAGGACTACTGGGGGAACGTCAACCCCGTCGGCTTCCGCGGCGTCTACGACGAGGCGAAGCGGTTCGCCGAGGCCATCACGATGGCCTACCAGCGCTACCACAAGGTCGAGACGCGGATCGTCCGCATCTTCAACACCTACGGCCCGCGCATGCGGCCCGACGACGGCCGCGTGGTGTCCAACTTCATCGTGCAGGCGCTCCAGGGTGCGCCGATCACGGTCTACGGCGACGGCTCCCAGACGCGCTCGTTCTGCTACGTGGACGACCTCGTGGACGGGATCTACCGGCTCCTCCTCTCCGACGAGCCGGAGCCGACGAACGTGGGCAACCCGAACGAGACGACCATCCGCGAGTTCGCCGACGAGATCGTGGCGCTCGTGGGCTCGGGCAGCGAGGTCGTCTACGAGCCGCTCCCGGCCGACGACCCGAAGGTCCGCCAGCCCGACATCACGAAGGCCCGCCGCCTGCTCGGCTGGGAGCCGCAGGTGAGCCGCGCCGAGGGCCTCGCCCGCACGGTCGCGTACTTCCGCGAGCGCGTAGGCGCGTAGGCAGGTAAGCGTGTAGGCACGTAAGCGGAAAGGCGAAATTGCCTTTCTGCCTACGTGCTTCCCCGCCTACACGCCTACCCGCATGCTTTCCCAACTCGACGCTGTCCGCGCCATCGCCGTAGAGGCGGGGCGCGTGGTGATGGAGCACTACGCGAAGCCGTCACCCGTGGACTACAAGGCCAACAACTCGCCGCTGACGCAGGCCGACCGCGCCTCGCACGCCTACATCATGGGCGAGCTGGCGCGACTCACGCCCGATGTGCCGGTGCTCTCCGAGGAGTCGGACCCCAGCGACTACGATGCGCGGGCCGGGTGGGCGCGGTTCTGGTGCGTGGACCCGCTCGACGGCACGAAGGAGTTCGTGAAGCGGACGGGGGAGTTCACGGTCAACATCGCCCTCATCGAAGACGGGGCGCCCGTGCTGGGGATCGTGCACGTCCCGGCACAGGGGCACACGTACGCCGCCGCGCGGGGGCACGGCGCGTGGCGCTACGACGGGGAGAGCGAGGGGCGGGCCATACACGCCCGCCCGGCCGATCCTAAGCGCCTGACGGTCTTCGCCAGCCGCGACCACGCGGGGTCCGAGGTGGCCGTCCTCCTCGCCCGCATGACCGACGAGGGGGTCGAGGTTGAGGTCGCGAGCATGGGCTCGGCGTTGAAGTTCTGCCTCGTGGCCGAGGGCACGGCTGACTTCTACCCCCGCATCGTCCCCACGATGGAGTGGGACACCGCTGCTGCACAGGCCGTCGTGGAGGCGGCCGGCGGTACGGTGTGCACGGCCGACGGCGCGCCGCTGACCTACAACAAGGCCGACCTCCGCAACCCGCCCATCTTCACCGCGGGCGACCCGGCGCTGGACTGGCGGCGGTGGCTGTAGGGGACGGAAGGACTGAAAGGAGGAGAGGAGGAGAGGAAGAAAACGCCCGCACAGTCGTAGGGGCGTGTGGCACACGCCCTGCATTCGTCTCGGCCTGACACTTCCCTTCGACTCGATTCCCAGCGCCCTATGCCCCGGGCATTCGTAGGGGCGACGCGCTGCGTCGCCCTTCGTTACGGTGTGGCAGACCAGAGGGCGACGCAGCGCGTCGCCCCTACAGGGGAGCGGATCGGGGAGTACGCGGCGGAACGGTACGAATGCAGGGCGTGTGCCACACGCCCCTACGGCGGGCCGGGCGGACGGCGCCCAAACGGAACGCATCCCGCTCCTCCTTTCCTCCTCTCTTCCCCTCTTCCTCTCTGCAGTATGAGCGAGCCCGGAGCGAGTTTGCACCAGCTCCCCTCCCCGCCGATGCGCGACGCCCGCCCCGCCCACCTCCGCGCCCTCGAAGCCGAGGCCGTCTACGTCATGCGCGACGTGGCGGCGCAGTTCGAGCGGCCCGTGCTGCTGTTCTCCGGCGGCAAGGACTCCATCGTGATGGTGCACCTCGCGCGGAAGGCGTTCGCGCCCGCGCCGGTGCCGTTCCCGCTGCTCCACGTGGACACCGGGCACAACTTCCCCGAGGCCCTCGACTTCCGCGACCAGATGGTGGAGGCGTGGGGGCTCACGCTTCACGTCGCGAGCGTGCAGGACGCCATCGACCGCGGGCTCATCCACGAAGAGACGGGCCCCGAGGCGAGCCGCAACGCGCTCCAGACGGTGCCGCTGCTGGAGGCGCTGGCCGAGCACCGCTTCGACGTGGCCTTCGGCGGGGGACGCCGCGACGAGGAGAAGGCGCGCGCGAAGGAGCGGTTCTTCTCCCACCGCGACCGCTTCGGGCAGTGGGACCCGAAGAACCAGCGGCCCGAGCTGTGGCGGCTCTTCAACGGCCACCACGCCCCCGGCGAGCACTTCCGCGTCTTCCCCCTCTCGAACTGGACGGAGATGGACGTGTGGCAGTACGTGCTCCACGAGGGGATCGAACTCCCGAACCTCTACTTCGCCCACGAGCGCGAGGTCTTCGACCGCCGCGGCACGCTGATGGCCGTCGGCCCCTACGTGACGCTGCTGCCGGGTGAGACCCCCGAGCGCCGCACGGTCCGCTTCCGCACCGTCGGCGACGCCTCGTGCACGGGCGCCGTCGAATCGGGCGCCGACACGCTGGAGGCGATCATCGCCGAGGTCGCCGCCGCCCGTGTGACCGAGCGCGGCGGGCGCGCCGACGACCAGCGCAGCGAGGCCGCGATGGAGGACCGCAAGAAGCAGGGGTACTTCTAGAGCGATGAGCGATGAGGGAAGAGCGATGAGGGGAAAGGCAAGGGGAAAGAGAACGGCAGCTGCTTGAGCGCCCGGCACATCCTCCCCCATCCTTCCTCTCCTGCCCCCCTCTTCCTCCGCATTCTCCCTCATCGCTCTTCGCTCATCACTCATCGCTCACCATGGACCTCCTCCGATTTACGACGGCCGGGAGCGTGGACGACGGGAAGAGCACGCTCATCGGGCGGCTGCTCTACGACACCAAGTCCATCTTCGAGGACCAGCTCGACGCCGTCGCCCGCGCCACGCGCGCCCGCGGCGACGCGGGCGTGGACCTCGCCCTGCTCACCGACGGCCTCCGCGCCGAGCGCGAGCAGGGGATCACGATCGACGTGGCCTACCGCTACTTCGCCACCCCCCGGCGCAAGTTCATCATCGCCGACACCCCGGGGCACGTCCAGTACACCCGCAACATGGTCACGGGGGCCTCGACGGCCGACCTCGCCATCGTGCTCGTCGACGCGCGGCGCGGCGTCCAGACCCAGAGCAAGCGGCACGGGTTCATCGCCTCGTTGCTCGGCATCCCCCACCTCGTCGTGGCCGTCAACAAGATGGACCTCGTGGGGTACGACCGCGCCGTCTACGACGCCATCGTGGCCGAGTACACCGCCTTCTCGGCGAAGCTCGGCATCCACGACCTCACGTTCATCCCCGTCTCGGCGCTCATGGGGGACAACGTCGTCGAGAAGAGCGCGGCGACGCCGTGGTACGAGGGGCCGACGCTGCTCTACCACCTGGAGCACGTCAACATCGCCGCCGACCGGAACCTCGTGGACTTCCGGTTCCCCGTGCAGTACGTCATCCGCCCCCACCAGGATTTTCGTGGGTTTGCTGGCACCGTTGCTTCGGGGGAGGTGCGCGCGGGCGACGAGGTGCTCGCGCTGCCTTCGGGGCGGCGGAGCCGGATCCGCGACGTGGCTCGCCTCGACGGCGAGGCCGACGGCGCCCGCGCGGGCGACGCCGTCGTCGTCCGGCTCGACGACGAACTGGACGTGAGCCGCGGCGACATGCTCGTGCGGCCTGGCAACCTCCCCACCGTCGCCGTCGAGATCGACGCGATGCTCTGCTGGATGGCCGACGCGCCGCTCGACCCCCGCCGCCCCTACCTCCTGCGCCACACGACGCGAGAGGTGAAGGCGTTCGTGGAGCAGGTGACGTACCGCGTGGACGTGGACACGCTGCACCGCGAGCAGACGGAGACGCTCGGGCTCAACGACATCGCGCGCGTGCGCCTCACGACGGCGCAGCCGCTCTTTTTTGATCCGTACACGTCGAACCGGGAGACGGGCGCCTTCATCCTCATCGACCCGTACACCCACGGCACCGTCGCCGCCGGGATGATCCGGGGCGAGGTGCGCGAGGCGGCCGAGGTCGCGGAGGAGGCGGAGCGCCTGGAGCGCGGCGCCGAAGCCTCGCCGGAGGCGGCGCCCGAAGTGGCCCCGATGGACGTGGCCGGGCCCGTCTCGCCCGACGTGGTGTGGGAGGGCGCCGCCGTCTCGCGCGCCGCGCGCGAGCGGGCGCAGGGGCACGGCGCCGCCGTGGTGTGGTTCACGGGGCTCTCGGGCTCGGGCAAGACGACGGTGGCGCACGCGCTGGAGCGGGCGCTGTTCGCCGACGGCGTCCGCACGACCATGCTCGACGGCGACACGCTGCGCCACGGGCTCAACGGCGACCTCGGCTTCTCGCCCGAGGACCGCGCCGAGAACCTCCGCCGCACGGGCGAGGTGGCCCGCCTGCTCTTCGAGCACGGGCTCGTCGTGCTCTGCGCCTTCGTCTCGCCGTCGGCCGCCGACCGCGCGCGCGTCCGCGCCCTCCTCCCGGAGGGCCGCTTCCTGGAGGTGTTCGTGGACGTGGACGTGGAGACGGCCCGCGCCCGCGACCCGAAGGGCCTCTACGCCCGCGCCGACCGCGGCGAGATCCCCGAGTTCACCGGGGTTTCGGCCCCCTACGAGGCGCCCGAAACCCCCGAACTCACCCTTCGCACCGCGCGGCTCAGCGTGGACGAGGCGGCGGCCCGCGTGCGCGGCCTGCTCGTGGACGCGGGCATCCTCCCGGCATGAGCGCGTCGTCGGACAACGCTGCCCCCCCGCTCCGTGTGCTCGTCACCGGCGCGGCCGGACAGGTGGGCCGCGCGCTGCTGGAGGCCGCCCCTGCGGCCGGTGTCACCGCCGTCGGGTTCGACCGCACGACGCTCGACGTGACGGACTTCTTCGCCGTGCGGCGCGCCGTGAAGGCCCACGCGCCCGACGTGGTCATCAACGCCTCGGCCTACACGGCCGTGGACCGCGCCCAGACGGAGGTGGGCGAGGCTTTCGCCGTCAACCGCGAGGGCCCCCGCCTCCTCGCCGCCGTCTGCCTCGGCGCGGGCGTCCCGCTCGTCCACGTCTCGACGGACTACGTCTTCGACGGGACGAGGGAGGGGCCCTACACGGAGGACGCCATCACAGCACCGCCGTCGATCTACGGCATGAGCAAGATGGCCGGGGAGATGGCGGTGCGTGAGGGGCTCCCCGGTGCCCACCTCATCGTGCGGACGGCGTGGGTGTTCTCGGCCACGGGGCAGAACTTCGTCCGCACGATGCTCAGGCTGGCCCGCGAGCGTGCCGTGCTGCGCGTGGTGGCCGACCAGCACGGCAGCCCCACGGCGGCCGACGACCTCGCCGCGGCGCTCCTCGTGATGGCCCGCCGCCTCGTGGCCGACCCGTCCGTGTCGGGCACGTACCACTGGGCGGGTGCCCCGCCGACGACGTGGCACGGGCTGGCCGAGGCCGTCGTGGCGGCGGCCCGAACGCACGGCCCGGTGGCCGTCCACACCGTCGAGCCCATCACGACGGCCGACTACCCGACCCCGGCCCCGCGCCCCGCGAACTCCGTTCTCGCCACGGCGAAGGCGGAAGCCGTTTTTGGTTTGACGCCCCCCGACTGGCGCTCCGCTGTGGCCCGCGTGGTCGCCCGCCTGTTGGCGGAGGGGTAGGGGTTGGGAAGAGAGGGAGAGTGGGGGCGCGCCGGTACGAAAGACCCCCCGCTTTCCGCCCATCGCGCCGCTCCGCGTCGCTCACGGTCGGAAACCTGTCCCCCTTGAAGCGGGGACAACTTTGGTTTGTGGCCCCCCTCTCGTTGTGCCCCTCCCCTCCGAAGCGTGCGGCCCGCATGGCCCAAACCAGAAAAGGCGGCGGAGGGGGCTTACGCCCTCCCACCCCCCCCACCCGCATTTGCCCTCCTCTCCCTCCATTCTCTCCTTTCCCTCCTCTCCCCTTCCGCCCGCTCCCCCTTTCCCCGCAATCCTCCGGGGATGCCTTGTGCTGCCGTTGCACGCACGGTATCTAGCAGGCGTATCTAAGGGCGTTTGTCGCCCGCTCTCCTCCCCCCGTTTCCCGCATGGTGCTGCCGGTCCTGACGGGCGCGTTCGCGCTCAGCCTGCTGGCGGCGCTGCTGCTTGTTCCGCTCGTGCGCGACGGAGCGCGCCGGCTGCGCTGGACCGACCTGCCGGACGGGCAGCGGAAGCTCCACGCCCGCCCGACGCCGACGGTGGGCGGCGTGGCGCTCGTGGCCGCCTTCGCCGTGGGCGTTAACGGGCTGCAACTCCTCGCCCCGCTCTTTGGGGCGGAGCACCTCGTGTCGGTGCTGGCGCCGCCCTGGGCGGTGATGCTCGGGGCCGGACTCGTCGCCGCGCTGGGGCTGCTCGACGACCTCCTCGACCTCGGCTACCGGACGAAGCTCGCCGGGCAGGCCGCCGCCGCCGCGCTCGTGTGGATGAGCGGGCTGCGCGTGACCCTGTTCGACGGGGTGCTGGGCGACAGCATCGCGGGCCTCGTCGTCTCGGCCGTGCTCACGGTGGCGTGGGTGGTGGTGGTGGCGAACGCCGTCAACCTCGTCGACGGGCGCGACGGGCTGGCCGGGGGCCTCGTCGCGCTGGCCTTCGCGGGGCTGGCCGGGGCGCACGTGCTCCGCTCGGGCGACACGGGGGGGCTCCTGCTCGTCGCGGCGGCGCTGGGGGCGCTGCTCGGGTTCCTGCGCTACAACGCCCCTCCGGCCTCCATCTTCATGGGCGACAGCGGGAGCCTGTTCCTGGGCTACCTGCTCGCTGCCTACGCCCTCCGGGGGACGGCGCACCCCCAGCCCGCCCTCGCGCTGGCCGTGCCCGCCGTCGCGCTGGGGCTCCCGCTCCTCGACGCCCTCGTGACGGTGGCCCGCCGCCTCGTCCACCGGCGCCCGCTCTTCCGGCCCGACCGCGACCACATCCACCACCGCGTCGCGGCGCGGCTCTCGGAGCGGGCCTCGGGCCTGCTGCTGGGAGGGATCGGCCTGGTGCTCGCGCTCGCCGCCGTCGCGATGGCGGCGTCGCCGTCGCCGGTGGCCGTGGGCGTGCTCGCCGGGGTGGGCGTCGGCGCCGCGGTCCTGCTCTACTGGCTGGGCTACCTCCGCCGACGCCCACCCCGGCG
>Ga0193752_1003122_pt1 | contig 11676 bp, 10 predicted proteins | sample H1c1metaG_FD_144924 | JGI IMG/M metagenome (GOLD analysis project Ga0193752, IMG submission 144924) | Soil microbial communities from a riparian zone of the East river system, Colorado, United States - H1c1 | ecosystem: Environmental > Terrestrial > Soil > Riparian zone | place: USA: East River... | reverse complement strand
GATCTCGAGACGCCGCGGGGTATGCTGCAGCATACCCCGCGGCGTCTCGAGATCGACCCGGTCTCCCAGTCCCAGCCCAAACCGCATCGCAAAATTGTTCGATACGACGATCCCCTCGCCCTTTGAAGCCATCGCCCGCGCCCGCTCGGCGTCCCCCGCATCGAGCAGGTCCGGCGAGATCGCAAAATACGCGTCCATATCGTGCGCCATCACCGATATCTCTTCACCGCCGTATGTTACGGCCGTCGTTCGCAGCAGATCTGCGAGTACAACCCCCGGCAGCGACGCGATCCGTCCGGCCGTTTCCTCGGTAAAATGGTCCGAGCGCGAATGCAGTTGGTCGGATGACGTAACGAGAATGTCCGCGCCTACTGCCTTATCGATCGAGCGGTTCAGCGCCGATTTCTGGCTTTGGATAAACGTCCCGTTAGAGAATACGAACGACAGCCCGATCATCAACGCGCCGACCGTCGCCGTCGTCCTGCGCGGCGCCCGCGCCATCGTCTCGACCGCGATCACGCCCTCGGCCCCGAACAGCCACTTCGCCGGCCACCTTAAAACCCGCGCTCCCACCTCGATAAATTTCGGCAGCAGCAGCACCATCCCGGCGAGAAAAAATACCGAGTAAGATAGCTGTAGATTCAACCCCACGCCCGCCGTCGAAAACCGCGTTAGCGCGAGGCCAAGTATCATCAGTCCGATACCTGCCAGAATTCTCGGCCATCCCGTCCGCCCCTCGATTCTCCTGGTTTCGATGTTGTGAAGTGCCAGCGCCGGGTTTAGCCCCGATGCAGCCCTTGCCGGCAGCCATGCCGCCAGCAGGGATGCGACGACACCGACCCCGAATGCCGAAGCAGCGAAAGACATGTCGAACTTCATCGGCTGCGGCGACGCCAAATATCCATAGACCGTTGCCGAAACCTCGGTCATCACCTGCGTCGCGCCTATCGCCAGCAGGTAACCGACCCCGACCCCGACCGCCGACCCGATCAGCCCCATCACCGCCGCTTCGCCCAGGAACATCCGCTGAACGTTTCCCCGTTCCACCCCAAGCGCGCGTAACGTCCCGATCTCCTTCCATCGCTGGTTAAGGCTGATGCTGAACGAGTTGAAAATAATAAAAACGCCGATCGTCACGGCCAGAAAGCTCATGATCGTCAGCCCCAGGTGCATCGACGTTATCGCATTCTCGAGCCCCTGCCCGCGAAGGCTTGGCCGCTCTGCCCTGATGCCCGCAGGGAGCAAGGCATTAACCGCCGTCCTGACCTCCTCGACGTTCGCATCCGGCGCGGTCATTATGTCGATTCGGTCGAGCTTTTTCGCGCGCCCGAAGAATTCCTGCGCGGCGTATAGGTCGATCACCGCAACGTTCCCGTCAAACACCGCTCCCGCTCCCGCCGTTTTAAAGAACCCGCGCACCGTCAGCTCCCGTTTGCCCGCCTGCGTCTGGATCGTTAGCTTATCGCCCTCTTTCAAAGAGAATTTTGCCGCCAAGTCGCGCGTTATCGCCACCGAATCCGCCTTCGATGTAAACGCCAGCGGGTTCCGCACCTCGATGCCGTCGTGGTCGAACATCTCCCCGTAAAGCGTCAGGTCGCTGCCCGTATCCAGCCCCAGCACGAGCAGCTTCACGTCGCCCGGCAGCGTGGTCGAGGCGGTCGTTTCCGTTACCGGCTCGGCATATGCGATGCCCGGTATATCCTTTATTTTTTTGAAGTATTCCTGCGGAAAGCCGGATTCACCGCCCGTTACCTGCAAGGTGGCGCGGCCCGCGAGCTTTTCGATCGTCGCGTGCAGCGAACCGACAAGTGTGGCATTCGCCGTTTGCACGGCAAAATATACCGCGACGCCGAGGACGATCCCAGCCACGGTCAATGCCAGCCGCAGCTTGTGCTGCCTCCACTGGCGAAACGTCACCAATGCCAAAGCGCCAAACATTAATTGGGTGAATAGTTTGCGGTTTCCGTGACCGCTCCGCGCGTGATGTCTTCCGCTATCGCCCCGTCATGCAGCGTCACCAGCCTCTCGCACCGCTCCGCTGCAAGCTCGTTGTGCGTCACCAGCACGATCGTCGTTCCGAATTCGTTGTGCAGATCGTCGAGAAGGTGCAGTATCTCTTCCCCTGTATGCGAATCCAGGTTGCCGGTCGGCTCGTCAGCCAGCAGCATCGGCGGATCGAATATCAACGCGCGCGCTATCGCCGTCCGCTGCCGCTCGCCGCCCGACATCTCATCCGGCCGGTTGTTTAACTTGGCCGACAGCCCCACCTTCGCCAGCATGGCCGCCGCCTTCTCATTTGCGTCGCGTGCGGATGTTCCCGCCAATCTTAAGGGCAGCGCCGCATTCTCCAGCGCGGTCAGCGTCGGCAGAAGGTTAAACGTCTGAAAGATCATCCCGATCTTATCCCGCCGCAATCTCGTCCGATTGTCGTCGTTCAGCTTTGCTATGTCCTGCCCGTCGAAAAATACGCTGCCTGACGATGGCTCGTCCAAGCCGCACGCCATATTCAGCAGCGTCGATTTTCCGGATCCCGAAGGGCCCATTATCGCGACACGTGAGCCGCGGGCTATTTCTAAATTCAAATGATCGAGCGCGGGCACGGTCAGGGTGTCACCATATAGTTTGGTGACATCGGCAAACCTCAGGATAGGCGTGGAATTGTCCGTCATTCGTTGAGCAGCGGGTTCAAAAGTAGTATTAATATAAGGATTAAATCCCCGAAAAGCAAAGGAGTTAACTTGATGAAAATTATCCTTCTTTCCCTGTTCGTAATGGCCGCTCTCACCCTGTCATGCACCCGGGTGCCCGAGACCGCCGCCACCGCCGACCCCGAGCAGGTAAAGAAGGAGCTGGCCGCGCTCGAGCGCCGCCTGATCGTCGCCGTTCAGCGCAAAGACCTCGATACGCTCAACGAGATCTGGCTCGATGAATATTTCGGCACCGCGCCTAACGGTCAGACCGTGCGGAAAAAAGACCTCATGGAAGCGGTCAAGGATGGGGTGATCAAGGTCGATTCCATCGAGCCCGAAGATCTCTACGTCAGGCTTTTCGGGGACGTCGCCGTTATGACCGGGAAAACGGCCGTCGTGGCAACCGTTCTGGATGAACCTTACCGCTCCAACGTCCGCGGAACCGGAATATTCGTTAAGCGAAACGGCAAATGGCATATAGCGGGCGTGCACGTCGGGCCGGATACGGGCACGGCGCTGGTCGATGATTCGACGATGAAGGCGGAGCAGGAAAAGAAATAGTTTGACCCACTCTTATGATCAGACCACAACTCCTAACCTTGGTTCTTTCGATAGTACTCTGTTCCGGTTGTGGATATTTTTTGGGCCCTCAACGCGGAATTCTGGCTATCGAGAGCCCGAATGGTGAGAAACTATATTTCCACCGTGAAGTGGAGGGCCTGAACCGTGATCAACTTGTGTTGTCAACAGATTCCAATTACTGCTCGCTCGATCCTGCCCGCACAATTCGGTTTCTTACGCTTCAACCTACTGTTTTCTACCGTTTCGAAGGTAACGATCTCCATTTATTCTTCCCTGGGCCCATCGCGGTGCCTCCTAACTTTTCGGACAAGGTCAAGGTTGTTCAGCATGAGTTTGAAGGAACAGAATATTTCCCTTTGATTGAAAATGACGGCTATAAAAAGAAGGGATTGGAATTGGTGGATGTTCAGATAGATAAATCTATATTTTGTTATTGGTAACGACACTGATCCTATCAGGAAAAATAGTAAGTCTAAGCTTTCTTTACCTTTAACCCATAAATTCATGTTTAATTTTGCGAAGACTCACCTTTTAACTTTCTATTTTTGTTCGTTAGCATTTCTCCTCACCTCCTGCGGGGGGAAGGACGAGCTGGCATCGAATAGCCCGGTTGGCACCACCACGCAAAAGAAAGGGGAGGATATAGTCGCCAAATATCTCGCCGAGGACGCCGCGCCCTATCGAAAAACCCGCGTTCGTTTTACCATCACCTCGGCCGATGAGCCCGAAAAGATCTTCGAGCTCGACATATGGCGCCGCCAGCGCGATGGCGATACAGCAACCTACAGCCAGATCGTCAAACCGGCCGAGGACGCCGGGCTCGGCTCGCTCACCTTTGAAGCAAAAGACAAGGAAACCGTCAGCGTCACTTATTCCGCCTCGCGCGTTGAGTTTCGCGAATCCGACACGGGCAAGATGTTTTTCGGCGGCCTTACCGCCCAGGAGCTTCTCGGCGAATGGGGAAAATACGATTACTTTTTCCTAAGCGAAAAAGAGGTGGGTGGCGCAAAAGCCGTCGAGGTCGAAGGCCGCCTGAAGAAAAATCTCAAATCGGTGATAGCGAAAATGGACATCATCTTTCGCGAGGACAATCACCTGCCCGCCGAGATGCGCCTCTACGATTCGAGCGGCAAGGAGTTGCGCGTTTACCGCAACGCAGTCTATAAAAACGACGGCAAGAGCAATTATGTCTCGCGGCTCGAGGTCGATAACCCGGTTTACAAAACACAGGTCGTTATCGAGATCCTGGGCCGTGAATACCCGGCAACGATCGAGGACGCGATGTTCGAGCGTGAGATACTGAAGAAAAAGTAGCCGCAAAGAGACGAGAGAAAACGCAGACTAGACCTTGCTATATCAGACTTTTTTCCATTTTTTGTGCCTTTTGCGCCTTTTTGCGGCAATTCTCTTTCTGCCCTCGTTCTTCGCGCTATAATAACCGTAGTTATGCTTACACATATCGTTTGCTGGAAATACAAGCCCGAAACCACTGCTCAGCAGCGCGACGAGCATATTGCCCGCCTGCGTGCCCTGACCGGAATCATCCCGGAAATAATCAGTCTAGAGGTCGGGGCAGATATCCTGCACCTCGACCGCTCTTTCGACACCGGGATGTCATCGACATTCGCCGACCGTGCTGCGCTTGATGTTTATACCGTGCACCCCGATCATCAGATAGTCGTGGCCTTCGGGCGCGAGATCGCGGAAAAGGTGGTTTCGGTCGATTTTATTAACGGATGAAGAAATTTCTCAAATGGGCATTGCTCGTTATTCTCATCATCCTCGTGTTGGTGCAGTTTCCTTATATGTACCGGTGCTATAAGCTCGGGACAACCGCCGAAAAGATCCTCCAGCTCCAGTACCAGCGCGTCGCCCGCGAAGACCCCGTTTATAAAGATTACAAGGGCGTCATCCACGTCCACACCTCTCTTGGCGGACACGCCACGTCGGGCTTTGACGAGCTTATCGAGGGGGCAAACGCCAACGCCCTCGACTTTGTCGTAATGACCGAGCATTCCTCAAACCTTTACGATACCGCCGCGCTCACGCTGAACGGCAAATACGGAAACAACACGCTTTTTGTCGGCGGCAACGAGATGGACACCGCTACTGACCGCTTCTTTCTCGTTCCGGGCGGCGTCGAGGCCGGTTTCTTTAATAAAACGGACACCAAGACATTCCTCGATAAAGTTCACAGCGAAAACCGCCTGGCCTTTATCGCGTACCCCGAAAAGCACCAAACCTGGGACTCCAACTTCGACGGCATCGAGGTCTTTAGCCTCCACACCGCCGCCAAGCAGATCAGCCCCCTGCCTGTGCTTCTGGACGTCGTTTGGTCTTACCCGGCATACCCTGAGCTAACGTTTGCGCAGTACTTGAAACGTCCGGATGCCAACCTCGCTAAATTCGACGAGATATCAGCCACCCGCCGCCTTTCGCTTTTTGCCGGGCTCGACGCGCATTCAAATCTAGGATTTCACCTGCTTGGCGACGATTCCGGCGGAAAAATATTAAACCTCAAGTTCGACCGCTTCGCCACGATCTTTCGCCTGTTCCGGGTCCATATCCTGCTGAAAAAGGACGAGCTGCTAACGCGTGAATCGGTTGTCGAGGCGCTAAAGAACGGGCGGTATTACAATGGCTTTGATGTGCTCGGCGACACCACCGGGTTTATGTTTGCTGCCGAAACCAGCCTTGGCCGTGCCGTAATGGGTGAAGAAATACCGGCTTCCCCCGGCGCGGTATTAAAACTCGCGGCGCCGCAGCCCGCGCGTTTCGTGGTTTATAGAAACGGCGAAAAGCTTTTCGAATCCGCCGGGACCGAAGCGCTGTTTGATGTAAAAGAGAAGGGAACGTATCGCGCCGAGGTGTATCTCGAGGCACTCGGCGCACCGTTTGATAAAATGCCGTGGATCATGTCGAACCCGATCTACGTGAAATAGCGTATCGCCGATTTAGCATATGGAGGCTCATGAAAAAGAAAAATAACGCCGGTGTTTCGATTTTCGTAACCACCGTGTTGTATATAGTTTGTGCGATTGCCGCCCCCTTTTTTGACGATTCCATTACTGGCGGGCAAATGTTTGGCAGGATAGCGATCGCCGTCGTTCTGGGATTTGCGATATTCGCGATAAGCACGACGTTTGAAGGCAGATCATCCGAAAAGAAATAATGACCGCGGTTACCGCTAACGATTTCGGCTTTCTCGCCGCCGGCGTTGTCTAAATAGCACGTTTTAAAAGGACTTTCTTACTTGTTATTGTCCGTAAGCAAACGAAACAATGTTTGTAAACATCATAGAGAAGCACGATTTATTAGATAAAAATATATTCGGGAAAGAAATGAAAACGTTTATTAAGATCTCCTTTGGAATCCTCGCCCTCTCTGTGGCCGCCATTGCACAGCAGGTTCAGCACGCCCCGTTTGACGTCACCAACTATCAGATGGATGTGCAGATCGTACCTTTCGACCAGAAATTGGTCGCTACGGTAGATGTAACCTTCACACCGCAGACTGATACGCGGTCGGTCGATTTTGAGCTCAACGGCTCACTAAAGATCGATTCGATCACGCGTGTAGGCACGGTAATGCCGATAGCCTCGACAACGACGCCTGCCACGCCGGCACAAAAACCCGGTGCTAAAATAGCCGCAACGCCGCGACCTACGCCGACAACCGCGCCGCAGGTAACCTTTATCCAGGACCAGGCCGGCGTCAGTGATCTCGGGCCCAGCGTCCGCGTCGATCTCGGCGATACCATAACAAAAGGTACGCCCGTCACGCTCCGCTTCAAATACAGCGGCGTGCTCAATACCGCGCAGGGCGGCCCGCTTCTCACCAAGCGCCTGGCCTATATCGGCGACACCCGCGGTTACCTGATGTATGCCGCGCGGTGGTTCCCGTTTCACAATTACGCGGCAGACCCCGCAACTTCTGACATATCTATTACTGTTCCGGCCGGCCTTTCGCTTGTCGGGGTTAGCGATGTGCCTGTCACGAATGCGGGTAACAAATATCGCTTCGTCCAGTCGAAACCCGCTCTAATCGGCAATTTCGCGTACGGGAAATACGTTGCCAAAACCTTACGCTTCGGCGAGTTTGAGCTCCAGTTCAATACGCGCCTGCCGGATGACGCGCTAGTCGCCGAATATGGCGAAACTTTGGGCCGCGCCATGGACCATTACACAAAGAAATGGGGTACGCCCGAAGCCGGCAAGAAATTGATCATCGCCCAGATCGACGACGAAAGTCTCGAATATTACTCGACCCAAGGCATGATCTTTATTGCCAACCGTCTCTTCGAGCAGGCTAAAGGAACTACCGAGGATCGACTACAGCGCGAAGCCGCCTACCAGTGGTGGGGGCTTACCGTGGGCCTCGAGTCTTTTGATGATGCTTGGCTCTCGCAGGGCCTTGCGGAATACAGCGCGTTCTCATTACGCGAAAGCACGCTGACCGGCCCTCAGCTCGAAAGCCTTCGCCGCGAACTGCTCGAGAAAGCGCTCACCTTCGAGCAAACCGCCTCGCTGGCGCGTGTTCCGGCAAATCTTGACGACCAATCCGTAGCCTATCATTACATCATGTACGCCAAGGGCGCTTTTGCCTTCAAGCTTTTGCGCGACACCATGGGCGAACGCAAATTCGATCAGCTTCTCCGCACATTTCTCCAGGATTACCGCGGCAAGAATGCTTCGATCGATGAATTCGAAAAGCTCGCTTCCAAAATAAACGGGAATAACCTGCGCTACTTCTTCGCCCGTTGGGTCGAGGGCACCGGCGTTCCCGAATTTCAGACCGATTACCTGATCATCCGTACGCGCTCGGGCAAATTCATCACCCGCGGTACCGTCAAGCAAAATTACGACAATCTTCGCCTGCCGGTCGAGATCCAGCTCAAGTCCGAGGGCGAGAATAAATCCAAGCTCGTCACGCTGGATATGGATGATTCGAGCGCAGATTTCAATATCGAATCCGAAGGCAAACCCCTCGGCGTGGTCGTCGATCCTAATTACAAGATCCTGCGTATCTCGCCCGATCTCCGCGTTTCAGCTATCGCGCGCCGCGGTATCGAGCAGTTCAAGGAAGGAAATTATGTCGAGGCGCAGCAGCAGTTCGAGGCCGCGCTCAAGCTCGACCGTTCGAATTCCTGGATCTATTACCACCTCGGCCTGCTCTTCCTGCAGCAGCGCAATTACGATCTGGCAATAGATAACTTTAAGGCCACGCTCGGCGGCGACCTCAATCCCTCGTGGCTGATGGTTTGGGCCAACATCAAGATGGGAAATTCTTATGACGCGAAAGGCGACCGTACCCGCGCGGTTTCGGCTTACAAGAAAGCGCAGGCGCTGAACGATAATTACGACAACGCCCAGGAAGCGGTAAAGAAATACCTCGGAACGCCTTTCGATCCGAAGGAAAAGAAGGCGGACACGACGGCCGTTAGGTAAATTAGGTGGATCGCCTGAAGGTGCGGTTCGTAAATTTAAAATAAAGAATGCCGGACCTGCGAAAAGCACCCGGCATTTTTTATTAATCGACCTTTTTCCTTAGAAAACGAAATCTTTAAGTGTCGTGTCCGCCACACCCGTGTCCATGTCCGTCTCAACCTTGATATACGGATCGTAGCGTGCCGTGAAACCCTCGAAATCACCGGTTCCGCCGTTGACCCTCAGATAGGCTTCAGTGGTCTTGCTTCCGCCGCTGCTAAAGGATTTGGCGCTTCGTCCCCGGTTCACCGACCACATTACCTGGCCGTTCAATACTTCGCCAAAGATCGAACCGATATAGGTGCCGTTGGAATAGACACCCATATTCCACGTTCCGCCTACTACATGGTTGCCGCTTTCAAAATTCGGCTCTCCGGCGTAGTCGAACGAAACCGTCAAGAGAAGCGATGAATAGCTACTGTTGTATCCGTTCAGCACGAAGCTGTTGGCGGTGGTCTGGTTCAGTTCCGAGATAAATTTACCATCGCCGGTTTGATTGCCCGTATATGAAATTACTTCGGTCGGGATAGTATCTACCGGTAGCAGCTGCGCAAACGCGGCTCCTGCCAGCGTGAGTGTTAATGCAACTAATTGGATTATTTTTTTCATGAGATTTTCCTTCTGTGGTTGTTTTTGAACTGCTGCAAGCCGCTTTCGCAGATTCTCGCGAGAATAGTTATAGCAACGTGTATGCCGTGAGTTGAACATTGTTTGTAAATCACAAACCAATTCCCTCAAGCCCCTGTTATTGCAGTAGTTAACCAAACCGAGTATGTCATGCCTGGTCCAATCCATATCTGAGCGCCGGGGAAAATAGGGACAACCCGGCGATCTCTCCGCTTTAAAATGGGGAGAAAGGCCTCTTCTACTTTGCGGATTCGTGTTACACAGTTGCAAAATTCCGTCTTCTTTGGAGTTTTTAACCTGCTCTGATAGATATAGAATCTGAATATGGAGGTATGGGTTGATCGAAGTACGCGTCAACCGTAAAACAACTATGAAAGTATTACTCGCAACGGACGGGACCGGTAACAGCGAAGCAGCGCTGGCCGCACTTGATTTGCTAGGCCTGAAGAGCGGCGATGAGGTCGAGATCGTATCCGTGATCGAACCACTCTACCCCGGGGTTCTCGATATCTATGGGGGTTACTTGCCGGATATGGAAGAGCTCATGACAAAAGAGCGCGACGTAGCCATGGCCTTTCTGAGTGAGGCCGCAAAAAAGGCGGGCTCGCTGACCGAGCGAAAGGGTGTTGCTATAAAAACCGAGGCGCTTTCCGGCTCGCCTGATAGCGCGATCGTCGAAAGGGCCGAGGAAACCGGCGCCGACCTTATTATTGTCGGCTCGCACGGTTACCGCGCATGGGAGCGGCTACTTATCGGATCGGTTTCCGATTCCGTTGTCCATCATGCGCCATGTTCGGTAATGGTAGTAAAAACCCCGCGCGTATAGCGCGCCTATTTCCAATTTAAAATAAGAAAGGCGGGCCTAAAGCTACCCGCCTTTTCTCGTACCCCTTGATCTTCTCTTTAGAACGTCAATCTGAGCGCGAACTGGATTTGCCTGTTCGTACCCAAACCCACCGTACGCTCCACCGTCTGCCTTACCTGCCCGAACGTCGCGCCGGCAAGAGCCTGGGTGTACGGCGTTCCGGGTTGGAACGTCGAGCTGAACGCCGTTGCCAGCGCCGACGCCGGGTTGGCGAAATTCGTGTTGTTGAACACATTAAAGATCTCAGTGCGAAACTGCAGGTTTACGCTCTCGGTAAACTCAAATCGCTTGTTGAGGATCAGGTCGAACTGGCGGAAGATCGGTCCGCGCAGTGCATTTCTCGGCAGATTGCCGAATGTGCCCGGTTTCGGTGTTGTGAACGCCGCCGGGTTTAGGATAAAACGGTCGTTATCGATATAGAAGGGCTCACCCGTTACGTCCGGTCGGCGAACGTTACGCGAAGCGCCTCCGCCGGGTACGTTGATCACCGCCGTAAAACCTGCCGGAAGCGCACCGGTCGGCAGAGCAGCTACCGTTCCCGCCGTACATCCTGCAGTAGGGTTCGTACACATGATAACCACGTCCGGGCGAACGATACCTACCTCGATTGGCAGGCCGCTGCGCGCGTTGACGATTCCGCCGATCTCCCAGCCGCCCAGGATATAGTTGGCAGCGCCGTTTCCGAGATCGAAGTGCTTACCCTTTCCTACCGGCAGTTCGTAAAGCGCACTTACGTTAAATGTGTGGCGAACGTCGAAGTTGTTGCGGCCGCGATCGTTCTCAAAATCGTCGAGCGCTGCGCTTGTTCGCGCCTCGTTCGAACCAGCAGTGTTCCCGCGGCTGAAACCGTATGTGTATTGCGCGTTCATCGTTAAGCCCGAGCTGAACCTGCGCGAAAGCGAAGATTGGAGCGCATCGTAGCGGTCGTCACCCCCAACGGTTTTATAATCGACCTCGGCAAACGGCCGGTTGATCGTCGTACCGGATATCCTGTCGAATTCTCGAACGACCGTTACACCTACTACATTACCGGCGCCGTTGGTCCGATTGATAACTCCGACTCCGGTCGGCAGCGGTGATCCGTCCAAAATGGTGGCCGCGCCCGGAAGTATCTTGTTGGCTACGCTGCGTAGGAACAGGTTGCTTCCCTGGCTGCCGACATAAGCGATCGTCGAGACCATTTTGTATGGAAGCTGCTGCTGCCATGAAACGCTGTACTGCATGATGCGTTCCGGGATCTTGTAATCGCGCGAATAGGCGCGCGGTTGATAGGTGCGGTTCAGTGGGTTGTTAGCGAAGTTGGCAATGATACCCGGAAGGTTTGCCGGGAATGCTAGCAGTGATCCGCTTGTGATCGTAGTCGAAACACGGTCGCTTTCGATCGGCTGTATCTGGTCCTCGGTCTGTCCCGGACCATAATAGAGCC
>Ga0193752_1003121_pt1 | contig 11677 bp, 12 predicted proteins | sample H1c1metaG_FD_144924 | JGI IMG/M metagenome (GOLD analysis project Ga0193752, IMG submission 144924) | Soil microbial communities from a riparian zone of the East river system, Colorado, United States - H1c1 | ecosystem: Environmental > Terrestrial > Soil > Riparian zone | place: USA: East River... | reverse complement strand
AGCGGATCCTGCGGCTCACCACCGAACAGGACACCATCGATCGCGCGCTCGACTCGGTCCTCGCCGAAGAGACCATCCTGCGCGCTCACCGCAAAGCGCGTCGGATCGGAGGCATGACGAACGCGTTCGGAAGCGGCAAGTGAGGAGAATCATCCTCGACACGAACGTGTACATCGCGTTCATGAACGACGGGCTCCATGAAGGCATCGTACTTGGACCCGGCTCGCTGCGTTATATGAGCAGTGTCGTTTGGATGGAGCTTGAAGCAGGCGCCACTACGAAGCGTGCGCAACTAGCCGTCGCCCGGTTGGCGCGGACGTTTGCTGCGACGAACCGTTTGATCGCTCCATCACCAGCGGTATGGGCGAGCGCCGGCCCGCTGTTGCGACGCTTGCGAAGCGCGGGTCGCTGGCGATCGGCGCGACGTACGTTGCGGTGGCGCGGCTCGATCGCTGAGTCACTGCAGGGTGAGGGCCGTTCTCGCGAGCCTAGAGGAGCTCGGTGCCGCTGAGCTTGCTCAGCTTCTTATCGAAGGTGCCGAGCGGAACGTGACCGGCCTTACGCGCGATCTCGAGAACGAGGCAGTCGGAAAACCCCAAGCCTGGCTTTTTCCGAAAATGCTCTAGCGCATCGGCAACGACATCGGAGGCCTCCAGTACGAGCTCGCGATGGTTGAGAAGCATATCGACGGCGCTAGCGATCGCGGCAGGCTTGCGATCGAAGCCGGAAGCAAGGACCCACATGGTTTCAGCAAGCACGAGATGAGACACCCACGCTCCGTTGGAAATAAAATCTTGTGCCGACGTGACTTGCTTCGGGTCGTCGCCGGTGACGAGGCGCACGAGGATGTTGGTATCAACGGCGTGCATGCTTGGCCTTGAGGTGACGGGCGATGCTCGTCTTGATGTCAGTTGGCGAGAGGGATCTGGGCGGGCCGTCGGGGAAGAGAGCCGCCTGCATGTCCTGGCAGGAGAACTTGCCGACACGACGGAGCACGACCTTGCCCTCCTCTTCGTCCCACTGCAGGAGCGATCCTGGGCCGACGCCGAGCTTCTTGCGGACTTCAGCGGGTACGGAAATCTGGCCTTGCGACGTGATCTTGGATCGAGCGAGCGCCATGTTTGTCACGTTACCACGGTAATGCTCAGCGTCAAAACGAGGCCGTTGCTGCCGCGCAGCGAAAGCGATGTCGTTCGCTAGCCGGTTGAAATGGATCTCGCTGCGGGCCTGCGACATGCGGTTTGCGAGGATCATGGCAACACCCAGTAGGCCCACAAGCATTCGTGCGACGCACACTCGCTTCCATCCGCTCGTTGAATCGCGACAGCGCATGCGCAGACCAGCGCCGCTGAAAGGCCCGATCGGTGCGCAGCGAGCTCGATGCGTTCATGTCGCGTAAGCAGCGATGGACTGCGCCACAAGCGCTGGGGTTACGCGCGAACGTACGCGTCGCTGTGGACAGCGCGACGCAGCCGCGACATTATAAAAATGTCGCTAGATTCCAGCATACAAGGAAGTACACGGTGCTAGGAAACGCTGACTGGCGAGCAGTTTTATTTGGGATTTTGCTGTTCTTGCCGCGGGTCGCTGCAGCCGACGAGGTGATGGAGTTCTCGCTCGACGAAGCCGCGGGTGATGCGCCGCGGGCCGGGCGCGTCGAGGCCGCGGACGCGAACGCGCAGGTGGCTCGAGCGCTCGGAGAGATGCGCTGGGGGATGAGCAGCAAGGAGCTGCTCGCCATGTTCAAGGCGCGGCTGCGCGCGCAGTACGACCGGGAGTCCAGGCTCGAGCGCGACATCTTGCGTCAGGACGAGCTCTATCAAAAGGCCAAGGCGCGCTACGAGCAGATCAAGGACGGCCTCGTTCGCTTCGACGAGAAGAAGAACGGCTGGGACGTCTCGCCGATCGGGACGGAGTTTCGCCGTGGCAGCCACGAGTCGATGCTGGTGGTGAGGTCGGCGGAGTCGCACGACTACTACTTCTTCATCAACGACCGGCTCTGGAAGTGGTACCGCGAGCTCGAGCCAAGCAGCGTCGGCGGCGCGGGCTTCGACGGCGTGGCGGAGATGATGCGCGGGCAGCTCGGCGCGGTGGCACAACAGCAGCTCTCGCGCGGCGAGGGCGGGCCGTCTTTGCCCGGGCTCGCATGGGACACCACGACGACGCGCGTTACGCTTATCCGGCGCGGCACAGCCGCCTGCCTGATCTTCGAGTCGCAGCGCACGCTGGCCGAGCTCCCGACGCTGCGGGAGAACGCGATCGCGCGCGCAACGACCAAGCACTCGCTGGTCGATGAGGTGTTGCTGGACAACGATGCGCACGAGCAGTTGCTCAAAGAGGCCGACACCACACGCAGCCCGGTCGATGCGATCACGCGGCGCAAGCAGCTGAGCGCCAGCCGGTAATCAACGACGCGCCGGGCCTAGCTACGTGCTGGTTGCGACACGACGACACACATCGTGGCCAATGGCCGCGTTTACGCGCCACAGTCGATCAGCGGCGAATTCCCGGTCCATGCTGTGTGCCGCGGCGCTGCTCTGGCCGCACTTCAACAAAGGAGAGCACGATGGCGTACATCGATGGTTTCGTGATTGCTGTGCCCAAGGCGAACAAGAACAAGTTCATCGAGCATGCGAAGAAGGGCGATAGCGTGTTCTTCGAGCTCGGTGCCACGCGCGTCCAAGAGTGTTGGGGCGACGACGTGCCGACCGGCAAGGTGACGGACTTCTACCGCGCCGTGCAAACCAAGGACGACGAGACCGTCGTCTTCTCGTGGGTCGAGTGGCCAGACAAGACGACTCGCGACAACGCGATGTCGAAAATGGATGAGCTGATGAAGACCGATCCGCGCATGAACCCGGAAACCAACCCGATGCCGTTCGACGGCAAGCGCATGATCTTCGGAGGCTTCACGCCCGTGGTAACGCTCGAGAGATAGCGTCTCCGCGTACAGCGGTCCTGCCTCAACGACGGCGCAAAGCCGCCGTTGAGGCAGGAACGCTACTCGCCGGCTCCTGCGTAGCCTGTAACGAAGGTCCGCGTCGATCGCGAGCGGGTTCGCTCTCAGAGCTCTGCGTCGTTACGGCGCGGCCGTGGGTGGAGCGGGCACGCATACCTTGTCATCGGGGTTCTCGCGCAGGTGCGCCAGACACACGTAGCCGTCGCGACAGGGCGCAGCGTCGGAGCAGCTCGCCATGCACAGCCCGCCGCGGACATTGACGTTGATGCACTGCGCCCCGGCACCACACTCCTCGTCGAGCGCGCACGCTTGGGTGCAGTAGCCGCCCGGCGCGGCCGCGACCTCGGGGATGGAGAAGCCGCCGTACGGCATCTGCGTTGCGCACTGCGCGTGCTGCGCGCCACACGCGCTGTCGTCCGCGCACGGCAGCCCGACGCTGTGGTCAGGCAATGGATCGGCACCGGGGTAGCAGGCGTTCAAGAGCCGCGTCCCGTCGTTCATCGTCCAACAACGGTAACCGTCGCGCTCGCAGTCCTCGTGGGTCTCGCACGCGAGCAAGCAGTAGCCGGGGTCGTAGCTACCACGTGGCAAGAGGCATACGCCGCCTGCGCCGCAGTGCATGTCCTCGTAGCAACGCGCCGTGCAGTAGTTATCCGGATACTCCGTGCCTAACAGGTTGCGGGTCGCGCACTGACCGCCCGGACATTCGGCGTCGTCACTGCAACTGCGGCCGGCGACGCCGTCGGCCAGCATGTCGGCGGGCCGCATCGGCACGCACGCGCCCGGGCTGCTGAGCAGCGGAAGCTTCGCCGCACCCGCGCACTGAAAGCCCGCGCGGCACTCGCCTTCGGTCCCGCAGTTTCCGAGGCAGCGACCCTCGCCATCGCCGCTCGAGACGCAGGCGCCGCCCACGCCGCACTGCGACTTGGTCGTGCACGCACGCGTGCAAAAGCCCTCGCTCGCGCTGGCACCGGGCAGCTGCGGACCGGGCGCGCACGACCCGCCAGGGCACGCCGCGTCGCCGCTGCACGGCGTGCCCGCGACGTCGTCCGCGAGTGGCTCCGACGCAGGCTGCTGACCAGCATCGGGAGGCGACATGCCCGCGTCGTACTCGAACCTGCACGACGACGCGAGGTGGCCGACCGTCTCCCGATCGTTGATCGAGCCAACGCAGGTGGCATCGCCGCTGATGGTCAATACGGTCTGGAAGATGGACAAGCAGCGGTCGGCATCCTCACCTTGCAGTGCACAGCACGCGAGCAACTGGCCGCACGGTCCGTCCGGAGTGATCGGCGGCACGCACGTAAGATCCTCCGCGCAGTAACCCAACGTGCAGGTCAAGAGCTCGGTCTGGCATTGCGCACACGCCTCGCTCTGCGAGCACACGAAGGTGCTCGCGCAGACATCTTCGGCGGCGTCGAGGCAGCTCGCGTACGCGCTACAGACCTCTAGGCAGCGGCCAACGTCGCAATGCGTGCTCGAACATCGCGCGACGGCTTGCTCGTCAGGGCAGCCCTCGGCCGCGTTGGCGCTGAACTGCTCCGCGTAGCACAGGCCGGAGAGCGCTGCGCGCGCGGTCGCACTGGGTGGCTCGTCGAGCGCGGGCAGCGGAGTCCACACGACGTCCTCGCCGCGTTCGATCACACCGCACATGCGTGGCTGCCCGCTTCGGCCGTCGCGCACGACCAGCACGCGACCGATCAGGTCGGAGCCACGCGGGCCGCCGACGGTCCAACTGCCGGGACGTCCGCCGCGACGTTGATAGCGCAGCAAACCGAAGCCCGACGTCGCGCCAATACAGCTCACAGGTGGAATACCCGTGCCGTGCCCTTCGCTCCACACCGGCGCCTGCAGGCTCAGCGGTGAGCAATCGTTGGCTTCGAGGATCTCGAGTGGATCCGGAGACGGGCTGGTGCACCCGGGCATCGTCAGCTCGAGATCAACGCCGACGTCCGTGGCTCGAAACTGCGCCGTGCCTTGGACCGACGTCACGTCGTTCGAATCCACCGGTAGAAGGGTGGCGGTCGCGACGGCAAAGCGGCGGCCCGAGCCCGCATCGGCTGTTGGCGCGCCCGCGTCGTCGTGCGGCGCGGGGCCAGCGTCTTGTTCTGCGTCGTCGTCGTCTGCGCAGCCGAGCGAGAAGCTACTGAGCACGAACAACGCGAGGCACGCGCTGCGAAGGCGAACCGCTGTGACGGCATTGCGGACCAAACGTCTCCATCCTTCGGAAGGTCTGGCGCGACCATACCGGAGCGCGCGTTTGGTAGAGCAGCCTTTCGCGAGGTTCGCGAATGCGTGTTCGCGGAAACACGCTGGATCTGTCCGCGTGGTCGGACACTAGGACAAGGGGCAAGCCTCTCTCTTACATGACGTGTTTGGGCGTGCCCGCGAGGTCGGCGCTGTACTCGCGGAAGAACGCGGCTATGGGTCTTCGACGCCGCCGTCTTCATCGACGATGATGATCGGATCGCCGCTCGTACACTCGCGGCGCAAGCACTCGCCCTCGGTGCAATCGGCGCGTGTCAGGCACTCCACGCACGCGCCAAACACGCAGCGCGCGCAACTCTCGGTGCAGGGCTCATAGCAGTAGATCCGGTACAACGCGTGCAACTCGGTCGGGCGTTCATCGGTCGCTAGCGTGATCTCGAAGTCTTCCATGTCCCAAACGTCGGCTCCGAGAGAGCGCGTCTCGAACGCGCCGCCGCCGAGCGAGCGGAGGATTTTCACGCCCTCGTGGCGCGTCGCGATATCGAGCGCACCGTCGCCATCGAAGTCCAACAACTGGAGGTGGGCACCGTCGCCGATCTCTACCGCGGAAGCGCCGCCCCCCTGCGTGGCCTCGACGAGCACGATGTGCCCAACCGCCGTGATCACGAAGTCGGTCAAGCCATCGCCGGTGACGTCGCCGGCCACGACGCCGTCCACGTCGGGCACATCGAACTGGTTGATCGCGTAGCCTTCCACGGGTTGTACGAGCGGGGCCGCGAAGTGGCCGGTGCCGTCGCCGAGCAACGTCAGCACGTGTGAGTCGTCGCCTTGCTGCACGATGACCCACAGGTCGTCGACTCCGTCCCCATCGCGGTCGTCGAGAGCGCTCATCGTCGTTTCCCAGAACATCATGTAGTCGTCATCGAGTGGGCTACTCTCGATCCGGCTGAATGCGAAGTCGCCATCGTTGCGCTCGACGATCGCCAACCCGATCTCGAACGTGACGAGATCGAGGTCGCCATCGCCGTCGACATCGCCGACGGAGTAGCGGCCACCTCCGCCCCAGTTCCTCGTTGCGAGGTCGGCGCGGGCTTCGAGTCCGCTTTCGGTTCGTTCCCAAACGGTCAACGCATAGGTCGCGCTGCTGGCGTCCCGCGCGTCCAGCGTGACCAGGTCGGCGTCACCGTCGCCATCGAGGTCGCCGGAGATCACATCTTCGATAGCATCGGCATCCGGCGCATACCTTTGCGATTCGCCCCCGAGCTCGATGTCCCAGAAGTTGGTTTCGAACGCCACCATGCCGCCAGGGCGCCCGCGCAACTGCAACACCTGGTCGTGTGCGTCGAGCCCGGCCAAGTCGACCGTCGCGGTCAATCGGAGCGACTCGCTGTCGAGCGAACCCGATGCGATGCCGACTGCACTTCCAGGGTGCGCGTCGCAAGTGCTGCCGCCGCTGTAGCCGCCAAACTCTCCCCACTCGCCGGTGCCGCCGCTACCACCGATGCCGCCAACACCACCGGTGCCTGCCGGGCCCGTTCCAGCCATCGCCGTTCCGCCCGCCCCGGACCCGCCTGCTCCGCTTGCGCCGCTGCTCCCACCCGCGCCGCTATTCGGGCCGTCGGGCTCTTCCGATCGCGCGCACGCGGCGAGGAACAGCAGGCAGCACGCGGCGCGTGGCACGCCCTGACACAAGTCTACGAGCACGAGTTGCCTCTTTTCCGCGCGAACGGCGCGGTTCGCAGAGGACTGAGCACGCAGCATGCCAGGACTACGGCTGCGCGCGCATGGTCATGTCGTAGGTCCCTTGGCACGCGACCATCTGCGGCGTGCTGGTCGTGTAGAGCGTGAGCTGTGCTTGGCCTTCGAGCAGCCCCTCCGACACCAGCTCGAGGTCGCCGGCACTGAGCGTCGACGTCAGTAGGCCCTCTCGTAAGACCTCGTAGGTCAACCGCAAGCTGCAACCTTTGATGACGGTGGTCGTCGTCAAGTCTGTGCCGGCGCGCATTTCAAGGTTCGTCAAGAAGCCCGACTGCGACTCGGGAAACGACAGCGTGGCGGGTTCCGTTTGTTCGCCGCAGTTGCCTGCCCTCATCACCAACGTGACGCCGTACATGCCGGTCAGCTCGCTCATCGCGCACTGGGGCTCCGCATCCGCGACGTCCATCGGGGCGCCGGCATCGGCCATCGAGAAGATCGAGTCATCGCCGGCGCAAGCGACGACTGCCAACGTTAGCGCAAGCGAGAGAGCCAAATGCTGAACGACGTGCGGCATGGCGCAAACTATAACGCCGCATCGCTCCGCTTGGTGTGTGCTGAGAATCAAGCGCTCAGTAGTGCGCGACGCCGCTCTTCGCGTACAACGCGCGCTTCGTTACGCGATCGCGCGCGGCGGTGCTGGGTGACAGGACCTCGCACATCCAATCGGGCACGACGTCGATCGGGCGCGTCGGTCCAGGGCGTGGCAGGCGCTCGCGACGCCAACCGGACAGGTCGGGCCGCACGATGTCGTGCTCGCTGAGGGCGACGTCCACCTCGAAGAACATCCACCAGCCACCTGGAACACCGCGACGGTCGTCATCGTCGAACGGTCGGCCCAAGAAGCTTCCGACCGCACCCTTCGCGTGGGCGTGCCGTGGCAGCTCCGATGGCGAAGTCACGATCTCACCCGCGATCGCCTCGGCTCGTACGTCCTCGGGCAGCGCGAGCAGATCCGCATACGTCGCGAGCTTCCGGGTCATCACCGCCGATGATACCAGCACCAAAGCCGCAGGCGAGCGTGCGCGTTCGAGGGATGCGACTCGCACAGCTGCCTTGGATTTCCCGAATGGAAAGGCCATGAACGCACGCATCGGACTCGCTCGCGCCCAGTTGCTACGGCGTGTCAGAGAACCGAACACGGCGCGGTTGCTGCTAGACCCGCTGCACGTAGAGCTGACTTATACGGAAACGGGGATCGAATCAGCCGAGGGCAAAGCAGTGGCTCGGTGGGCGATGAGGTTCTGGCTAAGTCGGATCTCTGGTCGCGTCGCGTGCGATCGGGTAACACTGCGCGCCATGCGCTTGGTGTTGATCTTGGTCGGGGCACTGCTGGTCAGCGAGGTGGCGGAAGCTCAAGAGCGCGGCCACGCGCTCGAGCCGTCGATCGCCGTCGCAGGCACACTGTCCACGTCAGACGACAAAGAGTCTGAGATCTCAGGAGACGGTTGGCTTGCCCGATTGGAGTACAACCTGGGCGCGACGTCGTACATCGCTTGGAAGCCGTACGCGGGTCTATTGATGACCTCGAGCAGCGACGATCGGGACGACGCGGACCCTCGCTGCAGGCGCGCGGTCGTGGAGTGCGAAGCGACAACGCAGGCCGTGCTAATCGGCTCGAAGCTGCGACTTGCGTTGCCGATCCCTTGGTTTGCGCCATTCGCGGAGATCGGGCTCGGGTTCTCGCTCGGCTATTCACGCACTGAGACATTACAGAGTCGGCGCCACGTCAACGCCGCCTTCAACTTCCCATTGGCGCTCGGCGTCGCGCTCGGCCCAGCTCACTCCGTCGAGCTGTCGCTACCTATGTACCAGCTGGGCGGGGCCAGGCAGCTAGCCATCGGCCTCAGTCTGGGTTTCCGCATACCCATTGACGTCGGACCCGACGATCAGAAAGCTCGGCCGTGAGCGCGAGCCTCGTGAACGCGATCTTGGTGTGCGTAGCGCTCGGCGCTGCGGTGGCCTGCAGCGATGACGATCGCCCAGAACGGTACGTGTCCGTGGGCGATGCAGGCGATGGCGACGGCGATGACGACAGCGGTGCGGATGAGGATGGCGGCGCTGATGAGCCCGATTTCGGGCGCACGGGCTACGACAGGTTTTGCAATAACTGGGCCTTCGGGACTTGCACCGAAGCTTTGCTCGAGCCTTTCAACGAGTGCCGCAAGGACGTTTGCCGGCCGCACTATCGAGCGTGTCGTGGAACTTGCAGGGAATACCTCGAGTGCGTCGATGGGTGCGACTGCCGAAACCGCGCCTGCATCGCGCTTTGCGAGCTGTCTTCTGAGTGCATGATCGACTGCATCCGTCGCGATTGCGACGTTCAGAAGGTCTGCCTCCCTCTGTTCCCTGCGTGTTACGTCGAGCCGCAAGAATACAGCTGTGCCGAGCTCGACGAGTGCTGCAAGGCGATTGCCGGTAGCCAGTTCCAGGCCGAATGCGAAGAGGTGGTAGCGTCCGGCGATCCATCTTTGTGTTGGATCGGATACGTGGACTTCTGCGACCTGACGCAATCGTCCGAGTAGCTGATGGTTGTCCGTCGGCTGGTCAGCGGCCGCCGGCGAGGACTGGCTTGATGTCGAGGATTGGCGTTCCATCGAGCGCCTCGAGATCGCTGACGCGGACGCGCAGACCGTCTAGGGCTACGACGCGAACGCGATGAAGCCCAATCGGATTCGGGCGGTCCTGCGAGCGCGTGCTGAACACGCCCGTCACGGGATTGCGCGGGTCGTCGCGTGGGCGCACCGCGAGCACGTCGCGTTGCGCACGATCGAGCCACGTCAGCAACCAGATCTCATCGCCAACGGCCAGGTCGCGCAGAGCATCGGCCACCTCCGCCGCAAAGACGAGCCACGCGTCCGGCGCTCCCTCGAACCCCTGCTTCGGCGCGCGCTCGCGCTCGACGAGAGTCGACTCGACGCGACCGATCGGACGAAGCTCGTAAGACGTCATGAGACCCGTCGTGACAGCGGCGAGACCGATCATGCAACCCCCAAGGCCTGCACTCGATCGCTCTAGCCGTCGCGACAGGGCGCAGCGTCGGAACAGCGCGCCCACGCGCGTCGTTCATCAGTCCGACTTCGGCGGGTCGAATCAAGACTTCGGCCCGATCGCATCCACGGGTCACTACGACGAGCAAGCAACGACCAAATGACGATGCGTGGCTGCGGAGCCTATCTTCGCGCACCTCATTTGTGGAAGATATCGGCGCCGGGTGCCGGGCGGTTCTTCCCGTCGGCCGCTCGACATGAGTCGGGCGCTGTCACGTACCGGACGGAGCAAGTAACCATGAAGAACTGGTTTGTCCTTGGCTTCTTGTCTTGTCTCGGCGTCGCGCCGCGCGCACACGCCGAATTGACGTGCTACCCGGCTCAACTCAGGCGAACGGATCAGGCACTCATGGACTATCAGGAGGTGCCTGCTGCGGGCGGCCCGTCCAGTATCGTGGCGTTCGGCGAAAACTGCGGATGGACTATCACCGAGGACGCCGACATGTTGGTCGACCTCAAGACCACCACGATCGGCCGGAATGCTTTAACCGTGAGCTTCACGGTCCTGCCGAACACGGGCGCGGCTCGCAGCGCGGTCATCAAGTCCATCACGGCAGTACGGACGGCGACGTTCGAGATTCGCCAGGCTGCGGCGACTGTCGCTCCCACGCCTCCCGCACCCGGCGCACTGAGCAACGACGTCACCGTGCTCGGCGCTCAACGCACCTGCAGCAGGATCGCCATGACCACCGTCAAGTCAGGCGCGACGCTCAAGCCGGACACATACGTTCTGTCGCCTTCGCGTCAGTACAAGCTGATCTATCAGACCGATGGCAATCTCGTGCTCTATCGGGCCAGCGGTGCGTTCCTATGGAACAACGGCAAGACGAACACGGGCGGTAAAGTGGTCATGCAGACCGACGGCAACCTGGTCTCGTACAACGCCGCGGGCAAGGCGTTGTGGGGCAGCCTCACCTCCAGAAATCCCGGCGCGTTCCTAGGCGTGCAACTCTCCTCGCCGGCTCGCGCGCCTCGGTCGAAGACCCAACGCGCTGGCAACGCACCATGGACGAGCTCGACCCGCTCCGCGTCGAGCACGGCCAAGTCTCGAAGCAAGTCTTCCGCAGCGCGGACAACGCCCGTGAGATGACGGTCCTGCTCGGCTGGCAGAGGAGCACGCGCGCAGCTACTACGCGCACCCCGAGCTCCGCGCGAGCGTCGAGTGTATGCGTCGCGCGATCGTGAACGCCAAGATCGGCGCACCGTGAACGGCAAGATCGCCGCCGTGAACATTGAGATCGGCCCCCGTGAACAACCGCATCGTCCCGCCGTACTCGGTGCCGTCAAGGGTCGGCTTCGCCGAAACCCTCGCGGGTTCAAGCCCTTGACTGCCCCTCCGTTCGGCGCGGGGAGCTGGGTATGGGGTGCGGTCACAGGACTGGGCCGCTCGATACCGTCACCGTTCAGGCAGGCGATCTCAGCGTTCACGCAGCCGAGACAGGCGTTCACGTGACGCGAAACGAACAGTCGAGCGCACCGGCGGCATCGAGGGTCGTGGTCTCGAGTTTCTGATCGCAACTTGACGCGCGCTAGTCACCGTTACACACCGCGCCGTCCGTCATCGTGATCCCTTCGCTACTCGTCGGCGTCCTTGGGCAGGAACAACCTGGCCAGCTCGAGCTCGATCGCCTCGAATGGCGCGATACGTGTTGTCGCGGAATCGTCGTAGACGCCGACTTCGACCCAGACGCCGTCACGCAATGCG
>Ga0193752_1003120_pt1 | contig 11684 bp, 11 predicted proteins | sample H1c1metaG_FD_144924 | JGI IMG/M metagenome (GOLD analysis project Ga0193752, IMG submission 144924) | Soil microbial communities from a riparian zone of the East river system, Colorado, United States - H1c1 | ecosystem: Environmental > Terrestrial > Soil > Riparian zone | place: USA: East River... | reverse complement strand
GAGGGCGATGATGTCAAGGTAAGTGCAAAAGGCGTTGAAGTAATGAAACAACAGGATGACGGGACCTGGAAGATCGTTATCGACCACGCATTTGGCGCGCTTTAGATCAAAAAGCTGCCCTTCCTGCGAAGGAGGGCGGCGAGCGAAGCGAGCGGGTGGTTGTTATTTGGTAACCGCATAATAATAACCTGCAAGATCAAAAAACAACCACCCCTGTCGTCTTCGACGCCTTCCCCTCCTTCGCAGGAGGGGAGTATTATGAACTCCACTTATCTCTGTACAAATAACATCAATACTTTCATAAACGTTTTCGGGCGCCGGTTCCACGCTTCTGGTAGAATTGCCGGCATATTTTTCCAGAGAACTGATAGCTTTGGATAAATCAATCTATCCAGATGTCAACAAACCATAAAAAATTTCCGTGGAAAGTAATTGGACTAACTGTCCTTATTGCAGGCACAATAGACATATCACTTGCCCTATTTAATGCTTACCTGCAACGGGGAACAACTCCAAATATAGTGTTCAGATATATTGCCAGTGGGGTCTTCGGACAAGAGGCATTTTCCGGAGGCATCGGAATGGCGGTTTCGGGTCTATTGTTCCATTACCTGATTACCTTTAATTTTTGCATTATATTCTTCCTGTTATATCACAACAGGATAATTCCAAGTGGGAATAAAATCCTGACCGGTATCATAACAGGAGTACTGGTATGGGGGATTATGCAATATATTATTGTTCCGTTGAGTCAGGTTCCGGGCAAGCAATCGGGCGACATTACCAACATGTTCTTAAGTATCATTATCCTCGTCATTGCCATCGGGCTACCCTTCTCTTTAATGGCTAATGCCTATTACCGCTCTTAGCTTCTGCCAGGTTTGATATTGTTATGGATTAAGTTTTGCAAACACAATACCAGCTGCAAAAGCCTGGATAAATCCGTAAATCAGCCACGTGAGAACCATTTGAAAGGAGATATCGATGGCACTGAACGTTAACCACAACACGGGGATCAGGGCAACAATACCATATACTAACGCCACCTCAACTGCTCTCAAAATATACGACCCCCCAAAAATTCCCTTGTAACGCTCCCAGAACCATTTGAGTGCAATACTCAGAATAAATGGATGTGCATAATAAAGCCAGTCAGTTCTTCCTGATGTCCTGAAAACAGTACTTAAATACTCCTGAGTAATCTCAGGAAAAAAATAAACCGATGCATAAAACATAACAGCGCTCAACATCAGTAAAGTAAACCCTGAAATAACTACTGCCAGAATAACTTTTTTCATGAAAAATATTTTATGATGATTTCAGTTTTTTTATCAAAATAAATCTTCCGCTGTTCATTTTGGTTGGACAGACCTCAGATTTAATCTGAATTGAATCTGTAATTCATTTTCAACTTTTATCAGTCCTGCAAGCTTATTCGGAGGTGTTAACATAAAATCTGAAAACAGAACTCCCCTGCTTCCATATAAATTGAGGTTGCCATCACCGTTGTTTACGATTTTATATGCCACATCCATTTGTTTCGTAACACCAGCCAGTGAAATAGACACGATTCCTTTAATGTTCTTGTTGGATTCATTGGTGAAATCACCTATTGATATAAGATTTATTTTCAACAAAGGATTTTTATCAGCTTTCAACGTCTTCCTCAGATCGCCAGTGATATACTTTTGATGGCAATCGAACCGGTTGATGTCAATTGTAATGCCTCCTTTAATATTCAAGAATTGGTTTTGTTGTTCATCTTTAAAGAATCTAATAGTATCTGAATGTAAATATTCAATTATATCGCATCTGAAAACACTGACATTTGACTTGCCCTCAATACAAAGGTTACTGCTTTTTTCAACTATCCACTTTTCAACCAGAATTGAATCAGGGCTGAAAAGCAAACAAGAAATCAGAGAAGTAATTATCAGTTTCATAAAAAGAGTCTTAGTCTGTTCAGCTATTTTAAACCCGAACACAATTGGAGATATTAGAAAAAGCCAGGCGATTTGCACTCGTTCCTGGCTTTATTTCTATTGGACGGTTATCAGAACCCAACAACGGCTTCAATTACATAGCCATTAAATTTGCCTGAGCTTCGGTAATCAGAGGATGGAAATGAATTATAGTTTTGAATAACATATTCGCCTTTCATTAAAACATTCTTTGTTACAAACCAACCTCCGGCAATTGCTAAACGATCCACTTTAACATCATTTACAATATTCGCAAGCTTTCCTTCCACTTTATTGTAACGTACACCGGCAAAGAGGTTTTCCCTGATACCAAATCTGTAAATAATATCAGCTGCATATTGATTCATGCTTCTGTTGGTTGTTTCGGTCTTGGATCTTCCTTTTGCATTTTCATAAGTACCAAACAACTCAAGACCTCTGATTTTAAAAAAGCCGTTTAACATGTATGCATCAACTTTTTTACTAAATCCCGGGTTTAGTCTGCCGGAGAAGGCGATTGCTGTGGAAGATGGCAGAACCGCTCCTGCCGGAGCTTTTTCCATTACATTCTGATAATTAGATCCGCTGCGATCACCACCAAAGAGTGTTAATCCACTCGCTGCTGAACTTCCGTTGTGATAGAAACTTCCGGAAAGACGAATCCTGACATTATCACTGATATTTTTATCAATCCCACCTTTAAAATAAATGGAAGGAGATCTTTTTATGTTATCATCCTGTGCTGTCTTAACCACAGAATCGACATTACCTTTGATCATACCATTTGTAACACCAAGCATTCCAAACAAACCATTCTTTTGCAGATACACCTCGCCTCCGATTTCTGTAGCAAATGCATCCATGATGTAACTTTCCATAAATGGATTATATAATGCCTGTCCACCGTCAGATCTGCGAAAATGCGCATCACCATAGTTGATTTCCATATGACCTACTTTAATGGTAGTGATCTTCATCAGATCCTGCCAGAATTTGGCTTTGAAAGGAAGTTTATCAAACTGTATGTAGCCACCTTTAACCCAGGCTTCGTTATGGTGACGGGTAGAAAGATAAGTGGTAACATTCAGCCGGATGCCATCAGCAAGCTGAACATCAATAAAGAGATTAGCCTGTGCAGTCATAAATCCTGAAGCCAGGGGATATAATTTATTGGAGGTTTCATATCCGTTTGCGCCGGCATTTTTCTGATGTAGATTTTGAAATTGCTGGGTAAAGCCTGCACCCAGGCGAACTTTCAATCCTCCAAACTGAACTGAGTCGTCTTTTTTACCAGTTTCAAAAACGTTGACACCACGTTGATCGTAAGGGCGCCAGTAATCCGGCCTCCCGTACCATTCTTTTTCGTCCTGCGCAACAGTTACCAGTGGAAAAACTAACAAAACGGCAATTATAAGTTTTATCAATTTATTGAACGTAAGATTTCTCATGAGCTTTATGCTTTATAATTAATGAAATATTGGTTCTTGTTTATAATACTTTTAATACCATATTGAATTTTACAACGACGTCATCACCGGTTTTAATGGTACCTAACATTGCTGTTGGGGGGGCAACTTTATATTCGGTCATTTTAAGATGGTAAGTGCCGGAATAGGTTATGCTCTTATCAGGATTAACTGTACCATTAGCCAGCAGTGACACTTCGCGGGAAGTTCCGGCGATAGTCAGTTTGCCTTTGGTAGTTAATATATATCCGACGTTACCAGAAGGCTTTATATCAACAGAAGCAGCAGTAAAATCAATGGAAGAATAACTGGCTGTATTCAGAGCCTTATATGTGTTCTTATCCATGCCACTGTGCTTACTTTTGAGGCTTTTGGCAGGAACAGAAAAACTTAACGCTGAAATACTCTTAAGAGATCCCACATTGTTAACATCAAATACACTTGTGCAGGTTCCTTTGTCAGATTTTATATCCCAGTCATGAATATTGGAGGTTCCTTCAATGACAATGTTGACAGCACCTGTTGATTTATGCTTTGACTGGGCAGCGACATTTGCTGAAAATAAAAGACTACCGATTAAAGTGACGATAACTATGAAAAGCGGGAATTTAAAAATAACGTGTTTCATTTTGCTGGTTTTACTGAACAGCAAAACTATTCTCATACACAGACACCTCTTATGACCCCGCGCCCTGCAGGAGATGATAATGATCAGGTTCAGACATGACTAAATTTATATCAGTGAAAACCCTTAGGGCCTTAAAAAGGTCTCCTTTATGCCATGATATGTTGCAATAATGTGTTTATATCGTTATCTTTTATGACGAAAAACCAAATATCCCTTTCTTACATATAACAAGGGATTTCAATTACACGCTATGCCTCTTTTCAGTGTTATACTTCCTACTTATAATTGCGAGGCAACGATACTTACCTGTCTTAAAAGCATAGTTAATCAATCCTTTACTGACTTCGAATTGCTTATAATTGACGGTTTATCAGCAGACAAAACAGTTTCTCTTATTCAGTCATTTATGACAACCGGTCCTTCTCCGGATTATACTTTAATAAGTGAAAAAGATAAAGGCATATATGATGCAATGAATAAAGGTGGCAGGCTCGCAATGGGACGGTGGTTGTATTTTTTAGGTTCTGATGATCAGTTTATGAATAATTCCATCCTGATGCAGGTATATCAGTATCTGTCTGAAAATAAGAAATCTGATTTCAGTTACGGAAATGTTTTGCTGAACAGCAACGGTAAATGTTACGATGGCAGATTTAATATACGACGGTTAATGTCGGTAAATATTTGCCATCAGGCAATTTTTGTAACCCGGAACACCTTTCTGGAACTTGGTTCTTTCGACACCAGGTATGCCTTGTGGGCCGACTGGGATTTTAACCTGAAAGTATTCCTGGCGGGTAAATACATCACCTATATGGATGTTACAATAGCTCACTACAATAATACCGGTCAAAGTTCAGTAACACGCGACCATATTTTCTTAAAGAGACTTGAAGAGATCAGGCAAAAATTTTATGGAACTTTCCTCAACAAATTTAATAGTCGCATTCGTTACCTGGCAAAGCGCATCAGGAAAGTCGCGCAAAGCGAAGCCAATACCCCCGACGTTCAAAAAAAAATGTGACGACAGCTTTGCGTGCAATTATTCTTTTATATTTATCGAATAATTAGCACGGGTTACATGATGGGTTATTTTAATTTATTTGATTTCAGACAAAAGGTTGACTATAAATCAGAATTATTAGCAGGAATAACAGTGGCTATGGCCCTGGTTCCGGAGGCGATAGCATTCGCTTTTATGGCAGGATTGTCTCCTCTTACCGGATTATACGCGGCTTTTACAATGGGTCTTATAACATCGGTATTCGGTGGCCGGCCAGGAATGATATCCGGAGCTACCGGGGCAGTGGCACTAGTAATAGTTGCGCTTGCCAAATCACATGGAACAGAATATATATTTGCAGCCGTCATTCTTGCAGGTATATTTCAGATGCTTGCCGGCTTCGCAAAGCTTGGAAAATTTATCCGGCTGGTTCCCCAGCCTGTAATGTTTGGATTCGTAAACGGGCTTGCTATTGTGATCTTCATGGCTCAGCTGGAGCAATTCAAAACACGGAATGTAACCGGCGTGCTGCACTGGATGTATGGCAGTGAATTGTTTATTATGACTGGACTCGTATTGTTAACGATGGCCGTTATCTGGAAATTTCCAAAACTTACCAAATCGATTCCAGCTTCACTCGTTGCGATCTTATTAATCTCAGCTATCGTTATCGGCTTAAAAGTAGATACGCGAACTGTAGGAGATATAGCCTCTATCAAAGGTGGCTTTCCTCCATTTCATATTCCGGCGGTGCCGTTTAACTTCAATACCCTCCAAATCATTTTTCCTTATTCCCTCGTTGTTGCGGGGGTAGGACTTATCGAAAGTCTTTTAACGTTAAACCTGATCGATGAGATAACGGAAACCCGCGGTAGAAGTAACAAAGAAGCAGTTGCCCAGGGTACTGCCAATTTTGTTACAGGTTTTCTCTCGGGGATGGGAGGTTGCGCCATGATCGGGCAAAGCCTTATCAATATTTCATCAGGCGCAAGAGCCAGGCTATCCGGAATTTTTGCCGCAACTATGTTGTTGATATTTGTAATGTTCGGTTCTACGCTTATTGAAAGAATCCCGATAGCAGCATTAACAGGTGTAATGATCATGGTTGCGATCGGTACTTTTGAATGGGCCAGCATAAAAATGATCGGAAAAATGCCACGTCAGGATATTTTTGTTGGAATACTCGTTGCGGTCATTACTATTTTATTACGTAATCTCGCTTTGGCAGTACTCATCGGTGTGGTGATCTCTGCACTTAATTTTGCCTGGGAAAGTGCCAAACGTACAAGGGCAAGAAAATATATTGATGAGAAAGGTGTCAAACACTATGAAATTTATGGCCCGCTGTTCTTCGGTTCTGTAAGTGCTTTTAATAACATCTTCAAAATAGAAAATGATCCACTTGAAATTATTATCGATTTCAAAGAAAGCCGTATTGCGGATATGAGTGCCATTGAAGCATTAAACAAGCTAACAGAACGGTATAAAAAAGCAGGAAAAAAATTACTCCTCCGGCATCTGAGTGAAGACTGCCGCCTGCTTTTAAAAAACGCGGAAGATATTATCGAAGTAAATTTGATTGAAGATCCTCATTACAAATTAATGATCGACAAAACTTCCTAGAATAACGCCTCCTAAAATACAACCAAAACAGCAAGACTTGAACAAGGAGGTCCGGCGCTTACTACCAGGAATATTTTAGTAATGAAACAGCTTGTCTTGGCATGTCAAGCTTTAACTCCAGCTGGTCGTTTTTAACAGTGACCCATTCCGGAGAACTATATAATTGCAGCTGGCCTGCTTTTTCAAGCGCTTCAATTTGATCAGCAGAAGGATTTTTCGGTGATCCCATCGTATCATCTGCCAAATTCGGGGCTCTTTGAGCCGAGGCTGGATAAACAGCCAGGATAAAAAATATAATCGGGGGCAAAAATGAAAACACAACCCTTTGAATATAACATGCATGTTTCATAAAGCAATCTTGTTGATATTTTACTGCTCTTATAACTTTCGTTCAATTCAGAAGTATTGACAGATTAGCAAATTAACATTTAACTCCGGGTTATACGCAGATTAACTTACATCACAGGCAAGTTGTTTCATTGTACATCAAACAATACTTTCAATGCCATCTCAAACAAGTCTATCACCCTATCGCGGTATTGCACACTGTTTTTTCCCGGTTTAATTTTATTGGCGTAGTAACTACCGGCGCATCTATGATTCCAATACCCATTACTGTTTTGGTCAGGCTCTGAAAATGTATTCTTTAACATTGATCCATTTTTTAACTTTTTAAATCTCTGAAAATGAAAATCAGTATTTATCTCCTGCTTTTGACAGCCTGCTTGCTGAATGCCTGTAAAAAAGGTGATATTCCTGTTTTTTGTGTGGATGTTGAACATACCGGAACTTCGCAACTTTCGGAAGCGAGAACTGATCTTGCTGCAGCAGGTGCAGGAACTAAAATTGCTTTTGCAGGAGGCAGAAATGAATTTGGGGTAAATTCGAGCAAGGTGGATATTTACGATATATCAACCGGAAATTGGTCAGTTGCCAATCTCAGCATCGCCAGACGAGAATTGGCCGCAACATCTGCAGGCGGCAAACTTTTTTTTGCAGGAGGATGGAATGCAGATAATACAATTTACACTAGAGTTGATATTTACGATGTGGCTGCAAATTCCTGGTCTGTTGCGGAGCTAAGCCAACCAAGATTTAAACTGGCAGCGGCTGCTGCAGGAAACAAAGTAATGTTTGCCGGTGGTTATATCAATACATCATTAACCCAATACTCATCCACTGTTGATATTTATGATATTTCTACGGATACCTGGACAACGGCGCAGTTAAGTCAGGCCAGGAGCACATTGGCCGGGGCTGCCACAGGCAATAAAATATTATTTGCAGGAGGTTATGCTTCATCAACAGTCGACATTTATGATGTAATCTCTGATTCCTGGTCCGTTGATCAGCTTAGTGAGGCACGAAGAGAGTTGGCAGGTTCTGCAGTACTAAACAAATTTGTATTTGCCGGAGGTATACCAAACTTATTACCCAACACAAATAGAGTTGATATCTATGATGCAAATACGGATAGTTGGTCTACAGCTCAGCTATCACAGAAAAGATCACAATTAGCTTCAGGGAAACTCTGGGATAGATTATTCTTTGCCGGCGGCACAGGTTTATCTGATGTGGTCGATATTTATAACGCAACCGATAACACATGGACAACTTCCGGCTTGAGTGAGGCAAGATCCAATCCGGCTGCAGCTTCAGCCGGAACTACATTGCTGATTGGAGGTGGCTGGGTGGGAGGATCCAGTGTTTCCAAAACGGTTGATATTTTTAGTTTAGTTTCCTGTGCTGATCGGACCAGGCAATAAATACTTAAGGTCCGTTCTCAATAATCATCTATATCACCCTATCATGGTATTTTTGTTATCGCGAGCAGACCATATGATTACTGGAAAGATTAACGGGGAACAAACCTGATAGCAACACCGTTTCGGACTGACAGATCAGTTTCAAGCACAGACTTATTATTAACGTTCTTCTTTGAGATCCTGACATTTGTTCTGGTGCCTGCACCGGGATCGTCGGTATACATGGTGGCTACATATTCTTTACCGGCATCAAGAAAATCACATGCAAGCCTAAGCTTCCGGTTAGTACTTCCATTCAGGGAACCAATCCACCACTCACTGTTTTTTTTCCGTGCAATTGTGGCGAAGGATTCCATATCGCTTTCAAGAACCCGGCTTTCATCCCAGCTCACAGGTAAATCATCAAACCATTTCAGCTCAGGTTCTTCTGAAATTATTCCTTCATTTTTCGATGTTCCTGGTCTATCGTACCAATAAAGAAATGGAAGCGGACTATAAATACAAACAGATTTTGCTATTTGTGACGCATGGGATCCCATCTTATTAACCCTGTTGTTTGTAAAATAGCAAAACGTATTGTCGGCCGGACCAGCAATCATTCGGGTAAACAATGTCGTTATACTATGTTCAACAGGAATTGTTTCCTCATCGCCGCGTATGCCTTCCTGGTTTAACAGATTTGGGTAAGTTCTTGAATATCCTGTCGGCCGGTATTCATCATGAATGTCCACGATCATATTGTAAGCTGCCGCTTTTCTCACGGCATAGTGCATCCAGCTCGTCCACCTCCCCGAGCCTACCTGCACAAATCCGAATTTTAAACCTTTTATTCCCCATGACTTATATAATGGAAGAAGGGTATCCAGTTGTCGTTCGAGAGCACGCCTGTTTACATAAAGTATAACGCCAATATTTTTTGTTTTTCCATAGGCGATCACTTTTTGAAGATCGAGAGGACCTTTGGATCGCAGCGGATCGAGTGCAACATGTGAAGCGTCGGAACTATCATGGTCTTCGCGGCCATACCAACCCGCGTCAAATAATATATAACTTAGCTTATGGGAAGCCGCAAAATCTATAGTATTGAATGCGCCTTGCGTAGTTAAGCTTACTTCCCTGATCACTTTACCAGGCCGTATCCAGTCAGGATTAGCTATCTGCGATTTTTCATTGAGATTTAGTAACAGGTAGTTTTTACTTAACAATTCACCTGGAGTTTTTCCAATTAAAATATATCTCCATGGCGATACCAGGGAATCTCTTAATACCGGATTCTCAAAAAGTTTAGCAATAATTTTGTTCCCCGTTTTTCCTTCAAATTTCATTCTCGGATAATCAACAAGGCCCGCTTCTCCAAGGGCAATATAGACGTCCTTTTGCAACTTAACCGTAAGCGGCCTTTCCAGGTTATTACCGGTTTCTGCGATTGTTTTTGCGGAAAGCATTCCCTGGGCAGTATTACTAAACCAGGCCACAGATTGAGGTGTAAAATTAAAAACCGAATGTTCTTCTAAAGACATTTCATTTTTATCCCGGCTGAAAACTTTATACCTGAAAGCAAACCCTTCATTATACATCCGGCAAATTATCTGCACATCAGGCTTGCCGGAAGAAGTAAATGACATTACTATCTGGTTATATTTTTCGGGGATAATATTTCTTTCTCCCCATAAAGGTTTCCATTGAGAAGAATAAGATGATCTTTTTGCAAGCAACATCGAATACTTTGCACCATTTTCCTTTTCCATTTTTAAGCCTATGCTTAAAGAAGAAATCAAAGGTTTTCCCGCCAGTATTAAGCGATATTGAACAAAATTCGCCGCATCGCTGCCTGGTGTTAGAACTACCCTTAACTTTTTGTCAGGACTTTCAAGTTGTAATTGTGCATAAATTGTGTTCAGAAACAATGATAGTAAAGAGGTTATAATCACAGATCTGCTCATATTATTTATACTTTTTAACCAACAAGCGCTATGCATTTAACATCCGCATTATTGGCTGCGTTCATCCAGCCGTAACAACCTGATTCTTGCAGATGTCAAATTCATTTTCGCTTAATCAATTTATGGCCCGAAAACTTTTTTCAATTTCGTGTAGTTTTTTCCAGACGGGGTGTTCGGAATTCTTTGGCGACATTTCAAAAAACACAGGTACCCGGTCATTAACTATGGACTTTTTTAAATGGATCAGGCAGTTCAATACCATTCGTTTTTTAGTATGATAATCAAACATGCTAATGCTTCCTGCGAAGGTTTCAATATCTTCTCCTACTGACTTTATTTTTTTAACAGATGTATATGTTTTTACCATTTCAGAGGCAGGATCAATTGTTCCAAGATTTCTTTGAACAAGTCCGTTAAAGTATTCCCTGAGATTATCCTGTAACATGCCTTCTTCAACTTTTGCGGTTTGTGATAACCACCATAAAAATCCATACGTCCAGTGTTCATCACTCGTTGTATCTCCCCACCCTGGAGCGAACCGAATGTCTTCAACCCCTTTAAAGGTTAACTTCAGCGCAAAATCCGGCGGTAACGCAAAGCGTTCGATATTCCATCCCGCAGGAATTAATAAATGATAAGGCGGCTGCCATGTTCGGGCATCAAAAATACCAAGACTGCCTTTTATCCATTGGATACAATCAACTTCATCCACAACGGACATCGCGGAAGGATGCCGTGTCCCGTCCGACCGCCGGCCAGGCTGTGCCGAAATAACCAATTCAGCTTTTTCATTTCCACTTAATAATAATCTTTTAATAAGTTCTGACCCGTCTGCCATTTTTGTGTCATAGAAACTATTTCTCCGTTCCTTTAACTGCCATTGAATATCTCCGTCATAATACAGTCTCACCGGAATTTCCTGAAGAGACTTTTCATTCCCGGGTTCTTCATTAGCCCTGTTGAATGGAGAAAGTAATTTATACTTTTCAGGATGTTCGGCAGGTGAACCAATATCTTTTTTCATTATATCCAGGTAATATTTCGCATCGCCTACTTCACCCTGCCAGAAATTCTTTTTTATGGATGATTCCGACCAACGCCAAAACCCCGTTAAATCAACAGGAGCATCAATTCCGAAAACTGCCTTGGGTTGTATTTTAATCTGAGATGGATTTTCGTAACAAAGTTCAGTGTAACGGAGCACTATGTTTCCCGCTTCACCATATCCTGCCAGGACAAATTTAGAAGTATTGGCTGAATATCTTTTTACTACGTCCTGAATTAACAGGGTGAT
>Ga0193752_1003119_pt1 | contig 11687 bp, 7 predicted proteins | sample H1c1metaG_FD_144924 | JGI IMG/M metagenome (GOLD analysis project Ga0193752, IMG submission 144924) | Soil microbial communities from a riparian zone of the East river system, Colorado, United States - H1c1 | ecosystem: Environmental > Terrestrial > Soil > Riparian zone | place: USA: East River... | reverse complement strand
GGGAAGGTTTTTGCGCTATCGCGGATGTTTGGGGGGCCGACTTCACGATGGCGCCCGGACCCAACAATCGTCCGGACGGCAAACCGGAAGTCGTCCTGATCGACAATGGCGATCTCACGATTCTCGACGGCGCGACTGGCAAGATCATCTTGGATCGGCCCCTCGGCGGTGGCGATCGCGGTGGTGCTCCGAACGTCGATGACTTCGATGGTGACGGCTTCATGGAAGTCGCCTCGGCGCTGCAGGACTTCTACATCGTCGCCGACCTTCAAACGTCGACGGGCGCCGCCGGCAGCTGCCCCGACTGGCCGGCCGTGATCGCACGTAAGGATGCAGCGGCCGGTGCGCACAATCCGAATCCGAAGCGTATGCCCGGGGGAAGCTGCACAGCTGACACCGACTGCGATGCGGCTGCGGTCTGCAACAAATCCATCGGGAGCTGCGTGTGCTTGCACAACGGCTGGAAGCGCGACAGCGACGACGACTCGAGTAAGGCCACGTCGTCGAGCGTGTTCGACTTCAACGGCGACGGCGCTGCGGAAGCGATCTACAACGACGAGTGCGACTTCCGCGTGTATGACGGCACGAGCGGCGAAGTGCTGTTCTCACAGCCGTCGCGAAGCCGGACCGGCATCGAAAATCCGGTCGTCGCCGACGTGGACAACGACGGCAACGCTGAAGTCGTCACCGGAATGAACACGGCGGAACCGGATCGCTGCGACGACGACAAACCCAGCGGTATTCCAACCGGTCCGAACGGCCTACGCGTTTGGGGCGACCCGACTGACACTTGGGTGTCCGCGCGCCGCATCTGGAACGAGCAGAGCTATCACGTGACGAACGTGACTGAGAGCGCATCGATCCTCACGCACGAGCCCGAGAGCTGGAAGTCGTGGGGCGGGCGTCTGTACAACACCTATCGTTCACAGCCGCGCAGCTTCGGCGTCGCACCCGATCTGACAGTCGTCGGAGTGGGTGTTTCGTCACCGGATGCGAAGTGCGGTTCGCTCAGCGACAACATCGACATCGCATTCGAGATCGAGAACGCGGGTGACCTCCGCGTCGGTCCTGGCGTAGTCGTGCGCTTCTTCGGAACTTGGGACGGGATGGAGCAAGCGCTGCTCGGCATGAACGGAATGCCGCTCGAAGTCGCGCTCTCGCAGAGCCTCGAGCCCGGCAAGAGCACGATCCTGAAAGTGAACTTTGCGAAGAGCTACAACTCGAAGCCCACGCTGCCCACGCAAGTGCGCGTGGTCGTCGATCCCACGAGCGTAGCGCAGCCGATCGGCGCGGAGCGCGAGTGCAACGAGGGTAACAACGCGAAGACTGCGCCGGTCGATCCGGGTGCGGTGCGCGCCGACCTCACGATCGAGATCGTGTCGGTCACGCTCGATTGCCCGAACGTCAAGGTCGAGACGAAGGTGCGAAACCTCGGCACGGCTGCGGCTTCGAACATCGTCGTGCGGTACTACGCGGGTGACCCAGCGCAGGGTGGCACGCCGTTGCACGACGAGGCGGTGCCGGCTGCGATCGAAGCGAACGGCGAAACGACGTTCACGGTCACGCTCGAGTCCTTGCCGGACCGTGGAGCGATCAAGATCTTTGCGACAGTCGATCCTGACAAGACAGTCGAGGAGTGCGACGAAGCAAACAATCGAGATTCGGATCCGACCGAGGTCGCGTGTAACATCGGTCCGCAGTGACCGTGACTCATCGCTGACAGCTGGCAGCTACTTCTGTCGCATCGCCATCGGTAAGCGACGATGGGTGACGCAGCCCACACGAGCCCACGCAACCAGCTGGATGACTAAGCTTCTGCGGTCATTGCAAGGCAGCTAGGGCTAGTCACCGAGTATCATCGGATCGTTCGTGTCAGAACCACGTTCGCCAGCCGAGCACCGCACTCTCATCGCCGGGCGCTATCGCGTTCAGGCCGTATTGGGGCGCGGTGGAATGGCCGTGGTCTATCACGCTGACGACCCAGTGAGAGGCCGCGCAGTCGCGCTCAAGCGCCTGCTCACATCCAAGGCCTCGGACGCGTACGTCGCTCGGCTTTTCGAGCTCGAATACCACACGCTCTCGCAGCTCGTGCATCCCCGAATCATCGAAGTCTACGACTATGACAGCGACGCGGAGGGCCCGTTCTACACGATGGAGCTACTGACCGGCGGCGACCTGCGTCAGCGGTCGCCGATCTCATGGCAGGAGACCTGCAAGTTACTGTCTGACGTGTGCTCCGCTCTCGCGCTGCTGCACTCGCGACGTTGGGTGCATCGAGATCTGACACCATTGAATGTGCGCTGTACATCGGATGGACGCGCCAAGCTGTTCGATTTCGGATCGATGACGCAATTCGGCCGCGTCAAACAACTCGTGGGTACGCCCCCTTTCGTAGCACCGGAAGCGTTGAACGGTCAGAGCCTGGACGGTCAGACCGATCTATATGCACTCGGCGCCACTGCGTACTATGCGTTGACCGGCCGTCACGCATATTCGGCACGAGTGCTCGCGGACCTGCCGGATCTCTGGGCTGAGGTACTCCCGCCTCCATCGAAGTACGCCCCGGATCTTCCTCCCGCACTCGACGCTCTGATCATGGCGCTGTTGCACCCAGTGCCGAGCGCTCGTCCTGCATCGGCGGCCGAAGTGATGGAGCGGTTGAGCGGCATCGGCGGCTTCGAAATTCAGGAAGCGCTCGTCGTCAGCCGCTCCTACTTGTCGACGCCGAACTTGGTGGGCCGCGATGAACAGGTCGCCGCGTTCACGCGCCGCTTGCATCGGCTTTCGAACGGGCAAGGCGCGGCGATCTACGTCCACGGGGAATCAGGTAGCGGACGTTCACGTTTGCTGGATGCCTGCGCGCTCCAGGCCAAGCTCGCGAGGAAGCTCGCGTCAAAGTGCAGCGCCAAATCCAGCGCAACTGGGACGCGCAGAGCTGCAAACCGAGCTCCGCGAGATCCTTTGGGCAATCGCACGCCAACGCGCGGTTGTTCTGGTGGTCGACGACATGGATCGTCTCGATGAGCCTTCGTCGGCATTTCTTGGGCTGCTCGCTCACCGCGCAATCGAACACCCGGTCCTGATTCTCGTCTCGGCCGAGACCGACGCGGCGCAGCGTGCCGACCAGCGTCCACTGCATCTATTCGCGTCAGTCGCGGAGGGATTTCGCTTGCGCAATCTCGACGCTGGGCGGAACGAAGCGCTGATCGTCTCCTTGTTCGGTGATGTCGCAAACGTGCGCTGGCTCGCGGATCGCATCTTCAACGTGGCGTGTGGCAACCCAGCGCAAGTCATGCGGGTCGCGCACTACTTGGTCCAGACGAGCGCCTGCAAATACGCGGCTGGGACATGGACTCTGCCCTCGAGCCTCGACTCCGAGGCACTCACCGGTGCGCTCCGCGAGACGATCGACCCCGGCTTGCCCGACAGCGCGCTCGAGCTCGCACGGGTCCTGACGTTGGGTGAGCTCACGCGGGTCTCGATCGATGATTGCCTGCGACTGAGCTCGCATCGCAACCTCAAACAGTTGCAAGCCGATCTGCAAGCGTTGTACTTGGCTGGGATCGCGATTGTAGACGGCGGGGAAGTCGGACTGAGCCGTCCGAGTTGGGAGCCTGTGTTATTGGCTGAGCTCGCTCCGGATCGGCGGCGTGAGTTGCATCTACGCGTGGCTGACTTCCTCGAGCAGAGGCCCGGCGCAGATTTTAGGCGGATTCAGCAGCTGCTCCGTGCAGGCAAGGTGGAACAAGCGCTCGACGTGTTGATGACCGAGCTCAAGAACAAGCGCGAGCAGCGCATGAGCGATCCAACGCTCTCGTTCGAGTATCTGCAAGGGTTACCGAAAGACTGGGCCGACACGTACCACGCTCTCATCGATGCCTGCCGTAGCCTGCAGCGGCCGCTGCACAATCGACTATTGCTTCAGATCGAGCTGCTTGCGTATGCCACACTCAGCGCTCGGTTCGAGGGTGCTTGTTTGCTGGAAGTTGCGGAGCAACTTCGCCACGACACCGGTCTCGATCTGGTCGCGGAGCTCACCGGCCGTGTCCCCGAAGGCGAGTTGCTCACGCAAGCGCTCGGCGCGGCGCAGCGACGCTACGACAGCACGTCCGAGCACGAGCGCGGCATGCCGCTACTCGCTGCGTTCACGTTGCTCGCTCAACTCACCATCCAAGCGATCGGGATGGCTGGCCGAGCGTTCGACGTGACGCTGCTGCGAGCGGTGCCGTCGCTGGCACCGCTCGCGAGCTTGTCGCCAGCGCTCGCGGTGGTCCACAAAAACCATGAGAGCGCGGTGGCAATGCTGACAGGACACGGCGAGTCAGCCCGTTGCGCGTACCTCGATATCGCTCGCCGCGTATCGGAGCCCGATGGTGCCGGCTTGGAAGGATCGCATCGCTTTCACGTTCTCGCAGCGTCGCTTTGGGCAGCGGGCATGATGGAAGCCGTTCTGGGTCGGCCAAGTACGCTCGAGCGCGCAGCCGCGATCGAAGGCAACCCACTGTTCGTAGTGAGCGCGCAGCGATTGCGAGTGCTGTATGCGCTGGCACTGGGGGACGGTGCGGGCGCGGAGCACTATCGTGCGCAGACGGAGCTGCTTCAGATCCAAAACTGCCCTCCTCAGTTGTTCGAGGGAACTCACGCGATGCAGGCGGCCTTTGGATACGAAGCAATCGGCGATCTGGTTCGCGTGAAACAGTGTTTGGTGGATATCGAAGCCATGGCGCGCTCTCACGACGGCTGGAAGCCAGTCGTGCATTGTGGGCGCGGAGCCTATCAAATGCTGCGCGGTGACTACGCGCAAGCGCTGCTCGAGTTCGAACGCGGCCTCACAACGATGTCGGTCGGCCACCTCGGTTGGGCGTATTGCGCCGGATCGGTGCTCTGGGCGCTCGTGCACCAGAAGGACTGCCAATCTGCCGTCATGCGTGGTGATGCGTTCTTCTCGCAGATGCAAACACACCGAAGAGAGTACGGGACCTTTCTCGTTCTCGTTCCGCTTGCGCTCGCGGAAAGCCAGATCGGATTTCACGACGGTGCGTTGAGCCATATCCAAGCTGCGATCGAAATTCAGAGCGCAGAGGGCGGCGCGGGCGTGCGGCTCGGCGAAGCGTACGAGGTGCGCGCGTACATTGCTCTTTACATGGCTGACCTATCCGCGTTTCGCGAGTACTCGAACGCGTGCGAAACCCAGTATCGCCTCGGCAGTCAGAACGGCCTTCTCGCCCGTCATGGGAAGCTGATGAATGCTGCGCGAAGTGCAGGTCTCATCGAGGCGCTCGATACGACGGATGCAGACGCTCGCGCGCTCAGCGGAGAGGACGCGCAGTCCAGCGTGCTCACCGTGCTCGGAGAGGCACATGGCTCGCCCGAACGAACTCGATGTGCGCTGGAGCTATTGGGGCGCGCGACACGTTCCAGTTCAGGCTTTTTATATTTGATTCGGCACGACGCCGCCGTGCTCGCAGCGCAGCTCGGCTCCCCGACTCCGTGGCTCGAGATGGACGATCGTGTTGCGAGACTGCTGGCAGAAGCCATCGAGGAAGAGGACACAACCCAGAGCGGCGACAGTCTTGCCGAAGCACCCGCGTCATCGTGGACTGCCAACGACATGCGCTTCACGCCGATCCTGCTCAGCCACGCGGATGACGACAGAAGAGTGGTTACTGGCGTCGCATTGATGTCGCTCGATTCGCGCGGTGCACGACGTGTTCCGACCGCTCTCGTCCACGCGCTGAGCAAAGCGCTTTTCGATGCGGGAGATGCATCGAGCCAATCTGTACGTTTCGATCCAGACGCCTGACGTGGTGTCAGTCGGCCAGATAGCGCTGATGAGTTCGGTGCGCATCTGTCGAAGTCCAAAGATGGCAATGGCCTGTGCTGGCGCCGTGCCGCGCTCAGCAGCGTTCGGGGCCGGTTGGCGCGTCCGCGCTCCCGGGTGGCTCTAACCGCGAGTACTGCGCCGAAGTCCTTTGTGGTACTCGACTTCAAAACCAGCCGCAGATACCCGAGGAGCTACGCATGCCCATGAACGTGCAACCGATTCCGTCGCTCGACGCGCGCATCAACGAAATTCGACTCTCGACCGCAGAGATCGTCAATCAAGCCATCTTGCCGAACGAGAACAAGCTGTGGGCGTTTCGTCGTGGCACCGAGCAGGATCCAGCCGAGCGCGACGCAGCCAAAGCGTTGCGTCGCGAGATCCAGCAGCGCGTAAAGAAGGCCGGCCTATGGGCACCGCACTTGCCGAAAGAGTATGGCGGCATGGGCCTCGACTTTCTCGCGCACGCGTACATGAACGAAGTGCTCGCGTACAGCATCGGCGCAGCGTCGCTCTTCGGCGTGGTCGCACCGAACTCCGGCAACCAGAAGATCCTCGTGAAGTACGGCACCGAGGAACAGAAGCAAAAATGGCTGATGCCGCTGATCGAAGGCACGATGCAATCCGGCTTTTCGATGACCGAGCCGAACAGCCCGGGCTCAGATCCCGGCTCGATCCAAACCACGGCTCGTCGCGAGGGCGATGAGTGGGTGATCAACGGTCACAAGTGGTTCACGAGTAACGGCACGGATGCGGACTTCTTCATCGTCATGTGCCGCACGGAGACCGCCGAGCGAACCGGTGATCGCAAGGGCCGCATGACACAAATCATCGTGCCGTCGAAGACGCCCGGTGTGAACATCGTGCGCGGCATTCCGATCTGGGGCCGCTCGACCAGTGATCATTGCGAGATCAAGTACGAGAACGTGCGCGTGCCGGTCGAAAATCAGCTCGGTCAAACCGGCAGCGGTCATCAAGCAGCGCAAGACCGCCTCGGTGCCGGTCGGATCTATCACTGCATGAATTCAGTCGGTCAGATGTGGCGCGCGTTCGATCTGATGGTGCAGCGCGCAGCGACGCGCGAAGTGCATGGCGGGCTGCTGCAAGACAAACAGTTCATCCAGGGCTTCATCGCGGACAGCTACATCGACATTCAAGCTGCGCGGCTGATGACCATCCACGCCGCGGAGCGCATCGATGCGGACGGCGACGCGCGCACCGAGATCTCGGCGATCAAGGTCTTCGTGCCGGCTGCGTACCATCGCGTGGTCGATCGCGCGATTCAGGTCTGGGGCGCTGCCGGTGTGTCGGGAGATCTGCCGCTCGCGGGCATGTACCAGGCCGCGCGCACCTTGCGCCTCGCGGATGGCCCCGACGAGGTGCACCGGATCCTGATCGCGAAAAACGTGCTCTCTTCGTACCACCACGGCCAGGGCTGGGACTTCGGGAACTGACGAAACGGCGCCCTAGCAGGGCGTTGGCCCAGCGCGACTCGGTGCGTACACTCAGCAGCATGATCGTCGTCACCAATCGCATCCCAGTCGCCGAAGGTCATCAGATCGATTTCGAGGACCGCTTCAAGAAGCGCGTCCACTTGGTCGATCAAGCGCCTGGATTCATTCGGAATGAAGTGCACCGCCCGCGGCCGATGAAGTTCGATCATACCGCGGGTGGGTTCGTTCCCGACCCGACGCGCGAAGGCTATTACGAAGTGAAGACGTGGTGGCGAACGCTGGAAGACTTCACGGCTTGGACGCGAAGTCCAGCGTTCGCCGAAGCGCACCGCAACCAAGCGCCGAAGGAAATGTTTCGCGGCCCGAACGTGCTCGAGATCCACGAGGTCATGACGAGCACGGATCTCGAAGTCGAGGGTTGAGCAGCGCTTACCGCGCACCGATCATCGCGTGCGGCTGGCCGGTGGATGCGAGCACGGCTTGCCACGTGTCGCCGTCCAGCTCGACTTGTTTGCGCCCGCCTACGGCCAACGGAATCGGCACGTGGGTGAAGTGCTGGTGCCAGTAGCCGATCACCATGTCCGTGCGCCCGGCCATCGCGGCGTGCATCGCGTTCTGTCCGAGGATCAAACACAACTTCGAGTCGGACGCGTTGGCCGGCAAGCTCCGAACGATGTAGCTCGGATCGATGTACTTGATCGTGGTCGAGACGTCGCGCTGCTTGAAGTACGACTGCATCCGCTCCTTCAGGAACACGCCGATGTCCTCGAGCTTCTTGTTGCCCGACGCATCGCGCTGATCGCCGAACCGCTCGAGGAGCTCCTGGCCCGCACCTTCGGCGACCACGACTACCGCGTGGTGGCGTGAATGCAAGCGTTCTTCGAGCGCTTCGAGAAATCCGCCGCGTCCCTCGAGCGTGAACGGCACTTCGGGGATCAAGCAGAAGTTTGCATCGGCATTTGCCAGACACGCGTGTGAAGCGATGAAACCCGAGTGGCGTCCCATCAACTTGACGAGACCGATGCCGTTCCACGCGCCGCGCGCTTCGGTGTGCGCGGCGTGAATCGCACGCTGCGCCTCCTCGACTGCGGTGCGAAAGCCGAAACTCTGATCGATCCACTGGATGTCGTTGTCGATCGTCTTCGGGATTCCGATGATCGCGATCGGAAGTTTGCGCTGTGCGATCTCGGCTGCGATCGCCGACGCGCCGCGTAAGGTTCCATCTCCCCCGATCGCAAACAGCATGTTCACGCCGCGCTGCTGCAAGCTGTCGACCATCTCGGCTGCGCTCGGCGCACCGCGCGACGACGCCAGCAACGTGCCGCCTTCCAGGTGCAGGTTTTCGACTCGAGTTTTGTCGAGCACGATCGGTTCCGCCAACGGCTGCCGCCCCAAGCCGCCGTAGCCGTAGCGGAAGCCGAGGACATCCTGAACTCCATACGACCACGCCGCGGTCAACACGATCGAGCGGATCACGGCGTTTTGCCCGGGGCACAGTCCACCGCACGTCACGATGCCGGCGGTCACTTTTCGGGGGTCGAAGAACAACGCTGCGCGCCGGCCGGCGATCTCGAATGACGGAGTGTCTTCGCCGGCGTCGATGTACTCCTGACACTCGTCGCGCCGGACGTAGGCGCCGACGCGCGCCCTGTCGTCGATCACGCGGTGCCCCGCGCGCGCGTCCGGCACGTACGTTTGCGCGCCAAGCCGAGTCACTTCGAATGCACTCGTCGGTAAGCGTGCCATGTGAAACCTCCGTTCGTGCTCGGGCTGTCCCAAGGCGGAAGTTTTGCAGGCGTGCGTTTCGCCCAGTTGCGAGGCCTGTTTCGGGCCGGTTTTCGGTGCCGCGGAGGGCCTACGGGGCCTCGGCGGGGGCCTCTCCGGAGCTGCTGGGGTGGGCCGATTCACTCATTTTTCGCAGCTCTTCTTTGAACCGGGTGCAGGGGTCCTCGTCGCTCACGCGAGGAGTGAACACGACGTAGTCGAACGCTGCCAGGTCGTAGGTGTCCGGCGTCGTTCGCGCGTCCGCGACGTCGAGGAAGGCGAGGCTCGTCACCTTCTTGGCACCGAGCAGGCGCAGGTAGTGCGGGACCGCTCGATCGTTACGTCCGTGTCCGCCGCCTGCCACGAGTGCGGCTGGAGCGTGTGCTTCGAAGATCGAGCGTGCCATGAACGCGTCTTTGTAGCTCTGCGCCCGTTCCATCGCGTCCAGCATCGCCGGTGGCGCGTGACCGCAGTGCGATTCGCGAATCTCGTCACGAAGATGTGTGCGCGCTGCAGCTGTGAGCGGCACGTCGAGATGCAGCGCTCGGGCTTCGGCCTCGGGCACGCCGGACAGGCTCGCACGGACTTTGTCACTGCTGGGATGTGCGGCGACGATGCGCGCTCCACGCCGGAGCGCCACTTCGAACACCGGTCGATACTGCGAGAACTCGGGCCAGCCACTCTGGTCCCACTGAACGGTGCGAGCGAACGCGTCAGGATCGCGCGGCGGGTTTTGTACGGCTGGGCGGACGTCTTCGTCGAGCATCTCGAAGCCGATGGCTGCGTGAGGGTGCGCTTCCAAGAACGTGTCGACCATCTCAGCTTCGAGCAGGTGGTGGTCGCGGTTGTCGTGCGTCTCACCGAGCACGAGGAAGTCGGTGTCTGCGACGGCACCTTCGAGGTCGGACTGGTTTACGAAGTCATGCCGGGCGACCGAGTAAATCTTGCCGACGAGTGGGTGCCTTTTGCCGAGCGGTTGAACGAACCCGTGCGCTGGAGTGAGCGTGAGCGGTGCAGCGCAGCCGAACGCACAGGCGACGAGAGCAAGAGCGAGAAGAAGGGGTTGAAGAGAGATCTGCGGCATGGGGGCGGTTAGTCTAAGCGGTGTTGCGTGAAGCACGATACATCGCGCGATCCGCCGCTGAGCAGCCCTGCGGTGCGTGCTCGTGCGAAGCGTTCGCTCCGCGCGTGCTTCGGTCTCGGCGGCGCCTCGCGTGATGGTTCGCGGCTAGTCTGAACACTGGCGTCAGGAGCGCGACACATCGCGGGATCCGCCGCCGAGCCCTGCCGTGCGTACTCAGGTGCAAAGCGTTCGCTCCGCGCACTCCTCGGTCTGGGCGGTGCCTCGCGTGATGTTTCGCGAAGCGTGTGACGCTGTTTAGCGCGAGCGGCTCGCGAGTCGGCTGCCCGATGCGACGGCATCGTTACGCGGACGCCAGACTGACGTAGTCGCCCTGGCTGGTCTGACCTGTTTGCGCGAGCGTCTTCACTTGCGCGAACCCCGCTTCTCGCAGAAGCGATTCCACTTGGTCCGGCTCGTACAGCGTGAAGCCGTGCTGTGTGACTTGACCGAAAGTTTTCATCTTCGTTGCGCCGCTGAAGCCGAGTGCCAGACGTCCGTTTGCGCTCAGCACGCGCCGCAACGAGCGCAACGCCCGTACCGGGTCGGGCCAGAAGTAGATCGTGTTCGTCGTACAGATCGCCTGAAACAACCCATCGCGCAGTGGAAGGTCCGCAACGTCGGCGCAGATCAAGCTCATGCGCCCCTCGCGAATCAAAGACGCGAACGTGTTCACGCCTTCGAGCACCACATCCGCCGAAAAGTCCACGCCCCACAGTGGAGCGTTCGTGCGAGCGGCAGCCAGCTTCAGCGCGAGCCCGCCTCCAAAGCCGAGATCCATGAACGAGTGATCGCGCTCGAGCGAAAGTGCATCGACTGCGCCCGTGATCAGCTCGGCGTTGCCGCGATTCAGCATGCGCGTCATCACCCAACGACCGAACAGACCTGTCGGCTGTCGCAGCTGTGCGGCAACGAATCGATGCGGCACGATCGATGAGCCCAAGAAATCGCGAATGCGGCCAGCTGATGCGGTCTTCATGCGCGCAAGCTGCCACGACCGCCACGGAGGCACAACAAGCGGTGTGTTCCTCATGTCCGCCTCGAGTTTAGCGGTGCACGCCGTGTCTGAGCACTCTTGCGTGAGTTTCGATGACGCGGATTGCCCATGTGCGGTGGAAAGCAGAGCGGCTCATGAGGGGGTGGTTTTGCTGTCGCTTGGCTCGCGGCGAGTGGTTCACGAGGCAGCCGAGCGCGAGTGTTGGTCGAACAATGCACCATCGGCCGCGTCGCTACTGGCCGTGCGATACCAGGTCGATCGCACCACACCACGGCAGCCGCACCACACGACGGCAGCTCGATTAAGCCACCGATACCGCCGTGGCCATCGTGGCGGCTGCGGCTGCGCCGCTAGCTGCGGCTGCGCCGCTAGCTGCGGCTGCGCCGCTAGCTGCGGCTGCGCCGCTACTAGCTGGGGTCGTTGCAACGGGTGCGGATCAAACGTGTGCCCGGTCCAGACCGGGCTCGATTGTTCGGCAGAGTACGATTCACGTGACTCGTCGCAGCTCGTACTCCGCCGCCGATAGCTGCG
>Ga0193752_1003117_pt1 | contig 11689 bp, 10 predicted proteins | sample H1c1metaG_FD_144924 | JGI IMG/M metagenome (GOLD analysis project Ga0193752, IMG submission 144924) | Soil microbial communities from a riparian zone of the East river system, Colorado, United States - H1c1 | ecosystem: Environmental > Terrestrial > Soil > Riparian zone | place: USA: East River... | reverse complement strand
CTCGGTCTCCTTGAAGTTGGCCTCGATCCACAGGTCGGTGTCGGCGACGACGGCCATGATCGGCACGCCGGCGGTGGCGTAGCTGCCCGGCACCGGCCGCTTGGCGACGACGCCGTCGAGCGGCGATTCAATGGTGGCGCGACGCAGATTGAGCAAAGCCTCGTCGCGCGCGGCGAGCATCATCTTCACCTTGGGATGATCGTCGACCTTGATCTTGGGATCCCCGGCAAGCGCCGCCTCGATGCGGGTCAGGTCCTCCTGGCCGGAAGCAATGCGCTGGCGGGCGACATCGAGGGCGAGCCGCGCCTCCTCGAGCTTCTGGGTCGAGGCGAATTTGCGTTCGGCGAGGTCGAACTGACGATCGTAGTCGGTCTGGGCATAGACCTGCTGGCTGAGCGCCGCCTTGATGTCCTCGCGCTTGGTGCGCCATTGGGCACGCAGGCCACGGATCTCGGCGCGCTGCGTCTCGAGTTCGGCCTCGATCTTGGTGAGCGCGAGTCGATAGGGCTGGTCGTCGAGACGGAACAGCAGCTGGCCGCGCGACACGCGCTGGTTCTCCTGCACCGGCACCTCGACGATGGGCCCGCTCAGCTCGGTGGCGATGGAGGCGCGATCGCCCTTCACATAGGCATTGTCGGTGGAGACGTAGCGGCCGGAGGTCAACCAGATGAAAAGCGCCCCAGCGCAGGCGAAGACCGGCAACAGCCACATGATCGTGCGCGCAACAACCCGGCCGCCGGCTTTGCGTTGGCGCACAGGTACCACCGCGACGGGTGGCGTTTCAACTTTTGGTAACTCTCCGTCCACGTTACGGATGGTCTGCCGGTGACGGCAAATCGTCAACCCGGCATGCGAGCATATCTCTCAGCTTCCTTGCGCCGGCTTGACCGCCGCTTCGGCGCCGTCACGCAGCAACTTATAAGTGATGGCGTCATAGAGCGCATTGTAGGAGGCGTCGACGATGTTGGGCGAGACGCCGAGCGTGGTCCAGCGCTTGCCCGTCCCATCCGCGCTTTCGATCATGACGCGCGTGGTGGCGGCGGTGCCCCCGGCCGAATCGAGGATGCGGACCTTGAAGTCGACCAGCCGCATATCGGTCAATTCCGGGTAGACCGGCACTAAGGCCTTTCGCAACGCAGCATCGAGCGCATTCACAGGACCGTTGCCCTCGCCCACTTCCATCACGCGCTGGCCGGCGACGTCGAGCTTCATTGTGGCTTCGGACAAGGCAATCAACTCGCCCTTGGCGTTGAGCCGGCGCTCGGCCAGAACGCGGAAGCTCTGCAAAGTGAAATAATCCGGCACCGAATGCAGCTGATGCCGCGCCAGCAACTCAAAAGAGGCGTCGGCACCATCATAGGCATAGCCCTCGGCCTCGCGGTCCTTGACGATCTCCAGCAGGCGGGCGACGCCGGGATGCTTGGGATCGACCTCGAGCCCGATCTGACGGAAGCGCGCCATGATGTTGGAGCGGCCGGCCTGGTCGCTGACCACGATCAGCCGCTGGTTGCCGACCAGCTCCGGGTCGATATGCTCGTAGGTGCGCGGGTCCTTTTCAACTGCGGAAACATGCAACCCGCCTTTGTGGGCGAAAGCGCGCGTACCGACATAGGCCGCGCTCCGGTTGGCCGGTAAATTCAACCGATCGTCGAGCAGGCGCGACAGATGGGTGAGCCGCGACACCGCATCGGGTGCCAAGCCGCTCTCGAAGCCCATCTTGAGAATGAGATTCGGAATCAGCGCGATCATATTGGCGTTGCCGCAACGCTCGCCGAGACCGTTGATCGTGCCCTGCACCTGACGTGCCCCGGCGCGCACGGCGGCCAGGGTGTTGGCCACGGCGTTCTCGGTGTCGTTATGGGTATGGATGCCGATCTGTTCGCCGGGGATCGTCTTGCAGACTTCGCCCACGATGCGCTCGACCTCGTGCGGCAGGGTCCCGCCGTTGGTGTCGCATAGCACCAGCCAACGCGCCCCTGCTCCCTGGGCCGCCTTGAGGCAGGCCATGGCATAATCGGGATTGGCCTTGTAGCCATCGAAGAAATGCTCGGCGTCGAACAAGGTCTCGTCCATCCTGGTCTTCGCGTAGGCCATCGAGTCGGCGATTATTTCAAGGTATTCGCCGCGATCGACTTCCAGCGCGACATCGACATGGAAATCCCAGGTCTTGCCCACCATGCAGACGTTGCGCGCCTTGGTCTGCAGGATGGCCGCGAGCCCGGGATCGTTGGCGGCGCTGCGGCCGGCGCGGCGGGTCATGCCGAAGGCGGTGAACTTCGCGTTCCTGAACTCGGGCGGATCGGCGAAGAAACGGTCGTCGGTCGGGTTGGCGCCCGGCCAGCCGCCCTCGATGTAATCGATGCCCAGAAGGTCGAGCTCACGCGCGATGGCGGCCTTGTCGGCCACGGTGAAATCGACGCCCTGGGTCTGGGCGCCGTCCCGCAGGGTGGTGTCGAAGAAGTATATGCGGTTGGACGAGGTCATCGGCTGGGCATCATAGTTGAACAACGAAACGAAAGAAGGAAGAGGAAGCCTTATGACGACGCCGACCACCATTGTCGAATTGCGCACGAGCCTGTTGCAGGTGCCCTGGAAAGGCTCTCCGCCGGCCGCCGGCATCCTGACACCAGGCCCGCGCGAGATCTTCGTGCTGGAGATCGAGACTCAGGGCGGCCTGGTCGGCATGAGCTACCTGATGCCGCTGCATGGCGGGTTGCACACGCTCGATGCCTGCATGAAGGAATTGATTGCGCCCTACGTCATCGGCCGCGACGCCACCGAGATCGAGGGCATCTGGCAGACCCTCTACAGAAGCAACTTCTGGCTCGGCCGCATGGGCGTGACGGTGTTCGCCCAGAGCGCCGTCGACATGGCGCTGTGGGACATCGTGGGCAAGCGGGCCAGCCTGCCGCTCTTCCGGCTGTGGGGCGCCGCGCGCACCGAGATCCCGGCCTACGGCTCGGGCTGCTTCCGCGGGCTGGGCAAGGACGGCATGATCGCCCGTGCCCGGGAATTCACGGCACTGGGCCTCAAGGCGATCAAGATGCAGGTGGCGCATATCCGGCCGTGGCGCGAGGACGTGCAGAACGTGCGGGCGATGCGCGACGCCATGGGCCCCGGCGTCGAGATCATGATCGACGTCAACATGGGCTGGGACGCCGACACCGCGATCCAGGCCGGCCATCGCATCGACGAGTTCGATCCCTACTGGCTGGAGGAGCCGGTGGTGGCCGAGGACTTTGCCGGCTACCGCCGCATCGCCGCCGCGCTGAAAACCCGCATCGTGGGCGGCGAGAGCCATTTCACGCGCAACGACCTGCGCCCGTTCTTCGAGCATCCGAGCACGCCCATCCTGCAGCCCGATCCGATGCGCGGCGGCTACACCGAACTGCGCAAGATCGCCGCCGCCGCCGAGCCTTACGGCATCCGCCTCGCGCCGCACCTCTTCCACGAGCAGATGGTCCACGTCCTGGCCGCGATCCCCAATGCCAGCTACCTCGAATACATGGACTGGAACGACGATTTGTGGATCGAGCCGGTGCTGCCGTCGAAGATCGGGACGATGTCGCCGCCCGAGCGACCGGGCCACGGGCTGGCATTCCGGCCGGAGATTCTCAAGGATTGCCGGATCGGCGGGCAGCGGTTGAAGGGGTGAGCGGAGTGAGGCGGCTGCTGTTCGTCGCGGCACTGGCCGGTGGACTGGGCTGCATCCAGATTTCCGTAGCCCATGCCCAGGCACCGACCCTCACCATCGCCGACCGGGAAACTTCGAAGACCTACGCGCCGTCGACGCTGCTTGCCGATCGCGCGGCACGCGAGATCACCATCGCGCACGATCCGGTTTATCGCCGCTCGATGACCTATCGCGCGATTCCGATGGCCGATCTCCTGAAGGGCCTCAAGGCAGGCGACGACGACTATGTGCAGGCGCGCGCAACGGACGATTTTTCGATCGGCATTCCGGTCCGCCTGCTCAGGTCCGGCGCCGGAACTGGAATCGAAGCCTTTCTGGCCGTCGAGAGTTCCACGGCAAAATGGCCCGCCCTGCCCGGTGCCGGCAAGAACGACAGTGCCGGTCCCTTCTACATCGTCTGGCACGCCACGAACGCGGCCGGGCTCAGCAGCGAATATTGGGTCTATCACCTGGCCGCGGTCACGATCACCGACAGCCCCTACCGGCGCTGGCCGGGCCTCGGCATCGCCCAGGACGTGCCGGCCGGTGATCCGATCCGCCGCGGCCTCGAACGATTCGTTGCCGTCTGCATGGCCTGCCACCGCTTCAACGGCGACGGTGAGGCCGGGCAAGGTCCCGATCTCGGCAGGCCGATGAATCCCGTCGAATATTTCCAGCCGGCCGCCCTGAAGAAACTGCTCCGCAATCCGTCATCGGTGCGGTCATGGCCCGAGCTGAAGATGCCCGCCTTCGACGAAGCCAGCCTCAGCGACGCAGATATCGACGCGATCGTGGCGTGGCTGGCTTACAAGAATCGATCACGCCGATAGCCGAGACTCTATCCGTCCACCACGTTGCTGTCTTTAAAACCGGATCCAGTGGAACCTTCCGCTTCACAACCCGTTTGGTGGGAAACAGGGAGTTACCATTGAAGTACATTGTCCTTCTTGCCGCCGCAGTGGCTTGCACACTCACTGCAGGGTGTGTTTCCTATTCCAGCACAAGCCGGACGGTGCCGGCGCCCGCTCCGGCACAGCGCACGGTTTATACCGACACAACCGTTCAACCCGCGACAACGACGGTTTATACAACCCGATAATGTCGCTATGTGTCGACGGCCGCATCGAACGTATCATGCTGAGGTGAGCTTGAGTTTTGGGAGGTTGCGATGAAGAAGTTTGCCGTGATTGCCGTCGCCTGCCTCTTCGCCGGTGGCGCCTACGCCCAGACGACACCGGTCGCGCCGGCCTCCTGCAAGGTGCAGGCGACTGACAAGAAACTCGCCGGCGCCGCGCTCACCAGCTTCATGAAGAAGTGCGAGACCGATGCGACGACGGCTTGCGACACGTCCGCAGCCGACAAGAAACTCTTTGGCGCCGCCAAGACGAGCTTCACGAAGAAATGCGTCACCGACGCCATCGGCTCCTAGAAATCCTGTCTCTCCCGGCATAGCGGCTCCGCTTCACTGCCTGTGCAAGACCGTGTAAACTCCCGCCTGTAGCGTGAGGGCGTGAGCTTTGCGTGCGTTCTGGAAATAAAAAGTCCGGTCCGCCTGCCCGCGCACCCCTGTTGCCCGTGCGTCGCGAACCGGGCCAGGGAGGCAACCGTGCAAAAGACAAGCAGACGTTCGTTCATCGCAGCCGCCTCGGCCACAACGCTTGTGGCCAGCCCGCGCCTTTCCTTCGGCCAGAAGAAATACGACGACGGCGCCTCCGACAGCGAGATCAGGATCGGTCACACTTGCCCCTACAGCGGACCGGCATCGGCCTATGGCGTGAACGGCAAGGCGATCGTGGCCTACTGGGACATGATCAACGACACCGGCGGCATCAATGGTCGCAAGATTACCTTCCTCACCCGCGACGACGGCTACTCGCCGCCCAAGACGGTCGAGCTGATCCGCCAACTCGTCGAGCAGGAAAAGGTGCTGTGCACCCACAACACGCTGGGCACCGCCTGCAATACCGCGATCCACAAATACATGAACCAGAAGAAGGTGCCGCAGCTCTATGTCGCCACCGGCGCGTCGAAATGGGGCAACCCGAAAAGCTTCCCGTGGACCATGGGCTACGCGCCCGATTATCACACCGAAGGGGTGATCTACGCCAAGCATATCCTGGCCACGATAAAGGACGCCCGGATCGGCGTGCTGATGCAGAACGACGATTACGGCAAGGACTACTGGGGCGGCTTCCAGGAAGGGCTGGGCAAGGAAATCGGCCGGGTCGTCAAGCATGTGACCTTCGAAATCACCGACCCCACCGTCGATTCGCAGATCATCCAGCTCAAGGCCGCCGACGCCAACGTCTTCTTCAACATCGCCACGCCGAAATTCGCGGCGCAGGCGATGCGCAAGGTGGCCGACCTCGGCTGGAAGCCGGTGCAGTACGTCAACAATGTTTCGGCGAGTGTCGGTACGGTGATGAAACCCGCCGGTTTCGACAATGTGCAGGGCATCATCACGGCCGCGTACCTCATGGATCCGACCGATTCGAACTGGAAGGATCACGAGGACATGAAGGCCTTCAAGGCATGGATGACCAAGTACCATCCCACCGCCCATCTCGCCGACTTGGGGAACGTCAGCGGTTACACCGTATCGGCTCTGATGGCCGAGACGCTGCGCCGCTGCGGCGACCTGCTCACCCGCGAGAACGTCATGAAGCAGGCCGCCGGCTTCAAGAAGTTCCGCATCCCCATGCTGCTGCCCGGCATCACCGCCACCACCAGCCCGACCGACTATTCCCCGATCCAGGCGGTGCAGCTACAGCGCTTCAAGGACGAGACCTGGGAGCTGTTCGGCGAGATCCTGCACGCCGACGAGAACGCCTGACTCACTTCATGCTCAAGCTCCTCTCCCTGCAAACGCGCTATCGCATTCACACATCATCTCCTACTTATGGTTCAAGCTCCCTCTCCGCCGCTTGCGGGGGAGAGGGCGGGGCCCGTTGCGAAGCAATGGGAGGGTGAGGTGGTCGGCGTTGCAGAGACAGTATGCGGGTAAAAAGATTCTGACCCACCTCACCTAGCCTCTCCCCCCGCTAAGAGCGGGCGGAGAGGGACTTGAGCATAAGCGGAAGTCCGTGAATCCAATAGCGCAAACGCGGCAGAGAGGGAGGTTGAGCGGCAGCGAGACGCCCCTACGCCGTCGCCTTGATCGTCTTGGCGGTGATGTCGATGATCTCGTCGATCTGCGCCTTCTCGATCACCAGCGGCGGCGACATGGCGATGGCGTCGCCCGACTGGCGAATCATCAGGCCGAGCTCGAAGGCCTTCACGAAGGCATTGTAACCGCGCGTGCCGACGGCGCCCGTGGCGGCGAGGTCGATGCCGGCGGCGAGGCCGAGGTTGCGGATGTCGGTGACGCCCGGCAGGCCCTTCAGCGAGTGCACACCCTCTTCCCAATAAGGCGACAGCTCGGCCGAACGCTCGAACAGATTCTCGTCGCGGTAGATGTCGAGCACGGCCGAAGCCGCCGCGCAGGCCAGCGGATGGGCCGAGTAGGTGTAGCCATGGAACAGGTCGACGGCACTATCCGGGCCCTGCATCAGGCCGTCGTAGATGTGCTTGCGCACGAACACGCCGCCCATCGGCACCGTGGCGTTGCTGATGCCCTTGGCCACCGTCATCAGGTCGGGAATGACGCCGAACTTCTCGGCCGCGAAGCTGGCGCCCAGGCGACCGAAGCCGGTGATGACCTCGTCGAAGATCAGCAGGATGCCGTGCTTGTCGCAGATCTGGCGCAGGCGCTGGAGATAGCCCTTGGGCGGCGGCAGGTAGCCGGTCGAGCCGGCGCAGGGTTCGACGATCACGGCGGCGATGTTGGAAGCGTCGTGCAGGCCCACGATCCGCTCCAGCTCATCGGCCAGCTCGGCGCCATGCTCGGGCTGGCCCTTGGAGAAGGCGTTCTGCGGCAGATGGGTGTGCGGCATGTGATCCACGCCCGGCAGCAGCGCGCCGAACCATTTGCGGTTGTTGACCATGCCGCCCACGGAGATGCCGCCAAAGCCCACGCCGTGATAGCCGCGCTCGCGGCCGATGAAACGGGTGCGCGTGCCCTGGCCGTTGGCGCGGTGATAGGCGAGCGCGATCTTGAGCGCGGAATCCACCGCCTCGGAGCCGGAGTTGCAGTAGAAGGCATGGTTGAGGTCGCCCGGCAGGAGGGCCGCATGGCGCGCCGCCAGCTCGAAAGCCTTGGGATGGCCCATCTGGAACGAGGGCGCGTAATCCATCTCATCGAGCTGCTTGGCGATCGCCGCCTTGATCTCTTCGCGGCCATGACCGGCGTTGACGCACCACAGACCCGCGGTGCCGTCGATGATCTTGCGGCCCTCCGGGGTCCAGTAATGCACGCCCTTGGCCTTCGCCAGCAGTCGCGGGTTCTTCTTGAACTGCCGGTTCGCGGTGAACGGCATGAAGAAGGCTTCGAGATTGTTGGCGGAGGGGGCGCTGCTGGCGGGCATCAAGGATTTCCTTCGGATAAAGCGGTGCTGCGTTACGCTATCACTTGTTCACATCGACAACCACGCGGCCACGTATCTCTCCTTTGAGGATTTTTGGGGCAAGGGCCGCAACCTCGCCGAGCCCCGCTTCGCTCACCGTGCTGTCGAGCTTGTCGAACGGCAGGTCGTGTGCCAGCCGCTGCCATGCTTCCTCGCGCGGGCCCTTGGGCATCATCACCGAATCGATGCCGTAGACGGTGATGCCGCGCAGGATGAAAGGCAGGATCGAGCCTGGAAAGCCGGGGCCCGCCGCCAGGCCGCATACCGCCGCGGCGCTGCCATAGCGAAGCTGGGCCAGCGCACGCGCGAACATCACGCCGGAGACGGTGTCGATCAGGCCGGCGAAGCGCTCCGCCAGCAGCGGCCGGTCGGGCGCCTCGGTCAGTTCCTTGCGGTCCATGATGGTGGCAGCGCCCAGTGCCTTGAGATAGTCCGCCTCCTGCGGCCGGCCGGTGGCAGCGACCGTGGCGTAGCCGAGCTTGGCCAGGATCGCCACCGCCACGCTGCCGACGCCGCCCGCCGCACCGGTCACCAGGATTTCGCCCGCGTCCGGCTCGATGCCGTGCGTCTCCAGCGCCATCACGCAGAGCATGGACGTGTAACCCGCCGTGCCGATGGCCATGGCGCGCCTGGTTGAAAGCGATGCCGGGAGCTTGACCAGCCAGTCGCCCTTGACCCGCGCTTTGGTGGCATAGCCGCCCCAGTGCAGCTCGCCGACGCGCCAGCCATTGAGCACGACTCTTTCGCCCGGCTTGAAGTTCGGATTGTCGGATTTCTCGACCGTGCCGGCAAAATCGATGCCGCCGACATGCGGCCAGGTCTTCACCAGCCCGCCGCCCGACGTCAGCACCAGCCCGTCCTTGTAGTTGAGCGTCGAGTACTCGACCGCGACCGTGACGTCGCCCGCCGGCAGCTTCTCGTCAGGCAACGTCTCGATGGCACCGCTCACCTTGCGGTCGGGACCCTGGCTCAGCACAAGCGCACGAAATGACATGGAGACTCCTCGGGATTTTCCGGTGGAGTCTTATCAGCCCCTCCGGAAGATCGTCACAAGGTATTCCTGCGGACGCATCCGCCCGTCAAAACCGCCGATGCCCGCTGTGCGGCCGGAGCGACTGCGAATCGCTGAAGATCACCAGAAACAATTCGCGGAAGAGCTGGTTCACGCGAGGGTCCTCCGGTCCGGAAGCCTGCGTCCACGCCGTCGTCATCGACATCGCCATGTCGTTGCGGCAGTAGACGGCGAAGAGCTTGAACAGGCCGGGCGCCGCAGGAGGCTTGAACCGGGTGACACCCTGACACACCTGGTCGCCACCAAGGTCGTTGGCATAATCGAACACCAGCACCAGCCTGTAGTCGGGACGGGGTTCCTCGGCCGGCTTGTCGTAAGTGAAGGTCAGTGCCGGCCGGGGTTTGGCGTCCTGCATCACGGGCAGCAGGCGTCGCGCGACGTCGTCGCCGGCGATGGCGGGAAAGGGATTTCCCGCGAGGACGACGCGGAAATTCTTGCCATCGGCGGCAACCCAGAAATCCTGGAAATCATACTGCGGCGCATGGTAGGTGCCGCCAATGGTGGCCGCCGTGGCCGACAGCGGAACGCCCAGGACAGCGAAAAACAGGGCAACGGCAATTTTCCCGATAGAGCGCATGCGCTGCTTCTCCTCTCCGTAGAGAGCGCCGATACTCGCACCGAAAGACGGCGGGTCAAGGGCTCGAAAGCGTATGAAAGCCGATATGCCAGCAAGCCATCGATGATCGAAGCAAGGATAATGACGCGGGTGAAGCTTGCCCTCCTGCTCGCTTCGGCGCTGGCGCTCGGCGCTTGCGCGACCGCCGCCCAGCGCGAGGTCGCGCGCATGAACAAGGCCACGACCGCCGCCGTCACCAACATTGATGCGTGCTGGCAACGGGTGGAGAGCAGCGCGCCGTACCGGGCCCTGAAGGGGAAGCTTCCGCCGCCGGATGGCTCGGCGCCGCCGGTGGCCCTGCTCTTCGATCAAACGAAACCCACGCCGGAGGAAGCCGCCTTGTTGCTCGCCCTGCGCCGGGATTATGTCACGCCCTGCCGGAAGCTGGCGCTCGAGGATACCGGCAAGATCGTGCCGTCGTTCGCCGCCGTCATGGCGAAGGCCTATGCCGACGCCGATGCCGACTTCGACCGGCTGGCGCGCCGCGAGGTGTCGTGGGGCGATTACGCGCTGAGTGTCCAGCGCCGGCGGGAAGCCCTGGGCGCCGCGTTTGGCGCCGCCGCGACCGACGTCAATCGTGACCTTGTCCGTTCGCATGTGCAGGAAATCCAACGCCGCCAGGGGACGGCGCCGGCCGTCCAACCGTAGCCAGCGCGCCGCGCGTCAGCTGCCCGCCACCGCAAGCCGTTCGCGATCGCGCCGCCGACCGGTCCACCGAACCCAGCCGGCTGCGATGATAAGCAAGGTGAAGGCGATCGGGCCGTGTGGGCTGGCGTGGCTGGTTTGCAGCTCCCAGCCGAAACCGAGCAACGGCACCATGCTCGGCCAGCCGGCCCGGCCCGACAGCAGAAGCGCCGCGGCGGCGAAGACCGCTACCGTGAAGGCCGCCCACGACGCCGTCTCGCTGACGAACGATCCGACACCGCCGATCAGCGGATCGATCCATAGGGCGTTGAGCAACGACACGATGCCGTCGAGTTGCGCCGGGCTGATCTTACCGTCGGCCACCAGGCCCTGGACGATGAGGAGAGTCCGGCCAAGGCCGATGCCGCCGATCGCATCGAGCACCGTGAAATAGATGAGGAAAACCAAGGTCGCCGCGCGCGCGATCCAGGCGCAGGTCATTGCAGCACCGCCGTCGTCGCCGTCGATTCCTTCGATCATCAGCCACAGGCCGACGGCGACGAGACCCACCATCGGGGTCTGGATCATATGCAGCACGAGCCACCAATGGGGTCCGAAATAGGCCAGCGCCCAGAATTGCGGCTCGTGGCGGTGCGGATGCGACAGGAACTCGTACATCCCGGGCTGCGCGGTGAAATCCGAGGGATGGAACAGTTCGATGGCGATCAGCACGGCGGGCGCGACCAGAAGACAGATCCACCACAGGATCTGCTTCACCGCACGATCCGCGGCCTTGGATTTATCCACCGGCCGGACCGATCTCGATCGAGAGGTTATGGCGCGGTTGGCATGTGTCCATGCCGGCATCTTACATTCACTACATGTAGCGCCAAGCCTGTTTGTACCTTTTCGTACAAAAGAAACTAGGTGCTCCAATTCGTTCTCGGATTAGTATATAATAATTGATGTAATTGATCACGAGGGCGGTCTGATATCGAGGTTGGTCACGGGGGGCGGCTCGACATGAAGAACCTCAGGGTCTGGCTCGAAAATATTGACGCTTTGTGCGGCAAGGTTCTCCGTGAGCCGATCAGCGGCCTTCACAAGATGAACCTCGTTACGGCGCTCTCCCGCGGCAGGCCCCTGTTGAAGATACCGACCGGTGGCGGTCAAAAGATCGACGGGCTGGTCGAGCGCTTCGC
>Ga0193752_1003116_pt1 | contig 11691 bp, 9 predicted proteins | sample H1c1metaG_FD_144924 | JGI IMG/M metagenome (GOLD analysis project Ga0193752, IMG submission 144924) | Soil microbial communities from a riparian zone of the East river system, Colorado, United States - H1c1 | ecosystem: Environmental > Terrestrial > Soil > Riparian zone | place: USA: East River... | reverse complement strand
TTACACGGGGTGCCGCGAGCCTTCAGTATGGACCACAATTTGGTGGTTTGATCAATTTTGTAATGAAAGAAGGTCCAAAGGACAAAAAATTCGAACTCACCTCACGCCAGACCGGAGGGTCATATGGTTTCTTCAACTCCTTTAACAGCATTGGTGGAACCATTGCCGATGGCAAACTGAATTACTATGGCTTCTATCAATTCAAAAGGGGAGACGACTGGCGTCCCAACAGTCATTATGATCAACACAATGCTTACATCCACCTGTCCTATCAATTGACAGAGAAGTTTCGGATCACCACAGAATACACCCTGATGAAGTACCTGGCGCAACAGCCTGGTGGACTTACCGATGAACAATTCAAAGCAGATCCTTCGGTCTCTGTGCGTTCCCGCAACTGGTTTCAAGTTGACTGGAATCTCATTAGTGTCAACCTCGATTATCAACTGGGCGGAAACACAAGGCTCAACATGCGAAACTATACCCTACAAGGCGGGCGGCAGGCTCTCGGCATCTTGTCTTATATCAACAGGCCGGACAATGGAGGCAACAGAGACGTACTTGATGACCGATACAACAATTTTGGTTCTGAACTCAGGTTTATACACGAGTATTCCATAGGAGACAGAACTGCTAACACGTTCCTGGTGGGTACACGTATCTACCATGGTCTTACAAAAAGAAAACAGGGCGACGGAAGTGCTAATGCGGATGCTGACTTTAATTTCTTTGGCACCGAACCCAACAAGTCAAATTTCCGGTTCCCTGGTACCAATATTGCGCTGTTTGCGGAAAACATATTCAGGTTAAATAAGTATTGGAGTGTCACACCGGGCATTAGGGTGGAACATATAAATACAAAAGCAGAAGGATATTACTACAAACAGAATATTTTCATTGCCAGTGAAAAAATTCAGGAAACAAAATCCAATCCGAGGTCATTCGCCCTGCTGGGAATAGGAACGTCCTGGAAATTTGACAACGGTACTGAGATCTACGGAAACATCTCACAGAATTACCGGTCAATAAATTTCAATGATATAAGAGTGATCAACGTTAATTCCCGCGTTGATCCTGGCCTGAGAGATGAAACTGGATATAACATCGATCTGGGTTACCGCGGAACCATTGGTGGGTGGTTATATGCCGATCTCAGTTTGTTTTACTTAAAATACAATGACCGGATCGGTTCCATTTTCACCCGCGACGCTGACCTGATGACCTACCGTTTGCGAACAAATATTGCCGACAGCCGGAATCTCGGGCTGGAATTTCTTCTTGAGGGCGACATCTTAAGAGCTTTAACCAAGGGTCAGTCTTTTCATAAACTAAATCTATACACCAATATTTCGGTTATTGATGCCAGGTATGTACATACCAGGAATACTGCGATTTCCAACAAACTGGTGGAAAGTGTTCCTCCCATTGTATTCAGAACCGGCGCATCTTTTGGAACCAACCGGTATAATATTACCCTGCAATTTTCACATCAGGGAAAACAGTATTCTGACGCGACGAATACGGAAATAACACCCACTGCGGTTGACGGTGTCATACCGGCATATTCAGTCGTAGACCTCAGCCTGAGCTACAACTGGCGCAGCATCACGGTTTATACCGGCGTCAATAACCTGACGGACACCAGGTATTACAGCCGTCGCGCTGATGGATATCCCGGGCCGGGAATTCTGCCTGCGGATAAAAGAAATTTTTACCTCACACTGCAATTTAAACTGCACCGGATCTGAACTCATTCATGATCTATCAGAGGAAGAACAAATAAGACTTTACCACTAATTGACAATTCTAAACGTCAAATTTATCCTCGGCTTGATTTCTTTTGCAGTCTTGGGGATCTGATGCTCCCAGAAATGTTGCATAGGCCCCGCCATTAGCAGGAAACTTCCGTGATTCAGAGGGATGCGGATCTTACCAAGGTCTTTCTGGAAGGCATGCCGGATCTCGAAGGGTCTTGTTTCCCCAAAACTGACAGAACCTATGACGGGATTGGGGCCGAACTCCTTCTCTTTGTCGCGATGCCAGGAAACACTGTCCTGCCCGCTCCGGTAGAGGTTGAGCAAAACGCTGGTGAATTGAACTCCAGACACATTCTCCACCCGTTCTTTGATGGTTAACAGGGTAGGGGTAAAAGGAAGGATCGGATTATCGCTTCTTCGTTTTCCATACCAGGCCGTCAACCTGGGTGTAGGAAGGGTCTTGCCATGTATGGTAATTGGTTCCTGCTTCCAGGGTGTGTCTGCTAACAGTGTTGAATAAAACTGGTCGGATTCTTCGCGGTTAAAAAAATGTTCCCAGAGCATCAGTTCGGCATCGGGGATTTCGAATTTATTGATTTTCAGTTCTCCGGAATTAAATAAGGCAGTATCGTCAAACAAGGTCATCCAAATGATTATTTGTGGTTCCTACAAAGATATGAAATTGCTAAAATATTTAGTAACTTGCCTGCTGAACATGTCCGAAACCAAGGCAAATATTGTAGCCCGACTTCAAAAAGAAATTCTTCTGATGCAGGGATTCAAGTCGGCATCACCGGGAAATGATATGGACATTGGGCCTATGAAACAGGCATTTCCTAACAGGGTCTTTCCTTTAGGTGCCGTGCATGAATTTATTTGTGGAGGCAAAGAAGATGCTGCAGTCACCAGTGGCTTTATAGCTGGTTTGCTGGGTTCCCTGTCAAAAAAAGCAGGCGTGATCCTTTGGGTAAGTGCGGCGAGAACTTTATTTCCACCGGCATTAACAAGCTTTGGCATCGCTCCGGAGCGGATCATATTCGTTGACTTGTCCAGAGAAAAGGAAATCTTATGGGCGATGGAAGAAGGACTGAAATGCGGGGCTCTTTCAGCAGTAATTGGAGAGATCAGGGAATTGGATTTTATCGTGAGCAGAAGATTACAATTAGCCGTTGAACAAAGCCAGGTAACCGGTTTTATCATTCGTCAGCATCCCCGAATACTGAATACGACTGCCTGTGTCACACGCTGGAAGATTACCTCCCTGCCTAGTGACAAATTAGACGATTTACCAGGCATCAGTTACCCAAAATGGAATGTGGAATTATTGAAAGTGCGCAATGGAAAACCTGGCACATGGCAGTTAGAATGGGTGGATGGAAGATTTAATCCTGTTCATGAGTTTGTTTCCTCGCAAGAATTTCAAAAGAAAGCCGGGTGACATGGGAAAGCGGTTTGTATCCATCTGGTTCCGTTATTTAGCAACGGATTGGTTGACCATCCGTCAACCCGAACTCAGCAGGAGGGCTGTTGTGCTCGGTACACCATCGCATGGACAAATGATCATCACTGCTGCCAATCGGCTGGCGGAGATGCAGGGAATATATACCGGCATGACAGTTGCCGATGCAAGGGCAATCTTTCCTGCCTTCCAGGTTGTTGATGATCAGCAAGGACTTACTGATAAATTATTGCATCGTTTGGCCGAATGGTGTATCCGGTTTACGCCGTCCGTGGCCGTTGATCTTCCCGATGGACTTATTTTGGACGTTAGCGGTTGCGCTCATCTCTGGGGTGGGGACCACCCTTATACGTCAACCATCGTCAAACGACTTAATGAGAGGGGATATCAGGTACGCGCTGCTATGGCTGACACCATCGGCGCGGCCTGGGCTGTTGCAAGATTCGGTCAGGAAATTTTTGTAATTGATCAAGGCAAACACCCGGAAGCCTTACTCAGTCTGCCACCCACAGCGCTTCGATTGGAAGAGGATACGATCATGCGATTAGAAAAACTTGGACTCAGGCAGATCAGCCAGTTTCTCAGTCTTCCATCCACTGCTTTAAGGCGACGTTTTGGTCAGTCCCTGGTTCAACGATTGAAACAGGCCATCGGTCAGGAAGAAGAAATTATTTCGCCCATTCAACCTGTTGAACCCTATCAGGAACGTTTGCCTTCTATGGAACCAATCGTTACTGCTACGGGCATTGAGATTGCCCTGAAAATTTTATTGGAATCTTTATGCTACCGGCTTCAGCAACTGGAAAAAGGTCTTAGAAAAGCTGTTTTTACCTGTTACCGGGTTGATGGTAAAATAGAACAGGTGCAGATTGGCACGAATCAACCCTCGCACAGTGTTAGTCATCTTTTTAAACTTTTTGAAAATAAACTGAACACTATTGCACCGGATTTGGGTATTGAATTATTTGTATTGGAAGCGCCACAAGTAGAAGATCACGCACCCTTGCAGGAGAAATTATGGGAAGGAAATGGGGGATTGAACGATATCCGCTTATGGGAATTAACCGATAACCTTGCAATTAAATTCGGCCCAAAGGCTATTCGTCGGTACCTGCCAGATCAGCATTACTGGCCGGAGCGGTCCATCAAGGTTGCTGCATCGCTTGATGAAAAATCAACAACAAACTGGAAAACCGATCGTCCAAGGCCAATGCAACTACTAGGTATACCCGAAAGGATCGAAGTGACGGCACCTATTCCTGATTATCCTCCCATGCTATTCCGTCATAAGGGACAATTGCATAAAGTAATCAAGGCGGATGGACCAGAACGCATTGAACAGGAATGGTGGCTGCAACAGGGCGAACACAGGGATTATTATTCGGTCGAAGATGAAGAAGGATGCCGGTATTGGTTGTTCCGTTCGGGGCACTACACTGCCGACAGATCATATCAATGGTTTATCCATGGATTTTTTGCCTGAAATCAGAATTGAAATATGGGTTACACAGAATTACAGGTTACAACTAATTTCAGCTTCCTGCGTGGGGCTTCTCACCCGGAAGAACTGGTGGAACAGGCTGCATTGTTAGGCTGCAACGAAATCGCCATTACGGATCGTAATAGTTTTGCCGGCATAGTGCGTGCGCACGTCGCTGCGAAAGCAAATGGGATCCGGATTATTCCGGGTTGTCGTCTCGATTTATTAGATGGCCCGAGTTTGCTGGCCTATCCAACGGATAAGCAGGCCTATTCTCAATTATCCACTTTACTAACTACCGGCAACCTCCGCGCAGAAAAAGGAGATTGTCATTTGTATAAGGTGGATGTATACCAGCATGCCAGGGGGATCAGGTTTATTGTCGTCCCACCTGCAGATTTGAATGAGCGATTCGAATTCGATCCCATATTTATCGACTCATTGAAAGAATATCATGAAGCATTCGGAGCTCAACTTCATATTGCGGCTTCCCGCCGCTATCAGGGAGACGACGGCAAACAATTATACCGCCTCGCACAATTCTCAAAAGAACTGGGAATACCGATGGTGGCTACCAATGATGTGCATTATCATGAGCCCAACCGGCGCGAACTACAGGATATTGTTACCTGCGTGCGCGAAAAATGTACCATCTATAATGCTGGTTTTCGCCTGCATCCCAATGCCGAACGATACCTGAAGCCTGTTGATGAAATGATGCGGCTGTTCCGGCAATACCCCGACGCCATTCGTCAAACCCAGGAAATTGCAGCTGCCTGCCGATTCTCACTAAATGAACTTAAATATCAATATCCAAAAGAGATCACGAGCAATGGCCGCACTCCGCAAGAGGAACTGAGCTTTCTGGCCTGGCAGGGTGCACATGAACGTTATGGTGAATTTATCCCTGAAAAGATTAAGAGTGCTATTCATCATGAACTGGCCTTCATGGAGGAAATGAATTATGCCGAATATTTCCTTACCGTTTATGATATCGTCCGCTTTGCCAGAGAGCAAAAAATTCTTTGCCAGGGTCGGGGGTCCGCAGCGAACTCCACGATCTGTTATTGCCTCGGCATTACTTCTGTAGATCCAACCAAATTCGACCTGCTTTTCGAACGTTTTATTTCTTCTGCCCGTAACGAACCTCCTGATATCGATGTGGACTTTGAGCATGAACGCCGGGAAGAAGTGATGCAATACATCTATCAGAAATATGGTCGCGACCGCGCCGCGATTGTGGCTACAGTTACCCAACAGCATCAAAAAGGCGCAATAAGAGACGTTGCGAAAGCCATGGGAATATCTGTCGACACAATTAATCGGCTCTCTGGTTCGCTCTGGGAATTCACCGACGAAAAGCTGGAAGAAAAACGCCTGATAGAACAGGGATTAAATCCTCGGGATAAACACCTAAGAAAGGTGCTCGACCTCACGCGGCAGTTCATGGGCTTTCCCCGCCAACTCGGTCAGCATACCGGTGGCTTTGTGATCACCGAAGGCAAGCTATCCGACCTCTGCCCGATTTTGAATGCAAGGATGGAGGACAGAACCTGTATTGAATGGAACAAAGATGATATTGACGCGTTGGGATTTTTAAAAATTGACGTGCTGGCGCTCGGCATGCTTACCTGTATCAGGAAGGCTTTTGATCTGGCAAAGGAACACTATGATTTTGACTGGACACTGGCCAATATCCCACAGGATGACCCTGCGGTCTATGATATGATATGCCATGCCGATACGATCGGTGTATTTCAGATTGAAAGCCGGGCTCAACAATCCATGCTGCCCCGGTTAAAGCCCCGAACCTTTTATGATCTTGTTATTGAAGTGGCGATCGTAAGACCAGGGCCGATACAGGGCGACATGGTGCATCCTTACCTGCGTCGCCGCAATGGCGAAGAACCTGTGGAATACCCATCGAAGGAACTCAAAGAGATACTGGGCAGAACACTGGGCGTGCCACTTTTCCAGGAGCAGGCCATGAAGATCGCCATAGTAGCAGCAGGTTTTACTCCCTCTGAAGCAGATGAGTTAAGAAGGAGCATGGCCACCTTTAAAGCAAAAGGAATGGTAACAAAATTCGAAGAAAAACTAATGAAGGGCATGACAGCGAATGGATATAGTGCTGAATATGCCCAACGTGTGTTCAAACAACTGGAAGGATTTGGCAGTTATGGTTTCCCGGAAAGTCATGCTGCAAGCTTTGCCTTGCTGGTCTACGTGTCGAGCTGGATAAAATGTTTTTACCCCGATGTCTTTGGATGTGCCATACTCAACAGCATGCCGATGGGCTTTTATCAACCAGCCCAGCTGGTAATTGACGCCCGCAAACATGGTGTAGAGGTAAGGCCCGTTGATATTAATCATTCAACATGGGATAACAAGCTGGAAGAAAGATCAGGAAATTATCACGCGCTTCGGTTGGGTTTTAGACAGGTGAAAGGTTTGCGGGAGGACGATATGCAGCTATTGTTGTCTGCAAGAAAAATGCGCTATGACAGTTTGAATGAATTGCGAGATACAGGAATTCCGGAAGCGGCACTGGAAAAGTTAGCCGATGCAGATGCTTTCAGATCGATTGGTCTCAATCGCCGGGAAGCATTGTGGGAAGTATCTACAAAGGACAACACGGTTGCGCTGTTTCAGGGTCAGCCATCGCCCGATGCCGTTGGTGAGAACATCAGGCTCCCTGAAATGAGTTTATCAGAGCATGTCGTACAGGACTATGCAGCAACATCGCTTTCGTTAAAAGCCCATCCCGTAAGTTTTCTGCGTGAAAAGCTGCATCAACTGCATATCCAATCCACTTCGAACCTCGCAACGGGAAAGAATGGAGATTTTGTGAAGGTTGCGGGTCTTGTCCTTGTCCGGCAAAGGCCGGGTACTGCCAGTGGGATTTGCTTTATGACTATTGAAGATGAGACCGGATGTGCCAATCTCGTTATATTCGAAAAACTATTCGAAGAGTTCAGGAGGGAGGTACTGCAATCGCGGCTTATTATGGTAGAAGGAAAATTACAAATCGAGGGAGAGGTGATTCATGTGATCGTAAGCCGTTGTTATGATTTTTCAAAATTACTTCGCCACCTCACACCGGAAAAAAATGACCAGCTTCCTGTATTGACGCTTGCATACCCCGATGAAAAAAGCCGCCCTACGAACCCGGATCCGAGAATGAAACAGCCTGAGAAGCTGGAGAAAAGAATTTTTCCGGAGTCGAGGAACTTTAAATAGGAGTGTGGTCACTCATGAATTTGCAATCCTGTAAATGGTAACCTTCGAATATTTTTTGGCAGCCAGATTTTCTTTATTTTTAGAACCGCATCACAAAATCCTTTGCTCCCACCAAAATAAATATTATTCATAAATAAAAAAAATGAAATGAACATCACCCTAGTACAAGCAGAATCAGCTATAAAAGCCGCAAAAGCTAAAGCCACTGAATTGAATTTGTTAATGAACATCTGCCTGGTCGATTCAGGGGCTAACCTTGTTGCCTTTGCCCGTATGGATGGGGCATGGCTCGGTTCTGTTGACATCTCTTTCAAAAAAGCAAAGACTTCCGCATGGTTCTTCATGAACAGCGGTGATTTGGGTACTCTTTCACAGCCAGGTGGATCATTGTACAATATTGAGCATTCAAATGGCGGATTAATCACTTTTCCAGGAGGCATACCGATCAAGGATGAGGATGGCAAAACCATTGGTGCTATTGGCGTTTCCGGAAGCACCGTTGAAAATGACCATAAGGTGGCACAGGCCGGCGCCGATGCTGCGGCAAAAGAAAACTCCAAAAAGAAATAAATCCGTACTAACTAGTAATCAGTATACACTTTATTATACGGCATTCCCAGCTATTATTCCTATATATGCCTATCTATTTTTTCCGGAGTACAATTTTTTTCGCAATCTGTTTACTGCTTTTTCTTTCAACAACTGCACAAAAAGTGACAGAACCAAAAGCTGTCGAAGAATGGTCGAGACCTTGCCAGCCATTTAGAATCGCGGGCAACCTGTATTATGTGGGCACTTATGATCTTGCCTGTTATCTGGTATCAACGAAAGAGGGGAGTATCCTAATCAATACAGGTCTCGCATCTTCTGCATCGCAGATAAAAACAAACATCGAAGCTTTGGGTTTTCGTTTCTCCGATATCAAAATACTCCTCACCACACAGGCCCACTATGATCACGTTGGCGCCCTGGCGGCCATTAAAAAAATGACGGGAGCAAAGTTGATGGTTGATGAAAAAGAGGTTGAGGTGCTCGCGAGCGGTGGGAGTTCAGATTACGCCCTGGGTACTTATGGCCGCAGTTTTGAACCCGTTAAACCAGACCGTTTGTTACATGATGGAGATACGGTTATGCTGGGCGGTATGCGACTTGTTATGCTCCATCATCCCGGGCATACCAAAGGCTCTTGTAGTTTTCTCTTTAACGTAAATGATGAACGAAGCTCCTACAGGATATTGATTGCAAACATGCCCAGTATAGTTACCAGGGATAAGTTTTCTGATATACCGGCCTATCCCACAATTGCGGAAGACTATGCGCACACCTTAGGATCCATGAGGAAAATTTCATTCGATATCTGGGTTGCCTCACATGCAAGCCAGTTCAAACTCCATGATAAGCACAAGCCCGGCGCTGCATACAACCCAGCTGCATTTATTGACAGGGCTGGTTATGAACACACGCTGAACGACCTGCAAAAGGAATATGATAAAAAGACAGAGAAGGACAGATCAGTTCGCACGAATTGATTTGCTCTTGTTCCTGTGAGTGATGAGCCAGTTGCCGGCATCCACGGCTACGGTTCCGACATTTACAAATGCGAGCCTGAGCTCATCCTCGGTGCACTCAAAGCGTGTGCACCAGGATTTGACTTCGGAACTATTATTGGGATCTATCCTCACGTCGATTCTATTTCTCAAATTTCTCTGTTTGGTAGTCATCGTTATCAATTTTAGACAAGCTTATTAAAAAAAGATATGCGACCGGTTTAAGGTTCTGTTATTTTTTTGGGAAAGGTGTTTGTGCCTGAATGGCGCGCACCAGGAAACCAGGAGATCGGGATATCGATTTATCCTGAGAGTGACTGCTTCGGCGTAAGATGGTATGAAAATCGATCGGCTCCCGGGGAACCTGTTTCTGCACTTTCAGGGGATCGTCTCAGTGATGAGGGTGTTCCCAATTCAAAAGGTATCAGATTGTACGGGTTGCAGGCGGGAAAAGAAGCGATCCAAATCCTGAGTTGTAGTCGATGTTCAAGATTTACATCTAATATCAAAATCTTTCCTTGATGTATTGCCTTCCAACCTCAGAATGCTGGGGATAGGTTATGTCAAGTTATCAAAAAAAAAGCATTCAATCTGTTATTGTGCTGGCTATTGTTATTCAACCAGCCAGATAAAAACAGGTTGTTCATTTCATTGTCAGGGCAGGCATCTGTACTAGCTGTGTTCTGAGGATCATTTCATTGCGATTTGAGGTTGACAGTGACAGGATAAGTAGCCAGTATTACTTGCATAAATGAAATCCTGTTATGGCCTTCATACAAATTTCAACTCTTAATAACCTGTGTTCCAATGAATTCGACGACGTTTTTAGAATATCTATTCAATTGCCAGGGAAACTAGTTTGTAGCCTTACTCTGGTGTCAGCAGAACAAGACCCAGATACCAGCACCCACCTATGAAAACGGCTGAACGGAAACATCAGTTCTGTGTCGGAAAACAGGAACACTTTTCCAAATCTTTTCAATGTTTTTAATAAGAAGGGAAGACGTGCGCAAACAGGTAGCAATTAAATAGGGTAACAGCGAGGCTTGCTCTCCGAATAATCATCACCAAACAAAAGAATAGTAATTATGAGATTGATTTGAGACAAATGGATATATGAGTAAGCAAACCACTTCGTGGCATAGTTTTTACCATTATATTTTTACAATAAAATTTTACTGATATGGCAGACAATAAAGACCTACGCGATCAAAAGGACAGAAGCCGGGTATCAGGAAGCGAGAACTACGAACTTGCTTACCTCGAAGATAAATTAGGTGTTTCCCGGGAGGAAGTTGAAGCGGCAATCAAAGCAGTTGGAAACGACCGTTTCAAGGTGGAAGAATACCTGACTAAAATATCGTAGAGGTTCTTAATTCTCTAAACGCACGTAATGACAGATCCGCGGGTCCTTGATTCAGGAGACCCGCCGATCTGTTTTCATGAAGTTGTTGTCAGACAACCAGCTGTTTTCGTGTGTCTCATCTAATTCTTACTCTCTTCTTTGGAATAAAATACAGGAGGCAGAGCGGTTGGGTTCCAGGTCAGGTTGGCACTGCTCCCTCACAAAATGTCAGAGTTATCCTGCAATCTGCGGAAAGGTAGACGACTGCTAATTCCGGCCAGTATCCCTCTCAAATCTTCATTTCGCAAAATTTATTGCAACTGAATTACGCTTTCTTCAAGCAACGATGCCCGAGATGCTGATTTTAATTTTTGTTCCTGAAGTTCCAACATCAAATTGCTCGTGTGATGATACAAATTGAAATATCTTAACCGATTCACATTTTCGAACTGATAAAATTGAACGGGTACCCGTGATAAGTTTTCACTTATCCCTTTGATTCAATCCGGGAAAGATCACAGCATTAAGATTATTCTGTTGTTTTCTCAATAAACCCTCAATTTTGCAGGTCTTTAATTGAAAAGGTTATGCCATCCACATCAACAAAAGGAGCCATCGGTTTTATCTTTATTACGCTACTCATCGACATCATGGGCTGGGGCCTGATCATACCCGTTATGGCCGATCTGATCGCTCAGCTCAAACACATACCGATCAACCAGGCCAGCACTTATGGTGCCATCCTGCTCTCCGTATTTGCCGTCATGCAGTTTCTCTTCGCGCCTGTGGTGGGCAACCTGAGTGACCGCTTCGGCAGGCGTCCCATTCTCCTGATTTCTCTGTTGGGATTTGGAATAGACTAT
>Ga0193752_1003115_pt1 | contig 11693 bp, 7 predicted proteins | sample H1c1metaG_FD_144924 | JGI IMG/M metagenome (GOLD analysis project Ga0193752, IMG submission 144924) | Soil microbial communities from a riparian zone of the East river system, Colorado, United States - H1c1 | ecosystem: Environmental > Terrestrial > Soil > Riparian zone | place: USA: East River... | reverse complement strand
CCGAAGTTCGACCATCTTCGGAGGTTTGCTGATGACCCGATCCACATGATCCGGCTTGTCATCCGTGGCGGTCAGCCGGTGTCCCCACCCCGTCAGCATGATGATCGGCATCTGCGCCGCAAGCTGGCGCACGCGCGCCGCGACCTTGCGTCCATCCACATAAGGCATGCCGAGATCGGTGATCACCACGTCGAACGGGGATTCGCCCTTCACCGCGGCGGCAAAGATGTCGATGCCCGCCTGGCCACCCTCGGCGGTCACCACTTCGTGTTCATCCAGCTCGAGCGCATCGCGCAGCGACTTGAGCAGCAGCGGATCGTCATCGATCAGCAGGATGCGCAGCGAGCGTACGGGCACCGCCAGCTGCTGCTCGTGTACGGTCATGCCATTGGGAGCGCGCGGGAATATCAGCCGCATGGTGGTGCCGCGGCCGAGTTCGCTGTCGATCTCCAGTTCTCCGCCGTGGCGCTGCGTCATGCCGAACACCATCGGCAATCCGAGCCCCGTGCCGCGCTCGCCCTTCGTGGTGAAAAACGGCTCGAGGCAGCGACTGCGCGTGGTCTCGCTCATGCCGACGCCATTGTCCTGGAACTCGACCACCACGTGGTCGTCACGCAAATCGAGCCGGGTGTGCAGGGTGACCGTGCCGCCGTCGGGCAGCGCGTCCACGGCATTGAGCAGCAGATTGGTGAACGCATCACGCACCTCGTTCTCCGCGCCGAGGATCTGCGGCACATCGGGGGCGAGTTGCGTTTCGACGTGGACCACGACGCCGCGCTCCAGCGGCATGTTGCTCCAGCGCGCCCGCGTGAGATCGATGACCTCGAGCAGGATCTTGTTCACGTCCACCGGCGCAAGGGTGAGCTCGAGCCCGCGTGGCAGATAGAACGCGCGCATGCGTTGCACGGTGCGCGCGACGTCTTCGATCGCGCGCTGCACGACGGTGAGTTGCTCGCGCGCGCGATCGCTCAGATTGTTTTCGTGCGCCAGCATCGATTGCGCGTACAAGGCGGCCGGCGACAACGCGTTGTTGATGTCATGCGCGATGCCGCTCGCGATCTGCCCGAGCGCGCGCAGCCGCTCCTGCTGCATGACGGTCTGCTGTGTCTGGCGCAGGTCCTGGTAAGCCTCCTGCAGCGCCGCGTACAGCCGCGCCTGTTGCCCGGCCAGCGCCACGTGGCTCGACAACTGGCGCAGGAATTCGCAGTCGTCGCTGGTGAAGGAATCGGCCTGGCTCTTCGCGACCACCAGCACGCCGAGCACTTCGTTCTCGACCATCAGCGGCGCGGCGACCAGCGCCCGCAAGCCCCCGGTCGCCAGGCGCGCGGGAAACGGAAATCGCGAGCCTTCGATATCGGGCTCATACAACAGCTCGCCACGCACGCTGCGCGCCAGGGAGTTCTCGTCGATCTCGATCTGCGTCTGTTCGGTCAGGCCGATCTGCCGCGCCAGCGCGGCGCTGCGATCGCCGACGCAGGCGACCGTGAGCACCTCCGGTTCGGCCTGGTACAGGCACAGACAACCGAAGGTGATGGCGAGATTTTCCTCGAGGCTGCGCAGCACCACTTCGAAGACCTGTCGCGGCTCCTGGTGCATGGCGATCGCATGCGTGGTGCGGTCGAGCAGCTGCATGCGCTCGAGCTGGATCTTGAGCTTGCGCTCGGCCATCACGAAATCTTCGATGTCGGTGTTCGAGCCGAACCACTTGAGGATGCGTCCCGCAGGATCGCGCAGCGGCACCGCGCGCGTCTTGAACCAGCGGTAGATGCCGTCGAAGCGGCGGATGCGGAAGCTCATGTCGAAGTTGTCGCCGGTGCCGATGACGCGCGTCCATTCCATGTCGACCTTCACGCGATCCTCGGGATGCACCTGCTCGAGATAGCCGCGCCCCAGCTGCTGCGCTTCGCTGCGGCCGGTGTAGTCGAGCCATTGCCGGCTCAGGTAGTCGCAGTATCCGTCGCGCATGCAGGTCCAGATCATCTGCGGCAGCGACTCGGCCAGCGTCTTGAAGCGCGCGCGGTTTTCGCGCAGCTGCTCGACGGTCTCGCGATGCTCGGTGATGTCGATGCAGGTGCCGATGTAGCCCTCGAACTCGCCGGTGGGACCTAAGTTCGGCGTGCCGCGCTCGAGCAGCCAGCGCCACGCGCCGTCCTCGCGCTGCAGGCGGAATTCCATCTCGAAGGGGCGCCGTGCGTCGAACGCGGCGTGATAGGTATCGAGCGCCCGGTCGAAGTCGGCCGGATGCAGGTTGTCGCACCAGCCATCGCCGAGCTCCTGCTCGATGTCGCGGCCGACGAAATCGAGCCAGCGCTGATTGAACCAGGTGCAGCGTTTGTCGTGGCCGCTCATCCAGATGAGCACCGGCGCGCTATTGGCCGTGGAGCGGAAACGCTGCTCGCTTTCACGCAGCGCCGCCTCGGCGCGATTGCGGCCGGTGATGTCGCGGATGAATGCGCTGAACACCAGATCTTCGCCGAACCCGATGGGCGTGATCGCAAGCTCGACCGGGAATTCGTTGCCCCCACGATGCAGCGCGGTCAACTCGACGCGCTTGTTGAGCACGCGCGCGAGGCCCGTGTCCAGGTAACGTTGCAGGCCGCGCCGGTGTTCCTCGCGCAGCCGCTCGGGGATGATGAGTTCCGCGAGATCGCGCCCGCTCGCGTCGGCGCGGGTCCAGCCGAAGATGCGCTCGGCCTGCGCGTTCCAGCCGGTGATCGCGCCCTTGTTGCTCATCGTGATGACCGCGTCGAGCGCGGTCTCGACGATCAGGAGATTGCGCTCCTCCGAAAGCTGCAGGTCATGCTCGGCCTTGCGCCGCAACCGGTCGGCGCGATCGCCGCGCGCCGCGTTGAGCCACACGAGCGAGGTGAACACGATGACGCTGACGATCGCGAGAACCGACACGGCGGCTTCGAGGCCGAACCCTTCCTTGCGTTCGAGATGCAACGTCAATGCGCCCGCGGCCAGCGGCACGATCACCGCGGCCGGCAGCAGTCGCCGTGCCATCGTGCCGCCGACACCGTCGCTGGCCAGCAACCTCGCGATGCCCGCGTCGGGACGCAGCGTCAGCGCGCCCGCGGCCAGCAGCAGGAACACGATCGACGCATGCGCCGCCATGTTGACGAACGGAACGAGCGCTTCGCCGCCGTAGACGTAGCGGGACAGGCCGAGCCAGCCGAGCACCATCGCAAGGATCGCGAGTACCTGGTGCGCAATCGGGGTGATCTTGTACTGCGAACAGACCAATGACAGCCCGAACAGGCAGAACGCGATTGCAGTCGACGGCGCCATGCGCGGCGGCAATTCACCCTCGATCAACGGGGGCATCGGCGTCAGCGACAGCTGGTCGATATAGGCGACCCAGCTGAAAACATACCGAAACAGGACGAGCAGGCCGACCGCGGCCAACAAAAACGCGGTGCCAACCGCCAACCGCCGCGCATCGATCGTCGCGAGCCACAACCCGCCCCCGGCCAGGATGAATGCGAGCGCGGTGAGCCTCGACATCCTCGGCCAGCCCGTACACGAACAGGCCGACCGCCAGCGCAACGAAGGCCGCAAATCGGGCGAGGTATCGACTCGAGTCCGCGGTCTCCGGCATGCCCATGGCGAGGCACGCTACACCTCTGCGTGCAGTGCCGCAAACGTAGTTAGACCTGGTCTCACTTCAGGTTTTTACCTAGAGGCGGACGCGTTCCAGCAGCGCGGCAAAACGCGGATCCGGCCGCAGCGGGTCCCAGTGTCGCTCGGAATGCATCCACATGGCGGTGATGGCCCGTTCCTCGATTGCGCGGTCGAGACATTCGATGGCATGGTCGTGTTCACCGAGCGCCACGTGGATGTCCGCGATGGTCGCCGCGGGTACGTACATCGTACGCGCGATGCCGTTGATCTCGGCCAGCATGCGGCGGGCCGCGTCGGTCTGTCCGAGCAGCGCGCGCGTGCGCGCGATGGCGGTCAGTCCCAGCACGTCCACCGTCGAAGGACGCATGGCTTCGAACTGTTCGATGGCTTCCGTGTACAGACCCTTGGCCTCGAGAGCCAGCCCCAGGCGGTAACGCGTCATCACGAATCCGGGCTCCATTGCGACGGTATGCCGCAATTTCGCGATGGCCTCCTCGATGTGCCCGGCCCGGTACAGCAGAAAGCCCACATTGGCATTGACGATCACGGAGAGCGGATCGATCGCGAGCGCGTTCTGGATGAGCCGCAACGCCTCGCTGAACTGCCCGAGGCCGCCGTGGGCCATCGCCTGCCAGTGGTGAGCGTTCTGGTTGTTAGGATTGAGCTCGATGGCGCGCCGCAATTCCCGCAGGCCCGGCTCGCGTTTCCACTCGTAGGTGAACAGCACCTGTCCGAGCGTGGCGTGCGCCTCGGACAGGGAATCGTCAATGGCGAGCGCGCGTTCGGCCGCGACCCGCGCCTTCGGCATGACCTCGCGTGGGCGCAGACTCTGCGACACGGCCGCGCGCAGGCCCATATGGATCCAGGCCTCGCCGAGTCCCGCGTGAGCGAGCGCGAATTGCGGATCGATCGCGATGGCGCGCTCCATGCACTCCACGGCCTGGAGCAGCGATTCACGCGTGCGTTTGCTGATGAGATAACGGCCGCGGATGAAGTTTTCGTAGGCATCGCCATTGGCGGTGTAGCGGCGCGTTGCCGGCGGGCGCTCTTCACGCGCGAGTGCCAGCGTCAGCGCGGTCGCCACGCGTTCGGCGATGGAATCTTCGAGCTCCAACGCGCCGGCCGATTCGGCATCGAACTTCTCGGCCCACAGCACCGCCTCGTCGACGACCGACACGAGCTGCACGCTCACGCGCAACGTGGTGCCGGCGCGCCGAATGCTGCCGCTGATGACCGCATCCACTTCGAGCATGCGGCCCGCGGCGGCCGGCGTCGCCGGCGCGCTCGCGAATCTCGCGATAGAGGAGGTTGGCCGCAGCAACGTGCGGCGCAGTTGGCCGAGGCGCGTGATCAGCGTATCGGCGAGGCCCAAGCTCAGGAATTCATCTCCCGCCACGGGATTGAGGACGGCGAAGGGCAGAACGGCGAGCGCGCGGATCTCGCGCGGCACCGCCACGCTGGCCGGATGGGACAGCGATTCGCCGCGCAGCACGGCGACCTGCGCGGTGAAGCGATAGCCGCGGCGCGGGACGGTGGCGATGCAACCTGTGTCCTTCGGTCCCTGGCCGAGTGCACGCCGCACGTCGGAGATGACCTTGGCGAGACTGTTCTCGTCGACCACGACGTCGGGCCAGAGCGATTGCAGGAGAAAATCCTTCTCCAGCAGTTTGCCGCGATGTTCGATCAGCAGCAGCAGCGCATCGAAACATCTTGGAAACAGCGCCACGGGTTTGGCACCCTGAAAGAGTTGCCGGCGCGCGGGATCCACGCGAAATCCCGCAAATTCGTAGAGCTGCGTGGTGGTGTCGATCAGGCCTGGCATTCAGGAATTTTCATGACTCCGGCAAGACATTCAGTTTTGCGTGCGCCATTCTGGGCAACATGGAAGCCGCACTCAATGCGCCCGCGCGACTCACCGCGAAGCAATGGCTGATCTGCGCCACCGCTGGACTCGGGTTCGCCTTCGACCTGTACGAGATCGTCGTCCAGGGCATCGTGCTGCGCCCCATGCTCATGGAGCTCGGCCCATACCAGCCGGGGACGAAGGAGTTCAATCACTGGGCAGGTCTCATGCTGTTCCTGCCCGCGGTGATCGGCGGGCTGGGCGGCCTGGTCGGCGGCTATCTCACCGACCGCATCGGCCGCAAACGGGTGCTGGTCGCGAGCATCGTTCTGTATGGCGTCGCCGCGTTCTGTTCGGGAATGGCGACGTCGCTCGTCGAGGTGATCTTCTGGCGCTGCCTCACCGTTGCGGGCGTGTGTATCGAGTTCGTCGCGGCCATCGCCTGGCTCACGGAACTGTTCCCCGACAGCCGGCGTCGGGAATCGGTGCTGGGCTTCTCGCAGGTGTGCGCGTCCATGGGTAACTTGCTGATCGCCGGGGTCTATTTCGTGGCGGTGACCTGGGCGGAGCAGTTCCCCGAAGTGCATGGCGGCCACTCGCCATGGCGATACACGCTCATCTTTGGCGCGCTCCCCGCCATTCCACTCATGATCATCCGGCCCTTCCTGCCCGAATCTCCGCTGTGGATGGCGCGCCGCGCCGCGGGCACGCTGCGCCGGCCGCGCATCCGCGAGTTGTTCGAGCCGCGCCTGCGCAATGCGACGATCGTGAGCACTTTGTTAGTCGGCTGCTGTTACGCGCTGGCCTTCGGCGTGTTGCAGCACATCCCGCGCATCGTGCCCGGGTTGCCGCCCGTCGTCGACCTGCCACGCCAGAACCAGGAGCAATGGGTGAGCTGGGTACACCTGCACGCGGATGTGGGCGCGATCCTCGGGCGCTTGGCTCTCGCCGGCCTCGTCATCTGGTTCGCGAGCCGCCTGCCGATGCTCAAGGCTTTCTTGTGGGCTTCGCTGCTGGTCTTTCCGCTGGTGCTGCTCGGCCCCGCGACTGGAGATGCCGCGGTGTTCAAGTACGGCGTGTTGGCGCTGACCCTGCTGGTCAGCCTGCAGTACAGCTTCTGGGGGAACTACCTGCCGCGCGTGTTTCCGCTGCACCTGCGCGGGACGGGTGAGAGCTTCGCGGCCAGCTTTGGCGGCCGCGTGCTCGCGCCCATCGCCGCGCTGGCGACGACGCAGCTTTCCAACATCATGCCGGGCGCGAGTCCGGCGCTGAAGCTCGCGCATTCGACGGCGCTGGTCGCCGTCGTCGCCTGCGTGTGCGCGATCGTGCTCAGCCGCTGGCTGCCGGAACCCGGTCCCGAACTACTGGAGGATTGATGAACACCGCGCGCACCTATCGGCTCGACAATGCGCAGGCGGAGGCCGCGCGCCGCATGCAGGTGCTCGCGAAACTCTACGACGCGACCACGCGGCATGCGCTGGAGTCGACGGGAATCGCGGCCGGCTGGCGCTGCCTCGAGGTGGGCGGCGGCGGGGGGACGATTGCGCGCTGGATGGCGGAGCGCGTGGCGCCCACCGGGTCGGTGCTCGCGACCGATATCGACCCGCGCCACATGCCGGTCCCGACTCCCCAGTTGCGCATCGAACGGCACGATATCGTGCGCGATGCATTGCCGGCGGCGCAGTTCGATCTCATCCACGCGCGCCTGGTGCTGATCCATCTACCCGAGCGCGAAGCGGTGCTGGCACGCCTGCTCGAGGCACTCAAGTCCGGCGGCTGGCTGGTCATCGAGGATTACGACGTGTTGTCGATGCTGCCCGATGCGTCGATCAATCCGCACGAGGTGCCCCTGGCCACGGCCGCGGCGATGCGCACCTTCATGAACCGCGGCGGCGTGAATGCGCGTTGTGGCCGGCTGCTGCATGGACAGTTCCGCGCGCTCGGGCTGCGCGAGGTGCACGCCGAAGGCCGCGTGCTCATGTTCGATGCGCGCAATGGCGGCACGGAACTGATGCGCGTGAACTTCGAACAGGTTGGCGCGCAACTGGTCGCCGGACAGCTGATCAGCGAGCAGCAGTTGCACGCGGATCTCGAGCGGCTCGACCGCGACGACTTCGCGGTGCCCTCACCCGTGATGTGGACCGTGGCCGGACGGAAATCCTAGCGCCGGATCTCGCTGATCAGCCACGCGACCCCGGCGCCGATCATTCCCCAGCCCGCCCACAGCGGCTCGCGCGCCAGCGCCAGCCAGACGATGCCGCCCAACAACACGACCGACGCGATCGTCACCTTGTCGCGCCGGCGGTTGGTGCGCCTGATCTCGTTGCGCAAAGCATTGATCTCGGGCGCCTCGACCGCCAGCCGCAGCCGGCCGTCCTGCGCGCGCTGCACGGCCGAGCGCACCAGCGGCGTCAGCGACTGGAGGCTGCTCAGGATCTCCGGCAGCTGCGCGCGTGCGTTCTCGAGCAGGGCGCGGCCGCTCATCTTCTCGCGCACCCAGTCGCGCATGATCGGACCTGCGGTCTTGAAGATGTCGAGATCGGGGTACAGGTCGCGTCCCAGACCCTCGATGTTGAGCAGGGTCTTCTGCAGCAGGATCAGCTGCGGCTGCACTTCCACGTTGAAGCGCCGCGAGATCTCGAACAACCGCAGCAACACGGTGCCGAAGGAAATCTCCTTCAGCGGCTTGTTGAAGATCGGCTCGCACACGGTGCGGATCGCCGATTCCATTTCATCGACGCGCGAGCCCTCCGGCACCCAGCCGGATTCCAGGTGCAACGTCGCCACCTTGCGATAGTCGCGATCGAACACCGCGAGGAAATTCTCGGCGAGGTAGTACTGGTCGCGCGGGTCGAGCGTGCCGACGATTCCGAAATCCACCGCGGCGTATTTGGGCTGCGACGGGTTGTCGATCAGCACGAAGATGTTTCCGGGGTGCATGTCGGCGTGGAAGAAGTTGTGGCGGAACACCTGCGTGAAGAAGATCTCGACGCCGTTCTCCGCCAGCTTGCGGATGTCCGTGCCGGCCTCGCGCAGGCGCGCCATGTTCGAGATCTGTACGCCGCGGATACGCTCCAGCACCATCACCCCGGGGCGGCAGAAATCCCAGTGCACGGCGGGCACATAAAGAAGAGGAGATCCCTCGAAATTGCGCCGCAGCTGCGAGGCATTGCCGGCCTCGCGCATGAGATCGAGTTCGTCGACGATGGTCTTTTCGTACTCCCTGACGACTTCCAGCGGCCGCAGACGGCGGCTGCCCTCCCAGTGCTCGGACGCGATGCGCGCCAGTTCGTGCAGGACCTCGAGATCGCGCGCGATGATCGCGTGCATTCCCGGTCGCAACACCTTGACCACCACTTCGCGCGTTTTCGCCCCGTTCAGAGGCACTTCCGGGCGCAATTCGGCGGTGTGCACCTGCGCGATCGAGGCGGCCGCCAGCGGCTCCTCGTCGAACTTGGAAAACACCTGCTCGGCCGCGCGGCCGTAGGCCGCTTCGACGATGGCGCGCGCGATCTTGCCGTCGAACGGCGGCACGCGGTCCTGCAGCTTCGCCAGTTCGTCGGCGATGTCGATCGGCAGGAGGTCGCGGCGGGTAGAGAGCGCCTGGCCGAACTTCACGAAGATCGGGCCGAGCTCCTCGAGCGCGAGCCGCAGCCGTTCAGCGCGCGGCGCCTCCCCGCGGCGCACCGCCCAGGTCCACGGACTCAGCAGGAATACGAAACGCAGCGGCCGATACAGATGAGTGGCGCGGACGAATTCGTCGAGCCCATGGCGCACCAGTACGCGCTGGATCTCGATGAGTCTGGCGATGACGCGAAGTTTCATCGCTGTGGTTCTTCCCCGGCGGCGGCCGTTTCGAGATGTGCGGTGCGGGCGTCGAGCCGGTCGAGATCCTCGCGCAACCGTTCGACGCCGCGGTAGAAATCCTCCGCCTCGGCGCGCGGCACGAGATCGCCGGTTTCGTGCGCGAAATACTCGGCCACGTTGCGCACGCTGGTGTTGGCGGCGCGGCGGCCGAAGCTCGTCGCCATCTTGACGAAACGCAGCGCCTGGTGCGCGGGGGTATCGCCGATCAGGCGCGCCAGCTCCTCTTCCACGTCGGGCTTGAGCAGCATCGCCAGCTCGCGGAATTTCTGCGCGACTTCCGCATCGCCACGGATGGTGACGTCGCCACGCTGGATCACTTCCTCCGGATGCGCGCCGGCCAACGCGGCCAGGTTCATCAAACTACCGGAGATCTCGGTATCCGCCGGTGTCTCCCCGGCGCGCGTGAGCTGCACGGACGTGCCGAGCGATTCGCAGCGCACCACCCAGCCGAGGATGCGTGCCTCGATGCGCACCGACTTGCCCTTCAAAGTCGCGGTGAGCTCGAGCGCGCGCGGGGAGCGCGGCAGGTTGCGGTTGAGCAGGTTTTCGATCGCCTCGGTCAGCATCGACTAGTAGCGATAGCCGCGATGAACCGCGACGATGCCGCCGGAGAGGTTGTGGTAGCGGCAATCCTCCAGCCCGGCGTCGCGCAACATGCCGAGCAGGGTTTCCTGGTCGGGATGCATGCGGATCGATTCGGCCAGATAGCGATAGCTGTCTTCGTCCTTCGCCACGAGCTTGCCGAGCAGCGGCAACACGCGGAACGAATACAGGTCGTACAGCGGCTTGAGCAGCGGCACCACCGGCTTCGAGAATTCGAGCACGAGCAATTGGCCGCCGGGCTTGAGCACGCGCCGCATGTCGGCGAGCGCGGCGGCCTTGTCGGTGACGTTTCGCAGGCCGAAACCGATCGTCACGCAATCGAAGCTCGAGCTCGCAAAAGGAAGCTTCTCCGCGTTCGCCAGCACGGTGGATACGTTGCCGACAATGCCATCGTCGAGCAGCCGGTCGCGCCCTTCACCCAGCATCGCGGCGTTGATGTCCGAGAGGATCACGAGGCCGGTCTTGCCGACTTGTCGGGCGAGTCCGGTAGTCAGGTCGCCCGTGCCGCCGGCCACGTCGAGCGCACGCTGGCCCGGACGCAGGCTCGTCAATGACAGCGTGAACTCCTTCCAGAGGCGATGCGCGCCACCGGACATCAGGTCGTTCATGAGGTCGTAGTTGCCCGCCACCGAATCGAACACGCCGCGCACGCGCTGCTGCTTCTCGCTCCACGGTACGCGCTGGTAACCGAAGTCGGTTTCGGGGGTCTTCTTGGAGTCGTTCACAGGGCGGCCAGTATAGACGTGTCGTCAGCCGGGTCCGAAAGCGCTGGCAATTCCCGCGGGCATTCGCTACAAAGCCGAACTATTCGAGCGGGGGTCTTGGGAGGGGCGGACAGTCGGACGACTGCCCGCCCTTCATTTCTTGGGGCCGGTCACTGCTGGGCGGCGTGTACGCGCGCCTGGTACTTCGCCCAGTTCGCCTGCTGGTTGTCGCCGAGCTCGCGCAGGTATTTCCACGAGTACAGCCCGCTGTCGTGGCCGTCGTCGAACACCAGCTTCACCGCGTACTGACCCACCGGCTCCACCGCCTTGATTCCGACCTGTTGCTTGCCCAGCACCAGAACCTCTTGGCCCGGGCCGTGTCCCTTTACTTCTGCGGATGGTGAATGCACGCGCAGGTATTCGAAGGGCAGCTGGTAGCGCGCACCATCATCGAACGCCACTTCGAGCACGCGCGAGCGTGTCCGCAGCTTGATTTCGGTGGCCAGATTCTGGTTTGAGATCGTCATGCGCGAGCTTGAAGCCTATACTTGCGAACGCGCCCGCGGGGGAAAACGGGCGTTTTTACCGGGGGGATATGCAACCGACGGACACTTCGCAACCCGACTATTTTCACAAGGTCGTGGATTGCCAATGGGCTTGCCCAGCACACACCGACGTCCCCGAATACATTCGACTTATTGCGCAAGGCCGCTTCACCGATGCGTACATGGTGAACCGGCAATCGAACGTCTTCCCCGGAATTCTCGGTCGGGTATGCGACCGGCCCTGCGAGCCGGCCTGCCGTCGCGGCCGGGTCGAAGAGAAGCCGGTGGCCATCTGCCGCCTGAAGCGCGTCGCCGCGGACCATCGTGACGATGACATCAGTTCTCGTTTGCCCAGGATCCCGAAGCTCAAGAACGGAAAAAAGGTCGCGCTGATCGGCGCCGGCTGCGCGTCGCTCACGGTGGCGAACGACCTCATGCCGCTCGGCTATTCCGTGACGATCTTCGAGCAGTGGGGCGTGCCCGGCGGCCTCATGCGCACCAACATCC
>Ga0193752_1003114_pt1 | contig 11694 bp, 8 predicted proteins | sample H1c1metaG_FD_144924 | JGI IMG/M metagenome (GOLD analysis project Ga0193752, IMG submission 144924) | Soil microbial communities from a riparian zone of the East river system, Colorado, United States - H1c1 | ecosystem: Environmental > Terrestrial > Soil > Riparian zone | place: USA: East River... | reverse complement strand
GTCATCAAGCCGGACGACGTCGTCATCCTGCCCGCGTTCGGCGTGACGATCGAGGCATTCGAGACGCTGCGCGCCATCGGCTGCGTGCTCGTGGACACGACGTGCGGCTCGGTGCTGAACGTGTGGAAGCGCGTCGAGTCGTATGCACGCGATGGCTTCACCGCATTGATTCACGGCAAGCACTACCACGAGGAGACGCTCGCGACGGCCTCGCAGGTGCTGAAGTATCCAGGGGGCGCCTACATCGTCGTGCGGCACATGGACGAGGCGCGCATCGTCTGCGACTACATCGAGGGTCGCGGCACACGCGATGAATTTCTCGCGAAGTTCGGGAAATCGTCGTCACCCGGCTTCGATCCGGACATTCACCTGCGCCGCATCGGCGTGGCGAACCAGACGACGATGCTGGCGAAGGAATCGCTCGCCATCGGTGAAGAGGTGGGGCAGGCGATCGCCCGCGCTCGCGGCGACGATGCGCGCGCGTCAGACTTCCGCACCTTCGACACCATCTGCAGCGCGACGCAGGAACGGCAGGACGCCGTGACCGCACTGCTCGAGGAGCCGCTCGACGCGATGATCGTCATCGGCGGCTTCAACTCGAGCAACACGATCTCGCTCGCGGCCCTCTGCGCCGAACGCGTGCCGACGTACCACATCGAGGACGCGTCGGGCATCGACCCTCAGGCGGGAACTGTGCACTATCGCAAGGCGGGCGTACATCACGTCGAAGACACTCGCGCCGACTGGCTCTCGACCGACGGCCCGGTGCGCGTGGGCGTCACCGCCGGTGCGAGCACGCCGAACAACAAGATCGGCGAGACAGTGGCCCGCATTCTCGAGACGCGCGGCCTCGTCGTCCAGTAATGCTGCCGTACTTCACGCACTTCGTGGCACTGGGCGACTCGGTGTCGATCGATCTCTATCCTGCACTCGACGCCGGCGAGATCGACGTCGCCGTTGCACTCGAGCGCGATCCCACGGCGGGCAACGTCGCGCCACTCGGCGCCGCGTCGCTGCTCTATCAGAACGACGACGCGCGCTGGCCCGAAGATCAGAGCGACGACCTCGTGTCGCGCTACGCCGGCATCACGATGCAGAACCTCGCTGCCGACGGCGCGACGATCGGCGACGTGTTCGGTGAGCAGTTGACGCAGCTCGAGCCGAATGAAGACAGCACGCTCATCACGCTGAGCGTCGGTGGCAACGACCTGCTCAGCGCGTTCTCGAACAAGCCGCGCTCGTCGCTACTCGAAAAGATCGCTGCCGACGTGGGCGACGCGTACGAGTTTCTCGTCGACGCCATTCGTCGCACGCGTCCGAACTCGCTCATCCTGCTCACGACGATCTACGATCCATCCGATCGCACGGGGCGCATTCCCGGCGTGCTGGAAGATGCGGGCGTGCTGCCCCTCTCCGTGCTCGAGGGAATGAATGCACACATCACGCTGCTGGCGGAGGGTACGCCGAACGCCGCCGTCGCCGACGTGTACACGCACTTCATCGGTCACGGCGCCAGCGCGCTCGAAGCGGATCGCTGGTATTGGCGCCGCTCGCTCATCGAGCCGAACGCGCAGGGAGCGCACGAGATTCGCCGCGTGTGGCGCGACGCCATCGACGTGGCGGACGCCGACGCGTGATCGCCGGACTGCTTCTCGCTGCGGGACGCAGCAGCCGCTTCGGCGCGGACAAGCTCTGCGCAAAGCTCGATGGAAAGGCGGTCATTCGCTGGAGCGCGCAGGCGCTGTCGCCGGCGGATGTGGTCTACGTCATCATTCCACCTGGCGCCGACGCCATCACGCAGGCGCTCTCGCGGCTCGACGTCCGCTTCGTCGTCAACCTCGGGCGCCACGAAGGGATGGCGAGCTCCATCCGCGCCGGCATTGCCGCACTGCCCGATGACGTCGATGCCGCCGTCATCGCACTCGCCGATCAACCGCTCATGCCTTCGCGCGTCGTTCAGGCGCTATGTGATCGTTGGCGCGCTGGTGGAGCGGATGCCATAGCGCCCGAGTATCGCGACGGGCGCGGACATCCCGTGCTCTTCGGACGACAATGCTTTGCCGCGCTCGAGGCACTGCACGGCGATGTCGGCGCGCGATCGGTACTCGATGCGCTCGGCCCTCGTGTCACACTGCTGCCGGTGGACGACGCGATGCCGGCGGATGTCGATACCCCAGAAGCGCTGCAGGCGCTTCAAGGCGCGCGAACGACGTAAGAGCAGGTCCCTCGACTTGGCTCGGGACGACGTCTCGACGCTAGATCACGGACTCGCGCGCGACGGCCGACGTGCTCATCGGCGTCATTTCACCAGCGCGACGAGACGGCAGCGCGAACGCGAAGACCGACTCCGTCTCGGTGAACTCGGCCCATGCGCGTCCGCCGAGCGATTCGACCGTCTCGCGCACGATGCTGAGGCCGAGTCCCGTTCCGTCGATGCCTGAGCTGGCGTTGCCACCGGCGCGGTAGAACCGCTCGAAGAGGCGGGCGCGCTTTTCTGGTTCGACGCCAAGGCCGCTGTCGCGCACCTCGACGATGACCTGCGATGGTGCCTCAGCGCTCGCCGTCGTCGAGTAACCAGTGATCTTCACCCAGCGGTCATTCTTGCTCGCGTCGGCGTACTTGAGCGCGTTCGACACGTAGTTCATGAGGCAGAGCTCCACCGCTGCCGCGTTCACCTCGACCTGTGGCAGCGCGTCGTCGATGGTCACCTGCACGCCGCGGGAACGGGCGAGCTCACGCAGCTGGCGAACCACCTCGGCGGCGGCGCGCGGCAGCAGGACATGGCGGTGTTGCCGTGCGTCGTTGGTGAGGCGCGACAGCTCGAGCAGGTTGTCGAGCGCCACCCGCATGCTTTCCATGTTGCGCACGATGATGCCGACGAGCCGCTCTTGCTCCGAGTTCGCGAGCTCCGGCATCTGCAGTAGCTGGCCCGCACCCATCGTGGCACCGATGCGGTTGCGCAGCTCGTGCGTGAGCGAGCGGTTGAAGGCGCGCAGTCGCTCCTCGCGCTCGCTCAGGCGATCCTTCATCAAGGCGAGGAACTGGACGGTCGTCGCCTGCTGGATGAGCGAAATGGCGTGATAGAGCCGGTGGGCGCAGAGAATGAGCTCCTGCCGGGAGCATTCGCGATCGATCTCGTCGACGGCGCGGGAGAGAAAGGAGAAGAGGATCCCACCGAAGATCTCGTACTCCTTCAGTAGCTCGTATTCGTCGAAGCCTTGCGTGTAGCGAAGTGCCCCCAACTCCATCGCCTTCGCGATGACTGGCATGTCGGCCGACACGGTTTGCGACGGATCTTCCAGGTACGCCGCGATGCCCGAAATGAGCATCGGAACGTGGTCGAGCAGCTCATCCGTGGGGAAGATCCGGTTCGGGTCGAGCGCGACGCGCTGGCTGATACGGTCGAGCCACCGCCGCGTCAGCGTATCCTGCTCAGCGCGGAGGCGGCGTGCGAGGTCCCCGGCGAGCGGACAGGGAGCGAGCAAATCCATGCTGTACGGTAGCGTATAGCATGGTCCTTTGCTGAGGGCCCGCCGCGGCCTGATTCATGAAGGGCCCCTCCTGATCCTCAACGGGAGCATCCGATGGCGGCGTGCGACATGTGTGGCAACGTGTACGACAAGTCCTTCACGGTGACGATGGCCGGCAAGACCAACACCTTCGACTCCTTCGAGTGCGCGATTCACATGCTGGCTCCGTCCTGCGAGCACTGTGGCTGCCGCATCATTGGGCATGGCGTGGAGAGCGAAGGCACGTTCTACTGCTGTGCGCACTGCGCCCACGTTTCAGGCGTCCTGGGCGTCGAGGACCGCGCCGACGAGTAGCCGCGGCCCTGCCGCTTGCGGCGCGCTGCACGCCATGGCAAGCTTCGATGAGTATCCACTTGGCAGCGCGATGCACCCTCGCCTCACCGAACTCCTCGAGTACCTCGACGCGCAGCGCGCCCATGTCCTCGGCGTCGCCTCGAGCCTCCCGCCCGAACGCTGGGTCGAACGGCCCGATGCCGAGCGCTGGTCGGTCTCGGAAGTGTGCTGGCACCTCCAGCGCGTCGAGACGGGCGTCGCGAAGCTGATCCGCAAGCGCGCCAACGAGGCGCGCCTGCAGGGCCACCCCGCCGAGGAGGACGACAGCTCGCTGCTGGGTGCGCTGGACGGACGCCGCCTTACCGATAGAACGTTGCGGATAGAGGCGCCGTCGCAGATCACGCCGACGGAGATGCCGACCGCGGAGATGGTGCAGCAGCAGCTCAACGAGTCGCGGGAGATGCTGCGTGCGGCTGTAGCCGAAGCAGATGGCCTCGCCCTCGGCAGCATCACGCATCCGCACCCGGTGCTCGGCGAAATCGACCTGTACCAGTGGATTCTGTTCGTGGGCCATCACGAAGCACGGCATGCGCAGCAGATCGGCGAAGTCGCCAAGTCAGTCGCGAAGTCCTGAGCTGCGCCGTCGATACCGCATTTCCCTCCAGGAGACTCACAAATGATGCGTCGCTCCCTTACCAGCATGTCGCTCCTGCTTCTCGTCGCCGTCCCGCTGTCGGCACAGATGAAGGAGAAGGATCCCGATCACAAGGTTGCCGGCGGCGCCCTGCCGGCCGGCTGGAGTGGCCGCACGGACAAGCCGAGCCAGAAGATCGAGGACGCGAAGTTCGTCACGATGGGTAGCGGCTATCACGTGACCTCCGGTCCCGCGGCCATCTACTGGAATGACAAGTCGATGACGAAGGGCCCGTACACCGCGTCGGCGACCTTCCGCCAGACGAAGAAGCCCGAGCATCCCGAGGCGTACGGCATGTTCTTCGGGGGCAGCAAGCTCAATACGCCGGATCAGAGCTACTTCTACGTGCTCGTCCGCGGCGATGGCAAGGTCCTGCTCAACCACCGCGCCGGTGCCGACGTCCACAAGCTGATGGACTGGACGGAAGTGGCGGCGGCGAAGAAGGAAGACGCGAGTGGTGTCGCCACGAACACCATTTCGATCGACGCCTCCAAGCCCGACTCCGTGCGCCTGATGCTCAACGGCGTCAAGGTTGCCGCGGTGCCGGGCGCGCAGGATGGTGCCGTCGGTCTTCGCGTGAACCACAACCTCGACGTCCACATCAGCGACTTCAAGATCACGCCGAAGAAGTAAGAGTGTTGTGAAAAGGCGCCCGGCGCGATTGCGCCGGGCGCCTTTTCGCATTTAATAGCGTGCTCAGGGCTTTCGCTCGACTGGCGTACCAGCTCTGTATACAATATTGTGCGCCGATAGCCCTTTCCCACCGCGCATCACCTCATGATCGCCCAACTGCTCCTGGCGCTCGGCGCCGTTGTCGTCGTTCCCCCTCGCGGCCACGTCCCACCACCTCGGCAGCGCGCTCCGCAAAACACCTACAATGGCCGCGCCAACCAACTGCGCGTCCTGCCGCCTCGACTCGAGGAAACGGCGACGTCGGTGGACGGCGCCCTCGACGAGCCGCAGTGGGCCAAGGCGGCGCTGCTCACCGGCTTCAGCCAGTTTTCCCCGAGCGACGGCGCGGCCTCCGACGATTCCACGGAAGTGCTCGTGTGGTACTCGGCCACGGCGATTCACTTCGGCATCCGCGCCTTCGAGCCACACGGCGCCCCGCGCGCCACGCTCGCCGATCGCGACAAGATCGCCTCCGACGACAACATCCAGATCCTGCTCGGCACCTTCAACGACGGACGACAGGCGACGGTATTCGCCGTCAACCCGCTGGGCGTGCAGGCCGACGGCACCCTCGTCGAGTCGAACCAGACGCGCTCCAGCGGCATGGGAAGCACCACCCTCGCGCGCGACCCGGCCGACCTCAGTGCCGACTTCGTCTTCCAATCGAAGGGGGTCGTCACGCCGGAGGGCTATGTCGTCGAAGTGCGGATTCCATTCAAGAGCCTCAAGTACCAATCCGCCGACGTGCAGTCGTGGGGACTCAACATCGTGCGGCAGGAGCAGCACTCCGGACACGAGGACAGCTGGACGCCGGCGCGCCGAGCGGGCCTGTCGTTTCTCGCGCAGTCCGGATCGCTCGACGGTCTCACGGACCTCCGCCGCGGCCTCGTGGTGGACGTCAATCCGGAGCTCACGCAGCGGACGTCGGGCACGCCTCCCATTCCGGGAAGCGCAGGGTGGCAGTACGATCGCGGTCGCCCGGAAATCGGTGGCAACGCGCGGTGGGGGATCACCAACAACCTCACGCTGAACGGGACTGTCAATCCGGACTTCTCGCAGATCGAGTCGGATGCGGGACAACTCGTCTTCGATCCGCGGCAGTCACTCTTCTTCACCGAGAAGCGTCCGTTCTTCCTCGAGGGAACGGAGCAATTCGCGACACCGCACTCGCTCGTGTACACGCGGCGCATCATCCAGCCGGTGGGCGCGGCGAAGCTCACGGGCAAGGTGTCGGGCACGAACGTCGCCTTTCTGAGTGCGGTCGACGACACGCTCGGCTCGGCGTCGCGGCGGGATCATCCGGTGTTCAACCTGTTGCGCGTGCAGCGCGACCTCGGCAAGTCGTCGAAGCTCGGGGTGACGTACGCCGACCGCGTCGACGCCGCGAACTACAACCGCGTCGCCGACGTCGACGGCAGCTACCTGTTCGGCGGCATCTACAGCTTTCAGGGACAGTACGCGCAGAGCTACACGAAGCTCGGCACCACCGTGTTGAATGCGCCGCTCTGGCACGCGGGCATCAATCGCAACGGGAAGAACCTCGCGTTCTCGTACTCGATCGACGGCGTGCACGAGAATTTCATCGCGCAGAGCGGCTACATCAGCCGGCCCGGCGTGGTGAACGTGGGCGTCGACCAGCGGTACACGAGCTTTGGAAAGCCCGGTGCCTTCATCGAGGCGTGGACGTTCAATCCGGGATACTTCAGCACGTGGCGCTATCAGAGCTTCGTGCATCAGGACGAGGCGATCGAGAAGAAGCTGCACTTCAACCTGAACGCGACCCTTCGCGGCGGATGGACGGCGGGCGTCGGCTACTTCGTGGAGACGTTCGGCTTCGACCCCGCACTCTACGCGAACTATCGCGTCCTCGGCGCGGCGAACGACACGCTGCCGTTCGTCGGCGTACCGCGCATCGGAAACAGCGAGCCGTACTTCTCGTTCAGCTCACCGGTGGGCAAGGTGGTCTCGGCGAACGCATTCTATCTGTATGGCCGCGACGAGAACTTCTACGAGTGGGCGTCGTCGAACATCGTGATCGCGACGTACGGCGTGACCGTGCGACCCACCGACAAGCTGCGCGTCAACGCCACGTACAACCTCCAGAGCTACAATCGCCGGAGCGACGGCAGCATCGTCGGCAACAATCGCATTCCGCGCCTCAAGATGGAGTACCAGATCGCCCGTCCGATCTTCGTGCGGCTGGTCGGCGAGTACCGCTCTTTCTATAGAGATGCGTTGCGCGACGAGGGAGGCACCGGTCGGCCGATCCTCGTGAACGGTCAGCTCACGACGCCCCAACACTCGACGAGCTTCCGTGGCGACTTCCTGTTCTCGTTCCTGCCGACTCCGGGCACCGTCGTGTTCCTCGGCTACGGTGCGGGCTACGCGGACGCCCGGCTGAACGCGCAGCCGTTCGAGTTTCCATCCAGCCTCCGGTTGAACGGCTACGACCGCACCGACGACGCCTTCTTCGTGAAGGCGTCGTACCTGTTCCGGCTCTGACGTGAGCGAACGCGCCGAGGAGGAAAAGCTTCACCGGGCACTGGGGCTGCGGGACCTGGTGCTGTTCAATCTCGTCGCGGTGGTGGGCCTTCGATGGTTGGCGACGGCGGCGAAGGCGGGTCCGAGTGCGCTCGCGCTGTGGCTGCTGGCGGCGGTGTTCTTCTTCGTGCCGCAGGGACTCGTCGTCACCGAGCTGGCGTCGCGATTCCCGCAGGAAGGGGGCATCTACCAGTGGACGAAGGGGGCACTGGGCGAGAAGCACGGCTACGTCTGTGGCTGGTGCTACTGGATCAACAACGTCCTGTACTATCCGAACCTGCTCATCTCGACGGCGGTGATCGCCACCTTCGTCATCGGCAAGGGGGAGAGCAGTCTCGCGAACAATTGGACCTACGTGTTGTCAGCGACGCTCGTGTGCCTGTGGCTGGCGGTGCTGATGAACATCGTCGGGGCCGGGACGGGGAAGTGGCTGCAGAACGCCGGGGGTATCGGCACGTACATCCCCGGCGTGGTGCTCATCGGCCTCGGGGCGATCACCCTGTTCAGCGGTCGTCCGTCGGCCAACCCGATCACGCCGCAGAACGTCGTGCCGGACCTCGGCCACATGTCGGGGCTGAACCTCTGGGCGTCGATCGCCTTCGCGTTCGCCGGGCTCGAGCTGTCGAGCGCGATGGGCGGTGAGGTTCGCAATCCGCGGCGTACGCTGCCACGGGCCATCCTCATCTCGGCGCCGCTGATCGCCTTCGTTTATATCCTCGGCACAGGTGCGCTGCTGCGGCTCGTGCCGGCGGGCGACATCAACATCGTGTCGGGATTCCTGCAGGCGATCACGATCGGCGTGCGCGACGTCAGTCCGGCGCTGTGGTGGCTCGCGCCGCTGTGCGCCGCCGCCTACACGGTGGGCAACATCGGCGGCGTGGGTGCGTGGCTGACCGGACCGGCGCGGGTGGCGTTCGCCATCGGGCTGGATCGGTACTTTCCGCCGGCGTTCGGCCGCATCCATCCCAAGTGGAAGACGCCGTACGTCGCGATCCTTGTGCAGGCGTCACTGGCAACGGTGTTCCTGCTCGTCAGCTTGCTCGGCAAGGGAACGACGGTGGAGAAGGCGTACCTGATCATCCTCGATACGCAGCTCCTCATCTATTTTATCCCGTACGTCTACCTGTTCATCTCGTTCATGCTCCACCGTCGCACGCCGGCGCCGCCCGATGCCGTGCGCGTGCCTGGCGGTGCCGTCGGCGCGACCGTGGTGGGGATGAGCGGACTGCTCGTGACGTTGTTCGCGATGGGGGTCGCAATTGTACCGCCGGCGAACGAAATGCAGCCGCTGCTCTTCGAATTGAAGGTCGTCGGCGGAGCGCTCACCTTTATCGCGCTCGGCGGCATCGTCTATTGGCGTGCGCACCGCCGCGAGGCAGTGACGCGCTGACTACTTGATGGGTCGGAAGAGTAGAGCGACGCGTCGCTCGTATCATCGTTACATGTTCGCTCCGAAAGGTCCTTGGCGACGATTCAACGGCAGACTAGAGCAGCGCGTTGTGTGAGATATGACGTAGGACGCGTCGGCCAGCACGGACGCGGAAGTACCTCTGAACGGCTTCTTGGAGCTGGCGCCGAGCTCGCGTCTTTCCCCTCTCGCTTCGTCTCAGGCGATGCCGCCGGACACCAAGTCGTGGCGCACCCTTCGACCGAACCGAGTCATACAATCAGCGAAATCAACAACGGGACGCTGTCCCGTCGTCGCTCATTTGACGCATAGCAGGACGTAGCACCGAAAGACTACGGGCAGCCGAGCCGTTCGCCTCGACTGGACCGTGGCCCCACCTTCAGGAGGCATGTACGATGAGATCCAGGAAGCCTGGACGCTTCGTCTCTAGTGCTGTGGTTACGGCACTGATGGCGTTGACGGCCGCGAGTGCCGCGGCACAGGGAACGATCACCGGCACCGTCACCTCGCAGGCGACGGGTGTAGCACTACAGGAAGTACGCGTCCTGGTGCTCGGCACGAGCATCTTCACGGTCACGGCGGCGGACGGGAAATACACGCTGCGCCGCGTTCCGGCAGGAACGGCAGAAATCCGCGTGCTGCGCGTCGGCCATACGGAGCAGAAGAAGTCGGTGCGGGTGATCGATGGGCAGACGGCGACGCTCGATTTCGCCATGCCGCAGGCGCTCGTGACCCTGCAGGAAGTCGTGACCACGGCGACCGGCGAACAGCGCCGCGTGGAGATCGGCAATGCCGTCTCGAACATCTCCGTTGCCGATATCACGAAGGACGGATCGGTCCACAACATCAGCGACGTGCTCAACTCACGCGTTCCCGGCGTGCAGGTGCAGAGCGGGACGCAGACGGGCACGGGCGCGCGCATCCGCATTCGCGGTGTGAGCAGCATCAGTCTCGCCAACGATCCCATCTATATCATCGATGGCGTCCGAATGAGCGCCAACATCGGCTCGATCAGCTTCACGAGCGGTGGTGGCAATCCGAGCCGCCTGAACGATCTGAGCCCGGAAGAGATCGAGAACATCGAGATCGTGAAGGGACCGTCGGCAGCGACGCTCTACGGCACCGATGCGGCCAATGGCGTCGTCGTCATCACGACGAAGCGCGGACGGGCTGGCGCAGCCAAGTGGACTGCATTCGCCGAGGGCGGCATCCTTCGCGACACGCACACGTATCCGACCAACTACACGCTGCAGGGCCATGCGCCCAGCGGCACAGCGTTGAGCAATCCGGGTTCCTGCACGCTGCCACTCATCTCGACTGGCGCCTGCGTGCTCGACAGCCTGCGCACGATGAACCTGATGTCCGACTGGCAGTGCACGAACGTCACGACTTCGAAGGCAGAGACCTGCCAGCGAGATCTTGGCGTCACGCCACTGAGCGACGGCAACCGCCAGCTCTTCGGCCTGCAGCTGTCCGGCGGCACGGAAGCGGTCAAGTACTTCCTCTCGGCCGACCATGAGAATGAGATCGGCGTCTTCGCGTTGCCCCGATTCGAGCGAACCCGCTACGATTCGCTCGGCATCACGCCGCACGAGTGGACGGAGCGCCCGAACACGATGGGCAAGAATGCGTTCCGCATGAACATCAACGCGGCCGTCACGCCGCAGCTCGATTTTGCCATCAACATGGGGTACGTGAACCTCGAGCAGCGGTTCTCGCAGGAGTCCAACGCGACGGCCGGCATCGGCTCGCAGGCCTTCGGTGGCCCGGGTTACATCACGAATGGCAATGTCTCATGCCCGGCCGCGACGCCTTGTGCGCCGACGCCTCTCATGGGCTACCGGGCGTGGACGCCAGCCTACACGTGGGAAGAGAAGCGCGACCAGGGCGTCCATCGCTTCCTCGGCTCGGCGAACGCGATCTGGCGTCCGACGTCGTGGCTGACCAACCGCGCGAACGTCGGCACCGACCTCACCGATCGCAACGACCACAACCTGCGTTTCCGTGGTGAGACTGCGCCGCTCGATGCGACGAACCGCCTTGGCTTCGCCGGCAACGGTCGGTCGAACATCCGCAACCTGACGGTCGATATCGGCAGCACGGCGAACTACAACCCGTCGATGTTCACGTGGATGAACCTCAAGACGACGGGCGGTATCCAGTACAACAATTATCAGCTCGACCAGAACACCGCGACGGGAAGGGACATTCCGCCGGGCGCACAGACGCCAGGATCAGCGGCGCAGCCGAGCGCCCAGCAGCGCACGCTCGGCTTCTTCGCCGAGCAGGCGATGTCGGTACGCGACCGGTTGTTCCTCACGGTTGCCGTGCGCAGCGACCAGAACAGCGCATTCGGCACGAACTTCCAGCGCGTGTACTACCCGAAGGTGAGCGCGTCGTGGATCATCTCCGACGAAGGCTTCTTCCCGCAGCAGTCGGTACTCGGCAACCTGCGCCTTCGCGCGGCGTACGGTTCGTCCGGCGTGCAGCCAGGACCGAACGACGCGTCCCGGCTGTTCCAGGCGATCACGACCAGCGTGAAGGGCGTCGACACCCCGGCTGAGCAGTACAGCGAC
>Ga0193752_1003113_pt1 | contig 11695 bp, 8 predicted proteins | sample H1c1metaG_FD_144924 | JGI IMG/M metagenome (GOLD analysis project Ga0193752, IMG submission 144924) | Soil microbial communities from a riparian zone of the East river system, Colorado, United States - H1c1 | ecosystem: Environmental > Terrestrial > Soil > Riparian zone | place: USA: East River... | reverse complement strand
CTACCGGATTGTTGACTGGCAGCACATTGATCCGGTCCTTACGCAACAGGATGACGTCGGCTTCTTTCCCCGGCATAAGCGAACCGGTTTTCTTCTCGAGCCCATTGGCTCTGGCGCCTTCAATCGTGGCGAACTCCAGAACATCCTGAGCCGAGATGAGACCTTTGATGTTTCGGTCATCTTCGCTCAATCGCCCACCTAGCAAGCCGCGCTGCAAGGAAAGCGCCAGGCGCATCTGTGTGAACATGTCATTCGGCGCGTCCATCTCCTCGTCCACGCTCAGACTCGGACGAATTCCACTATCCAGAACATCCTGGATTGGAGGCAGACCTCTGCCCTGAAGCGTGTCCAGAGAAGGGCAGAGAGAAACAGTTCCTCCCGAATCAGCAATCATCTTGAATTCTTCGCGAGTGAAACGCCTGCAATGAACGTACGTGGTATCCGGGCCAAGCGGGATCGCCTTTGCGAGCGCCAGGATACTTCCGCGGCCACTGGTATGAAGCGAAATGCGCGCGCCGACCTCGCGAGCCAGCGACCATTCCTGTTTGATCTGCTCGGGATTTTTTTCCAGCGCCGATACGGCATGGTTTTTCGAGGTGGGTCCCATCGCCAATGTAAGGAGTTGGTCATCGGAAGCGAAATACTGCTTGCGAAGTCTGCGGATATCTCCTGGATATCTCGTTGCGGTGTTCTTCCACCACGGAACGCTCCCAGGCATTGGCCAGCCATACGCAAACACAGCTCTGATGCCACCATTCTGCAGCGCCCGGATCACGGCGTCCGTGTGCTCTGGAGTGTTCTGAATATGCGACCAATCGAGTATCGTGGTTACGCCAGCATCCAGCGCGCTGAGGATACTGACGGTCTCGCCGATATAGGCGTCCTCCGGACGGTAGATAGGACCACACTTGTCTCTGTAGTCCAGATATTCAGTACCGTTAGGCGAGGAATTGCGTAGCTGGCCTTGCCACAGATGCCGGTGTGTATCGATGAATCCAGGCATCACGATCATATTTTCTGCCGGGATGATTTCTGCATCCCCGACAGACAAATTCCTGCCTACTGCCGCAATGCGAGAACCCTCGATCAACACATCTGCTTGATCGAACTCCCCCAAAGTACGATCCAGAGTGATGACCGTTCCGCCCTTGAGCAAAGTCCGAGACGCGCGAATACCTTGTGCGTATGCGAACGTTTGCGCATCGAGGCCGGAAACTGCGCTCACCATGGCGCCCATCGTGAGCGTCCGACAGAACTGGCGGCGCGAAGCATTGACCGGCGATTTGCCCACAATCAATTTATCCATTTGAAATTTTCCCCATCCTGTCAGGCGACGCTGGATTCACCGGAACCACGCCCGCTGACAAGATCCCGGTCGGAATTCGAATGTGAGAGTGCTGGCATAGGATCACCTTGATTAGATATACAACAAAATCATCATTTCCTATTTATGGAATAGCGACCTTTTATCCGGGCCGACGGGTCGTGCAACCAAACCCGCAGCAGCCAACGCTGCGACAAGCGCAGGGACAGCACAGAGGAAGAAGATCCCACGGGGTGGGACATTCATTGAATGGAGCACTCCGCCGATCAGAGGCCCTACGATTGAACCGACACGGCCGACACCCAAGGCCCAGCCGACGCCAGTGGCCCTGATTTCCGTGGGATATGCCATGGACGCTGCTGCGTTAGCCACCCCTTGCCCCCCGATGATCGCGAATCCCGCCAGGAAAACAGCGAACGCCGTCATCCCGACGCTGATCGAAGAGGACAAGCCGATGAGAATGAGGGAGAAGGCACCTAACAGGTAGCTGACACCGATCGTCAATCGTGGGCCCTTTCGATCGAGCAGGTGACCCAACGGGAATGCGCCGACGAGCGCGCCCAACTGCAGTGCAGTCCCGATGAAAATGGCATTCCGCATGGACGCACCACTGTCTTTAAGAATCGTTGGAAGCCAGTTCACGAGCAGATAGATAACAAGCAGGCTCATGAAGAAGATGATCCACAAGAGCGTCGTGAACCTGGCCCGTTCAGGAGTCAACAACTGCCATACGGAAGTTTTTGTAGGAGGTTCGTCGGCCAGTGTGAAACTTGTGTTTGGGTCGATACTGAGTTTGGGATACATCCGATGAACAATTCGCGCGACCTGTTCTGGGTGTTTCCGACGAGACACCAGGTAACGAATCGATTCCGGCAGAAAATAAAATAGTACTGGCACGAGAAGGAGCGGCAGCACGCCGCCAATTACAAAGACCCAATGCCATCCATGCGTGGGAACAAGCTGAGCAGATACCACGCCACCGAGCAAAGAGCCGAGGGTAAATCCACCGAATACGACGGAAACGAAGAAGCCGCGTTGTTTCGCCGGGGAATACTCGGAGACCAGCGCGACTGCGTTTGGCATGCACCCGCCGAGACCAATACCCGTCAGAAAGCGCAGGCACAGAAGTTCGTTGAGTCCGGTTGCCCACGCGGTCGCCAGGCTGAATGCACCAACGACCATTGTCGAGACGATGAGCACCGGGCGCCGACCCACCCTGTCGGCCCGCGGAGCCAGAAGCATCGCTCCCATCATCAGGCCAATGAGGCTCGCGGCGAATAGAGGACCGAGCTGCTTCGGCGTCACGACGTGCGCCTCGAGCAAGGCCGGCGCCACGTAGCCAATGGCTTGAGCGTCGAAACCGTCCAGGAAGAGGATTGTTCCGCACAGACCAATGACCAGCTTCTGGAAGTTACCGACTTTTACCTGGTCGACCAGGTTCGAGATATCCAGCGTCTTAGATGCCATTTGGCTGACGATCCTTTTTCAAACTTGAAACATTTTGGTTAGCGCCGATCGTTGCACGGCAATTGGACCCGCCTTCGTCAGCGGCATATCACGCAGGCGCGTGCCGCTCGTGGCGAAAATCGCGTTCGCCAGCGCCGGCAGCACGGGCGGCAGCGCCGCCTCGCCAATTCCAGTGGGCTGCCCTGGGGTCTTGAGGAAATGCACTTCCACCGGTGGCGCCTGATCGATGCCCAGGAGCGGAAAGTCATTGAAGTTGCTCTGCACGACGCCACCGCGATCCAGGGTGACTTGCTGGCCCAGTGCCTGGCCGAGGCCGAAGAGCGTCGCTCCCTCGACCTGGTGTAAAGCGCCGGATGGATTGATGATCGTGTTGGCCACCTCGAATGCGACCCAGATCTTGTCGATCTTCACTTCGCCTTTTTTGGAGATAGTCACGTCGACGATATGCGCGGCGCAACGTTGGGCAAAGAAATCGTAGGCCAGGCCACGCCCGCTCCCCTTCGGCACCGCGCGCTTGCCCCAGCCAGCTTTATCCGCAACCAGCTTCAGGGTGGTTTGCATGCGGGCCGGATCGAACGGCGGTTCCGCTTCACCGTCCCGCGTACGTGTCGCGGACGAAGCGGTCGAGGCCGCGCGCCTCTCGCTCAGCAGATCCAGGTGGAATTCGAGCGGATCGCGTCCCGCGGCTGCGGCCACTTCGTCCAGGAATGATTGGAAAACGAATGTGAGCCCGTTGTTACGGGGGGCACGCAGCGGGCCAGTTGGTGTTCCAAGCGGCAAGAGCGAAGCGCCGTACTCGAGGTTCGGCACGAACTCCGCCGGAAAGATTGTGTTGGCCAAGTCAGCATTCCTGACGAACTTTCCATTACGGCCATAGCTGACGAAATGATCCGTCAAGGCCGTCAGCTTGCCGTTGTTGTCCAGGCCGGCTCGCAACGTATGGAAACCGCCCGGGCGGTAGCAGTCATGGCGAATGTCATCCTCGCGAGTCCACACGAGCTTCACCGGACCACCGACGACCTTTGAAATCCAGGCAGCTTCTACGAATGCATCAGGAAAAGAGCGACGCCCGAATCCACCACCAGCCCGCACCATGTGCCCGGTGATCGCACTTTCCGGAATTCCGAGAACCCTGGAGCAGAGCGCGCGACCGCGACCGATGTTCTGCGTCGGCGCCCAGACTTCGAGCCTGCCATTCTTGAAATGCGCCGTGCAGTTCTGCGGCTCCATGGTCGCGTGAGCCAGGAAGGGATAGGAGTACGACGCGTCGATGATTCTCGCTGCCTGCTTGAGAGCAGCCTCGACATCGCCGTCCTTGCGAATGGTCATCTGCGGCGGCCGCTTCGCGAGCTGCGCTGCCTGCCTCGCAAAGGCGGCACTGCTTTGCCCGGCCATCGGCCCGGTTTCCCACTGCACGCGCAAGTGGCGCCGGGCGACGATCGACTGCCACCAGCTGTCGGCCACGATTGCCACGCCACCGGAGAGACCGGCGTCCAGATCGATCATCCCGTCAGGGATCGTGCCTGCGACGATGAATACGTGACGGACGCCCGGCATCCGCCGGATCTCATCGATGTTCGCACTCTTCACCGTGCCACCGAACAGTGGGCACTTCTCGAACGTGGCGTAGAGCATCCCGGCCAGCGTGATGTCTATGCCGAACAGGGGTTGTCCGGTGACGATCTGCGGACCATCCACGTCCTTGATCGACGTGCCGATGATTTTGAAGCTGCCTGGATCCTTCAAGACGACAGCCTCGAAATCGGGTGGCGGAAGTGATGCCGCCTTGCTGGCCAGATGCGCGTACTTCAACGTTCGGCCGGTGGCCACGTGAATGACGGTGCCGGATGCCGTAGTGCATTCGGACTGCGGCACCTTCCAGGCGATTGCCGCGGCAGAAACCAGCATCTGGCGCCCTGACGCGCCGACTCGGCGCAGTAAGTCCCAGTTTCTCGTCGTAGACATGCTGCCGGACGAATTCTGTATCCCATACCGAGCCGGATCGAACGCCGCCATTTCAACCCGAACGTCCTTCCAATCGACATCGAGCTCCTCGGCGATGATCATTGGAAGAGAGGTCTTCACTCCCTGCCCCATTTCCGGGTTCTTCGCGGCAATCGTGACTGTGCCGTCCGACGCAATTTTCAGATACGCATTCAACTCGGCCGAAGCACTGTTGCCCGCTGCACTTGAAACGGAGAGCTTCAGTACGAACCCGCCACCGACGGCAGCGGAAACTTTCAGGAAATTGCGGCGAGAAATGCTGACGATGCCCATCACTTATGGACCGCTTCGAGGATCTGTGAGCTCGCTGCGTGCTTGATCGCTGCACGGATACGAATGTAGGTGGCGCAACGACACAGGTTGCCGCTCATGTAGCTGTCGATGTCAGCGTCTGTCGGTTTTGGGATGCTCGCAAGCATGGCTGTGGCGGACATGATCTGGCCGGGCTGGCAGTAACCGCACTGGGCCACGTCGAGCTCGAGCCACGCTTCCTGAACCTTCTTGCCCAGAGGATTTTCGCCGATTGCTTCGATGGTCGTGATTTCGGTGTCCCCGATTCCCGCGAGTGGCACGGAGCATGCGCGTGCCGGTTGTCGATCTATGTGAACCGTGCACACACCGCAGAGTCCGATGCCGCAGCCGAATTTGGTGCCTTTGAGTCCCAGAAGATCGCGCAACACCCACAACAGAGGCGTGCCACCGTCTGCTTCAACCTGATGGCTCGTCCCATTTACTCTCAGCGTGTACATCATCGCTGCTCCGGATTCAGCAACTATGTCGAAGCGCTCGCCAACCAATTTATTGGCAACCTCCATTGATCAATCGGTCGAAGAGAATCGAGCACTTTGGTTGCACAGCGAGTGTGCTCAACCTGCTCGATCATGCGGCGCTTTCGCTGTTGAAATCTAATACTGCTTATTTATCCCAGCCACTTCGATTCCTGATGCTGGTCCCGGAATCCGGTCACTTCGTAGACGATAAATAATGTGTATGGCTCTCCTTAATAAGCACTATTTGTTTCGACTTCTCGTTGATCGCATGATGGAACGCGATTGGATCGAAATCCTTCAGGCTCGAGGTCACCTTTGAGCGACCGTAAGACTCCATTGTCGGCTTCTCTGTGCTACGTCGCGATTGGGTCGCCGGATCCTGGCGCGTTGGCGTCATGGCATGCCTCCGTCATGGGGCTGGCGCTGAGCAAGACTTCATTGGGCATTCTTGGAAGAGGGCCAGGAAGAAACGTGCTCTTCAAGCACGGCAGTCCGAAGACGCTTGCCAGCGCTGGCTATGCGGTAAAGGATGCGGAAGAGTTAGCCCGGCTCGAGAGCGCGATCCGAAGCGAATCCTGGCCCGTCGAGCGACTGACAGAAGGCACCCTGTTTCAACCAGGCGCCATCTCGATCCGGGATCCCGACCAAAATGAAATACATTTTGGTTTACTCGCAGACGACGACAAGCCGAAGGTATCCGGGCTGCGTGCTCGTCTTCAGCATATCGTGGTAGCTAGTCGTCAAGCCCGTCGTATCTCAGAGTTCTATCAGAAGGTTCTGGGCTTCACCTTGTCGGACAATGTGATCGATGAAACTGGTCAGCTCAAGACGGCATTTCTGCGTTGCAGCCCAGAGCATCATTCGTTTGCCGTCTTTCAGGCATCGAGCGATCGATTCGATCATCACTGCTATGAAGCCGGTGACTGGTCCCTGATTCGGGATTGGGGCGACCATTTCGCCTCCAAGAATGTGAAAGTCGAATGGGGTCCTGGTCGCCATGGCCCGGGGAACAACCTCTTCCTGTTCGTCCACGATCTGGATGACAACTGGCTCGAGATTTCCGCGGAGCTCGAGATCGTCCACGAATCGCGCCCCGTCGGTGTGTGGCCGGAGTCAGAACGCACCCTCAATCTTTGGGGTAAGGGGCATTTGAGAACATGAAGCTCGCTACGTTTTCACTCGACGGCAATACGACCTGGGGGATGGTGACGGAAGACAGCGTGCTGGATTGCGGCGCAAGCCTGCGCGCGAAGTATCCGTCGCTGAAATCGCTGATCGCCGCCAATGCGTACGCTGAAGCTGCCGTAGCTGCGACGACCGCCCGGAAATATCCGCTCGGCGCGGTGAACTGGCTTCCGGTCATACCCGATCCGGCGAAGATCCTGTGCATCGGCCTGAACTACGAAACACACCGGCTCGAAACCGGGCGCAAAGAAGCACAGCACCCGGCCGTGTTCACCCGGTACGCCGATACACAGTTGGGCCACGACTGCGCGATCGTTCGTCCGTTCGTGTCGACTCGGCTCGATTACGAAGGCGAGCTTGCGGTGGTCATCGGCCGCCATGGCCGGCACATCTCGCGCGACAGCGCCATGGCCTACATAGCGGGCTATGCGTGCTACAACGACGCGAGCGTCCGCGACTGGCAGCGCCATACGATCCAGTTCACACCAGGCAAGAATTTTCCTGCAACCGGACCGTTCGGCCCCTGGCTCGTAACGGCTGATGAAATTCCGGACTACCGTCGACTCAAGATCGAGACGAGACTGAACGGAGCCGTCGTGCAATCGGCGGGACTCGATCAATTGATCTTCCCGATTCCGGTACTCATCGAATATGTGTCGACATTCACTGCCCTGGCTCCGGGCGATGTCATCGTGACCGGCACACCGGGAGGCGTGGGCGACAAACGGGAGCCGCCTCTTTATATGAAGGCTGGCGACCAGGTCGAGGTCGAGATCGCAGGCGTAGGCCTGTTGCGCAATTCGATCGTCGACGAACGCTGATATTTCAGTTGGGCTCGAGGATTGCGTAGGTCGGCAAGCCGACTGCCCCAAAGCGCTTCATCACTGCCATCACTTCCGGGTCGGCCGGATCCTCAGCCTGAAACTTGATCTTGACGTAGTCCGCGAGCGCGGACGTGACGGCAGGGTCCTGCAACGTGGTTTTGTCCATCGTCACGCAGTTCTTGCACCATGTAGCCCAGAAATCGACGAGCACAGGTTTCTGCGCGTGTCGTGCGGCCGCGAGTCCCTCGTCGAATGTCGAATACCAACCGTCTTCGGACGGAGGGTGCGCGCCGGTCGTCGGCACGTCCTTCGCGGGCAGCCGACTAACTATCAACGTGTACCCGAGATATCCGTAGTAGACCGAGAACCCCAGGATAAAGACGCCGAGCCCCTGTTTGACTTTGAGCATCCAAGGTCCCGGCTTCGGCAGGGCGCTGATGCCAGCGCCGATAAACGGCCATGGCAAAGCCATTCCCACACCGAGCACAAAAGGCAGCGCTAGCGCCGCTACCGAACCCGCGGCAAACAGGGTCGAAGAGAACAACACGACTTGAATGACAACTGGCGCGACACACGCCCCGGCGAGTAGCGCCGCCGTTGCGCCCATCCCAAAGGCGACGAAGAAGGTGCCGCGGCCACTGCCGGCAAACTTGAAGCGAGTCGCGAACCGGGAAAAGTCGATGCTAACTACGTCGAACATCGCCAGCGCGAGTACGCCAAATATCACAGCCATGGCCATGTTGAACCACGGCGACGCATTGATAGTACCGAACGTGCCGGCGGTGAGTATCACGACCAGCCCAATGACGCCGTACACGACGGCCATTGCGGCGCCATAAGCGCTTCCCAACAGCAGCCCGCGGCGCCGCGACCCGGCTTGGGCGCCGGCGCCAATTGTCGCCAGGTTGATAGGGATCATGGGGAGAACGCACGGCGTCAGGTTCAGCGCCAGGCCGCCGGCCAGTACTAGCGTGAGAATCGCGAACCACCCTTTGTCGTCGAACCATCCATGCGCATCGGCGCCAGACTCGGCGCCCTCGATGAAGGTGAGAAAGTCGTCGCGTGGGAGATACCCTCCCGTCGTTGCCACCAGGTTGAATCCGTCGACAGGCGCCACGGCTTCACGGCTGCCTGGTTCAGACTGTGATGAGGCGGGCACGGCGATGAACGACACGGCGACAAACACGGCCACACACAAAGCTCGAAGCAAGAACGAAACACGCATGAGACGAAGGGCCGTCAGAGTTTGTCGGTGCCGTATACATCGCGGTACGCTTGGACAGTTCCGTCTTCGGAAGGCAGTCGCAATCCGTCCGTGAACCGGTTCATGAATGCGAAGCGGCACGCCTCCAGAAGCACTTCCAGTGCGCCGTCATCGCCGAATTCGCCGCGGAGCGATTCATAGTCGGCGTTGGTCAGTTCGCTGGGTGAGCTCGTCAGCTTGCGCGCGAAGTCCACCGCGACTCGTTCACGCGCCGTCAGGCTTGCGTCGTCCTTCTTCATTGCCAGGAGCTTCGCTGGACTGACGCCGAGTCGACGCAGGCCTACCACTTGATGCATGGTGCAATAGCGGCAGCCATTCTCCATCGACACGGCGAACGACACCTGTAGTGCCGTTTCAGGATCGAGTTTGTTGATGCCTTTGAGGGCCGTGTTCAACGTGGTCCAGGCAAGCGATATCGCGGGCACCCGCAACATCGCGCGCTGCGAATTCGGGAGAGCGAGGCCGGACGTGGCACCTGGCCGTTCCGTCACCGTGCGCGCCGCACTGCCCATTACTGCAATCTCTTCATCCGACAGGAGAGCGACTCGACCCGCATCCGACTGCCCCTCGCCTCCTGAAGGCGTCTCAGCCGGGTCGAGCACCCAGGACTCGACTGGCAGGGCCAACGCCTCGACGAAGCGCGTCAAGTAGTTGAAGAAGCCGACGGCAGCCGTCAGATCGACAATCTCGTCATCACCATAGTTTTGCTGCACGGCCCGAAACTCGGCGTCGCTGCCGGCCTGAGTGTCGTTCGTGAGCGCGTCGGCGTAGGTCAGCGCGACGCGGTCGGCCTCGCGAAGGGACGATAGGTCGCCACTCTCGAGATTCCTGAGCAGCGATCGGCCGCGTTCGCTGGTACGTAACATCCTCTGAACATGAGCGGCTGTGTAGGCGCTGTTATTGATCTGAGCGACGCGCAGGGCCGCTGCGAGTTTGATCTCCGGAGCCAGCGGACCCTCGTGCACGACGGCGTGCGCGAGACCTGCGATCGCCTGAGCTACGTCAGGGAACGTTGCCAGAGCGGTCACGTAATTGGGCACGCGGCCCTTTACGGAATAGTCCAAACCGCGAATTTCCTTGAATGCCGCCGCTGATCGGACATCCAGCGCCACACGCGCTTTCGTGTCGATTCGTTGACGCGCTCGCTCGTTGAGCGACTCGAGCGACGCAGGGGGTGTCTTTTTATTCGACACTGATGGAGCTGGTGGTGCAGCCGTTTCTGCCGGCTTCGATGGCCCCGAGCAGGCACAAACAGAACAGAGAAGCGCGATCGGAACAACCCAACGAGCAGTGGTTCGGATTGTCATGTGGTTACCATCCGGGTCAAGAACGAGACATCGGCGCAGACTCTGAACGTCAGTGGGCCTCGAGGTCAGGTGAAGATCGCGTCCCTGACTTCTCGCCTCCTCGACAACTGTTGCAATCTCGACAGCCACACGCCTTCGGCTGCACGGGCTTGGCCTTGATGACTTCCGCCGCTGCACCTCCATTGAACTGCAGGATTGCAGTTCCTGTGCCGGCCCTGTCGACCACATACAAGAAGCCGCGATCATCGAACTCGCCATGATTGGCGACGCTCGATTTTCGGGTTACTTGCTCGCCCTTCCCGCCGGGTGCCGAGTAGTAAGTTCCGTCGCTCGCAGCCGTGGCGCCGAGGTTTCCGATCGGTGTCGTGGCGGGACCTGGCCGGGAGATCCAGTACGCGATGGGCACCGGGTTCTTCGGATTGCGAACGTCCCAGCATCGTTCACCACCGTTGAACCAGCTCGCGCACTGAATTCTTCCGTAGTAGGCAGGAAAGATCGCCTCGGTGATCGCATGCGCTCCGAAACGCGATCCCTTCGCGCAAAATGCTCCGGGCTGCTGCGTCACACCCAACGTGGCAATTGGCCACTGCTGATCATCCGTGGAGCTATAGGTCTTGCGCAGAGCGTCGTCGGCGCCGGTGACATTCGCAAACCCACCCGGAGCAGTCGGGAATGCGCCGGGGAGCTGGAACACGCCGATGGACTCGATCCACGCCTCGTGCGCGGCCTGTCCCGAACAGTTGCTCGCGGTTTCTTCGGAAGCGACGAACAGTAAATCCAATCCGACCGAGCGACCCTGGTCTAGATAGGCGCTCTGCTCGGTCGGCAACGGTACACCGAGAACCGGCATCGTGCTGTGCCCACCCTGGGTCGTCTGCATCGTGATGACGCTGATCTGCGGAAACAGCGAATCGGACTGGCTCGGATTGATGCCGCTGCCCGGCTTGGCCGCGCAAGTGGACGACGCGGACGGATTGAACCCGGTCGCGGTGCCCGTTTGCTCCCACGCGGATGCCGCGGTGGTGAAGCATCCATTGATCAGCTTGTCGCGCGCGGTGATCTGGACGAGGCCGTCCTTCATGATGCCCCATGCGCTGTAGACGCGATTGACCAGATTTCCCATCGAGATCGGGCCATGCAGTCCGCCCGGCGGGTTGGTCGTTCCCTGGTAGCACGTGTCGCTGGGCGCATTCGTGCAGCTGCCGGTGTTTTCATGAGCCGGACGTTGTCCCCCTGCGATCGCGTACTGACGAATGAAGACCGGATGCGTGGGATCGCGCAGGTTGTAGACGTAGATGTGCTGCATCGTGCCGAAATTGTCGGCTTCCTTGCCCCCAACGATGTACGCCACGCCGGTGTCGCACTCCCACCAGTTCTTGTGTGCATGATCGAGAACTGGCGGCAGCGGCGCCGCGACGAAACCTTCCGGGCCACCGCCGCCCTGAAACCTGAAATTGTCGACCAGGACATCGGAGACGAAGAGCGGCGCTGTGGGATCCGTGACGTCCCAGATCTCCTGCTTCGCGGTGTTCTTCGTCTTGCTGCCAGTG
>Ga0193752_1003112_pt1 | contig 11698 bp, 12 predicted proteins | sample H1c1metaG_FD_144924 | JGI IMG/M metagenome (GOLD analysis project Ga0193752, IMG submission 144924) | Soil microbial communities from a riparian zone of the East river system, Colorado, United States - H1c1 | ecosystem: Environmental > Terrestrial > Soil > Riparian zone | place: USA: East River... | reverse complement strand
CAATTTGGGTTCGATCACCCCGCCCAGGGTGCCGACTCTGATCTGCGTCTTACGCGTCAACCCTTTGTCGTGCACAAAACGCACAAAGCAGCGTGCGCCGTTGCCACATTGCTCAACCTCGCCGCCGTCGGCGTTAAAGATGCGATAGTAAAAATCGGTATCCGTGCTGTGCGGCTTTTCAACGACCAGAATCTGATCGCAGCCCACGCCGAAATGCCGGTCTGCCAACGCGCGCAGTTGGATGGCATCCAGGTGTAGCGGCTGGCTTGTGGCATCGATTACCACGAAATCATTGCCTAACCCCTGCATTTTGGTGAATGTTAGACGCATTTACTGAATTTAGCGGCAGTAATCCCGATAGTCCCGGTAAATGCAGCGGTTCATGATCACTGTCATGCCGCCCGCAATAGCTCGCGCCGCAGCTGGCTCGTTAACGATACCCTCTTGAATCCAAAGGGTTTTTAGTTTGAGTTTCAGGCACTCATCGACAACCTCATCAATAAACGCTGCGCTTCTAAAAACATTAACTAAATCAAAGGGTTCCGTTACTTCTGTCAGGCTAGGATAGACTTTTTCGCCGAGTATTTCTTTCGCGACCGGATGGACCGGGATAACCCGAAATCCGAACCCCTGCATCGACTTTGACACGCCATAGCTGGGCCGCGATGCGTTGGGCGAGAGGCCGACGACCGCAATGGTTTTCACGTTTTTCAGCATTGCACAACAGGCCTGCGGACTCGGATTCTCAAACATTGTTTTCTCCGTTCACTCGTTCACGCTTTTAACCATGATGTAATCGTCCATCCAAAACCCGCCGCCGATTTGCTTGAGTGACGTCTCAACAATCTGAAATCCGTGTTTGTTGTACGCTGCTATCGCGGCTTTGTTGTTCCGGTTCACCGCCAAAGTCAGGCGCTTGCAGCCTTGCCCGGCCATGCGACGCGCTACATGATCGACCAGCATGCCACCATAACCCTGTCGCTGCGCGCGCTGATGCAGATAAAGCTTGTCGATCTTGATCGTGTCCCGCACGTTCACCCTATCGGCCCAAAAATATGAGGTGTAGCCCGTCATTGTTCCATCCAGCAGTAACACGTACCACCACAAATCGCGGCGCGTAAGTTCTTCGCGTATCACCGCTTCGTTGTAGCGTTCGTTAAGCATGTATTCTATCTGCGCTGCACTGATAATGCCCGGATAATGCGCGCGCCATATCTCGCGTGCGAGGGCGCTTAGCGCCGCAATGTCATCCTCGCGTAATGCGCGAATTTCAGGCGCTTCACGTTTATCACTCATAAGGACTCGCCTCCCCCGGCGGACGCGTCTTGAAGCGCTTATGCACCCAGTAGTATTGCTCCGGCATTTCGCGCACGCGTTCTTCGATAAAGGCATTCATGCGGCGCGTATCGGCCTCCACGTCATCCGTCGGAAAGTTCTCCCACGCCGGATAAAAGCACAGCACATAGCCCTGCGCGCCCGGTAACTGACGCGTCACCGCGGGTACCACCACCGCGCGCGCAAGACGCGCCATGCGCGAGAGGCCGGTGATGGTCGCGGCAGGCACATTAAAAAACGGCACGAAAATCGCATCGCGCGCGCCAAAATCCATATCCGGCAGGTAATACAGCGGCAGGCCCCCGCGCATGGCTTTTACCACGGGCCGTATGCCGTCCTGCCGCGAGAACAGCACCGGCGTCACGAAGCGCGTGCGGCCGTGACGCAACACACGGTCGAACACCGGATTTTTTTGCTGGCTATAAACAGAGACACCCCGCCATTCGGTAATGATGCGTGCGCCGCCCATGTCGAGTCCGGCAAAATGCGGCGCAAGCCAGATCACCGGTTTGCCAGCCACCGCCTGCCAATGTTCGAGGCCTTCGACGCGCACGAATTTTTGGATACGCGCTTTAGAAGACCACCACAGTATGCCGTGCTCCAGGAACGCGCGCGCCACCACCTGAAAATGGCAGCGTGCGATTCGTTTGCGTTCGGCCTCGTTCCATTGCGGAAAGCACAAGCGCAGATTGGTTAAAGTCACGTTGCGCCGTTCGCGCGCCAGCGGGTACAGCAGCAAACCAACAGCACAGCCCAGCGGGGCGAGCAACGCGAGTGGCAGCAGGTGCAACAGCCACGCCACGAAAAGCCCCAGTCGCGTCATGCTGTTTTCGCGCCGGTATTCCCGGGCGGTGCGGGTGCGTCGGCAGGCGCCTTGTAGCGGTTATAGCCCCACAGATACTGCGCCGGGCAGCGCCGCACCACGGATTCGACCGCGCGATTCAACGCCGTCTCGTCGAAATTCGCAGCAGATAACACTTCGAAATGCAGATGGTAGCCCTCGCCACGCGGCAATCGCTCCGCGTACATCAGCACCAGCAGCGCATTCGTGGTTTTCTGCAGGCGGCTCACCAGTGTCATGGTATAGGCGGGACGGCCAAAAAAATCGGCCCACGCGCCTTCGCCTACACCGGGCGTTTGATCCGGTAACAGGCCAACCGCTTCGCCGCGCCGCAGTGCCTTCAAAAACACCCGAACGCCGCGCAAGTTAGCGGGCGCCACGTGCGTTTGCCAGCGGCTGCGGCCTTCAATCATCAACGGTTCCAGCCAGCGCAGTTTCGGCGGACGATATAACGACGTCATCGGCATGCGCTGAGCGATGTACTGTGCGGTGATTTCGAATCCGCCCAGGTGCGGCGTCAGAAAAATGATGCCCTGTCCGGGTTGCCGCGCTTTTTCCACGTTGTGCCACGTATCGCAAACTACCCAACGCCGTATCGCTTCGTCCGGCGCAAACCAGAACGCGGCCAGTTCCACGGCGCCTTTGCCGGTTTCGGCCACCACCTGCCGCTGCAGGCTTTGATAATCACCGGGTAAACCAACCCCGCTCAACCGCAAGTTTTCGCGCAACCGCCCGGCATAAGTAGGCGAACACACATAGACCAGCCACCCCATCGCCGCCCCAATGCCGTGCAAGCAACGCAGCGGTAGGCGCGCGGCCAGTCGTAGCAAGGTGCGAAGCATGGTTTGTCTCGAAAAATCAATTACTTCATGGTATTCTATGCGTTTTTATGCCACTCACGAAGCCATCATCCATCCCATGAGCGATTTTCTGTTTACCTCCGAATCCGTTTCCGAAGGCCATCCCGACAAAATCGCCGACGCGATTTCCGACGCCGTACTCGACGCCATTCTGACGCAAGATAAAAGTGGCCGCGTCGCGGCCGAAACGTTGACACACACCGGCTTGGTGGTGATGGCCGGCCAGATCACCACTAACGCGAAAGTCGATTACGCGAAAGTCGCACGCGGCGTAATCAAGCGCATCGGCTATACCGATTCTGATATCGGCTTCGATTACAAAAGCTGCGGCGTACTCGTTTGCTACGACCAACAGTCTGTCGACATCGCGCAGGGCGTCGATGAAGGCAAAGGCCTCGATCTCGATCAGGGCGCGGGCGACCAGGGCCTGATGTTCGGTTTTGCGTGCGACGAAACGCCGCAACTGATGCCGATGCCGATTTATTATGCGCACCGCCTGATGGAACGCCACGCCGAGCTGCGCCACGACGGCCGGTTGCCATGGGCGCGCCCGGACGCAAAATCTCAAGTGTCGGTGCGTTACGTGGACGGCAAGCCGCATCACATCGATACGGTGGTGATCTCCACGCAGCACACCGAAGACATTTCGCACGAGCCGCTCACCGAAAGCGTGATCGAAGAGATCTGCAAACCGGTACTGCCGCGGAACATGATCACCAAAGAAACCAAGTACATGATCAACCCCACCGGCCGCTTCGTGATTGGCGGGCCGCAAGGCGACACCGGGCTCACCGGCCGCAAAATCATCGTCGACACCTACGGCGGCTATTCGCGCCACGGCGGCGGCGCGTTCTCCGGCAAAGACCCGTCGAAGGTTGACCGCTCGGCTGCTTATGCCGCGCGTTACGTGGCGAAAAATATCGTCGCCGCCGGCCTCGCCAGCAAATGCGAAATTCAGGTCGCGTACGCCATCGGCGTGGCGCGCCCGGTCAGCGTGCTGGTCGAAACCTTCGGCACCGGCAAAATCTCCGATGAGAAAATCGCCAAGCTGGTCGAAAAACATTTCGATCTGCGTCCGAAAGGCATCATTCACTCGCTTAATTTGCTACGCCCGATCTACGAAAAAACTGCTGCGCACGGCCACTTTGGCCGCGATGAGCCGGAGTTTTCGTGGGAGGCCACAGACAAGGTTGCTGCACTCAAGGCAGACGCAAAATAGCTTTCGGCTTACGTTACCCAAGAAAAAACGCCCTCAAGCTATTTTATATAAGTATTTGTTTTTAAAAGATATTATGGATTTGCACCCTGCGCTAGTTAGGTTATAATCCCGCCCTCGCCGAGGAGCGTTGCGACGGGTTCTGTGTTTACACAAACCCGCCAGGCTCGGCGTAGTTACCCCCGCAACGGCGCTCACGAACTTTTTTCGAAACTGAAAGGAGCGCGTGATGAACGCCGCATCTAAAAATTCCCAGGATTACAAAGTAGCCGACATCAAGCTGGCCGATTTCGGCCGCAAGGAAATCGCCATTGCCGAGACTGAAATGCCCGGTCTGATGGCGATCCGCGAAGAATACAAAGGCAAAATGCCGCTGAAAGGCGCGCGCATTGCGGGCTCGCTGCACATGACGATTCAGACCGCGGTGCTGATCGAAACGCTGGCGGCACTGGGTGCGGATATCCGCTGGGCCTCGTGCAATATTTTCTCGACGCAGGATCACGCCGCATCCGCCATCGCTGCAAGCGGCATTCCGGTATTCGCCTACAAAGGCGAAACGCTGGAAGACTATTGGGATTACACCCACCGCATCCTGGAATGGTCGGATGGCGGCACACCCAATATGATTCTGGATGACGGTGGCGATGCCACGCTGCTAGTCACGCTGGGCGCGCAGCACGAGCGCAACAAAACACAGCCGCCCGAAGGCACCAACGAAGAAGAAGTCGTGCTGTTCGCCGCCATGCGCAAAACGCTCAAAGAAAAACCCGGCTTTTACTCGAAGATCGAAGCCAACATCAAAGGCGTAACGGAAGAAACCACCACCGGCGTGCATCGCCTGTACCAGATGCAAAAAGAAGGCCGCCTGCCGTTCCCCGCGATTAACGTCAACGACTCGGTGACCAAATCCAAGTTCGACAATCTCTATGGCTGCCGCGAATCACTGGTCGATGCCATCAAGCGCGCTACCGACGTGATGGTCGCAGGCAAGGTGGCGCTGGTGTGCGGCTTCGGCGATGTGGGCAAAGGCAGCGCACAAGCGTTGCGCGCGCTGTCGGCGCAAGTGTGGGTCACTGAAATCGATCCGATCTGCGCGTTGCAGGCCGCGATGGAAGGCTTTCGCGTGGTGACCATGGATTACGCCGCCGACAAAGCCGACATCTTCGTCACTGCCACCGGCAACTTGAGCGTGATTCATCACGAGCATATGAAGAAGATGAAGCACAACGCCATCGTGTGCAACATCGGCCACTTCGATTCCGAAATCGAAATCGCCGCACTCAAGCAATACCAATGGGAAAACATCAAACCGCAAGTTGATCACGTGATTTTCCCCGACGGCAAGCGGCTGATTATTCTGGCTGAAGGACGCTTGGTAAATCTCGGTTGTGGCACGGGACATCCTTCGTTCGTGATGTCGAATTCTTTTACTAATCAAACGCTTGCGCAAATCGAGTTGTTTACGCAGGGCGGCAAATATAAAAAAGAAGTCTACGTGCTGCCGAAACACCTCGATGAAAAAGTCGCGCGCCTGCATCTGAAAAAGCTCGGCGTGCAACTGACGACGTTGAACAAGAAACAGGCGGAATATCTGCACTTGTCGGTCGATGGTCCGTTCAAGTCGGATCATTACCGCTATTGATGCGCGGAGAGCACCATGCAATCGCAGCAGAAACATCCACGTTCATTTAGCTTTGAGTTTTTCCCGCCCAATACCGCCGAGGGTGCGGACAAGTTGCGCGCCGTCACGCAGCAACTGGCACAACTTAAGCCGAAATTTTTTTCGGTGACGTTCGGTGCCGGTGGTTCCACGCGCGAACGCACGCTGGGCGCCGTGCTCGATATTTGCAAGCAAGGCCACGCCGCTGCGCCGCATATTTCGTGCATCGCTTCGACGCGCGACAGCATTCGCGATATGCTGCAGCAGTACAAGCAAAGCAATATCAAGCATTTGGTGGCGCTGCGCGGCGACCTGCCGTCGGGGTTGGCGGCAGCAGGCGAATTTCGTTACGCGAATGAACTGGTGGCGTTCATCCGCCGCGAGTTTGGCAATCACTTTCACATCGAAGTAGCGGCTTATCCCGAGTACCATCCGCAGGCAAAAAGCGCGCAGGAAGATCTCGCCAGCTTCAAACGCAAGGTCGAAGCTGGCGCCGATTCAGCAATTACGCAGTATTTCTACAACGCCAACGCGTATTACCATTTCATCGATCAGTGCGAAACCATGGGTATTTCACTGCCCATCGTTCCAGGTATCATGCCGATTGGGCGATTCTCTCAACTTGCGCGTTTCTCTGACGCTTGCGGTGCTGAGATTCCGCGCTGGATGCGCAAAAAATTCGAAAGCTATGGTGACGATATTGCGTCGATCCGCGCTTTCGGACTGGATGTGGTTACCAAATTGTGCGAAGACCTGCTTTCCAGCGGCGCGCCAGGACTGCATTTTTACACGCTGAATCAGGCGGAATTGACCACCGCTATCTGGCGCCGATTGGGTTTATAGCCTCTGCGGCGCGGCTTTCGGGAAGGCTATTCTAAGCCGGCTGTAGATCACCGATTGTTTTAGACAGTTGCCGCATTTCGCTCAACCGAGAGCGCCACTCGACCAACTGTTTATCTTCGAATTCCAGTTGCAGCGCCAGAATTTCCGTCAGGTTCCTGGCTTTGTCTTCCTGCCGGCGGGTAAATCGTCCCAAAACGCTCTGATTTAGCAGCTCGGCGTCGCTTTCAGATAACGCCGCAGCTTTCTCAAAATAAATTTCAGAGGGTGGCTTCAGTTTTTCGCGTAACACTCGCATGGACTCATTTCTTTTTCGGCTTAGCGCAACGTCCGCTCATAAACAAGAAAAGCGTAATAAACCACCTCGCTTACCACTACTGCGCGTCGATGGACAATTGCCACAGGAGCGTAAGCAAAACTAACGAACTTTAAGTGCACGCCCCAGTCTCTCAATTACGATCGACTGCGATGCAAAAAATCGGAAACAGCAAATAAAGCATTGACCAGTAAATTAGCAGTGGCTAAGCCTGCAAGCGCACGATTTCGCGCGGGTCTAGATAGGCCAATTGCGTCAATTTGCTTTGCGATGGAATTTTCATTAAGTCTTGTGTTACTCATAATCTCTTAATCCTTTGTTTAAAAGGGATTTAATCCCTGTTTTGTTCAGTCCGAGCAACCTGCTTAGACTGCACGATACTCCTCATATGGGGACAATGCTGCATAGCAACAAACTATTTATTATAAGCAGCCGATATACATTTCCTAATCGATGATGCATTCAAAACAGGGCAAAGTCCGGCAATTACGTCAGTTGCGCCATCTATCTCACCGTTCTGAAATCAATGCGGCTATGGAAAAATCGGATATGAAGCCGATGCACGCGATCGGGAATATTGTGCGCACGCGCATTCAGTTGGCGCAGGCGGCATTGCGTGATATGACATCCATTGACGATCAGGCCGTGCACTCGGCCCGAAAAGATCTGAAATGCGCTCGTGCCGGTTTACGACTGTTGCGGGGGACCATAGCAGAACGCCGCTATACCGCGGAAAACATCAGATTGCGCGATGCCGCCCATTTACTGTCACAAGTGCGCGATGCCAAAGTGTTGCTCGACACCGCAGGCAACCTTCTGCAACGTGAGAAAAACACCAGCGGCCGCGTGGTACTGAAAAGTCTGGTAACGCTGTTAAAAACCGAACGCGAGTCGCTGCACGACAACGTATTGGGACGCGCCGGAACATTTAACGCAAGTCTGTTGATGTTGACGAAATCGGAACGCGCCATTGCGCGATGGTTCGTTGCGCGCCAACCTTCTGACCCGCAAAAAATACTGAACGCCGCGATCGGCCGACTCTATCGCAAAAGCCGTGAAGCCGCGGAACAGGCGTTCGACCGCAGCACTGATGACGCCTTGCACGAGGCGCGCAAACAATCGAAATATCTTGCCCTTGCCCTGGAAGTTCTGACGGCTGCCGGCACACACCGCGCAACGACTGCAATCCAGCGCAGTAAGGCTATCGCCGAGTTTCTGGGCGCGGATCGAGATTTGGCACTAGTTTATTCGCGACTGCAGACGTTGCTGAAAGGAGGGGTGGTCGCGAGGCAAAAGTTGCTGGAGAGTATTTCTGAAAGACGCACTAAGCTGCAACGCAAGGTTTTTCGCGAGGCAAAGGCTTTGTACAAACCGAAACCTCAAACGTTTTTAAAGCAAATCATCCGCTGAAACCAGGCCTGATTTCGATGCTCTTCCTCATTTTGCCGAGAACGTTCTTAATCTTTCCATCGATCCAAATGAAAAGGCCGCCCGACGGGCGGCCTTTTTGCTTACGCGAAACCGAAACAACCGTTACGCAACAGCACGCACCGGCTTTTTCTTCGCCTGCGCCGCAGATGTATGCATCGACGCATACGCCGCGTGCGCCGCAGCTTCGGCATCACCCACGTGCACCGCGTATCCCATGTCTTCCAGCACCGAGCCCAGCGCCGACAGGCACAGCATCACGTTGTCGGGGCGGCAGGAATAGCCCATTAAACCGAAGCGCCAGATCTTGCCGGCCAGCGGCCCAAGACCCGCGCCGATTTCGAGGCCGAACTCGTCGAGCAGCGTCTTGCGCACCTGGGCTTCGTTGATTTTCTCCGGGCAGTACACCGCGTTCATTTGCGGCACTTGATACTTTTCGTTTACCAAGAATTTCAGGCCCATGGCTTCGAGGCCCGCTTTCAACGCGGTGTGATGGCGCTTGTGGCGCGCCCAGCTATTTTCCACGCCTTCTTCGCGAATCAGCAACAGCGCTTCGTGCAAGCCAAACAGCGAATTGGTCGGCGCGGTGTGGTGATAGGTGCGCGTGCTGGCACCCCAGTAGCCGAGCAGCAGATTCATATCCATGAACCAGCTATGTATTTTGTCTTTGCGCCCTTTGACGAAATCGACCACAGGCTCGCTGATCGACACCGGCGACAACCCCGGTGTGCATGAAAGACACTTTTGGCTGGCGGAATACACGGCGTCGAATTTCCAGTCATCGACGCGCACTTCGCAGCCGCCGAGCGAGGTGACGGCATCGACAATGGTCAGCGCATCGTGCTTGTGCGCGATTTCGACCAATTTTTTCGCATCGGACAATACGCCGGTAGATGTCTCCGCATGCACAAACGCAACCAGGCGCGCATCCGGATTCGCTTTCAGCGCGTCTTCAAGTTTTTGCGGATCGACCGGCTCGCCCCATTTGTCTTCCACCACAATTGCGGTAGCGCCGCAGCGCTCCACGTTTTCGATCATGCGGCCGCCGAACACACCGTTGCGGCACACGATCACTTTATCGCCGGGCGCAACCATGTTGACGAAACAAAATTCCATGCCCACTGAGCCGGGGCCGGAAATCGGAAACGTCAGCGGATTCTTGGTCTGATAGACGTAACGCAACAGCGATTTCAGTTCTTCCATCATTTCCACGAAAACAGGATCGAGATAACCGATCGCCGGCTGGCTCATGGTGGTGAGCACGCGCGGATGAATCTCCGTCGGCCCCGGCCCCAGCAAGGTGCGCTGCGGCGGATGAAAAGAATGGATGCGTTTGTGCGGTGCAAATTCGTTGCTCATGGTGTCGCTCCCTGCGTTAGGAATGTAAAGATTTTCGCCGTCCGGACGCGATTTCAACCGGATCGGTTTGCGTGTTGTCGCTTCACTCAGCACATCGGCCGCGGTCACATCGCCGCCGGTGACTTGCTCGACTTCCATGGCCCAGCGCGCCGGCACATAGCCGGACTTCACCCAATTATTGACCACCGCGCGGTCAAGACTGAATCGGCGGGCAACTTCGGCCTGGCTACCGAAAATTTCTACGAGGCGTTCTGCGCAATTCATGGCTATTCCTTGAGCGCGAGAATAGCATAGCAAAATAATTTGGACAATTTCAGGTTACTATTGAAGATATTTTTATAAGTATTTGTTTTTATTGAGTTATTTATTTTGTCTGTGTCATGTTATGTTGGCCTGCATGCCTTTTGCAGAGACTAAACCCGTGGTAACGTCAAGCCAATACGAAGCTCAGGAGTTGTTCATGAAAAAGTGGTTTTGCATATTCGCTGCTGGCGCAGCGTTGGCACCGCAATTTTCGATGGCCGCCGAAAAAGCCGCTCCGGCGACGGCTGCCGCCGTTGCCAACTATCCCAACAAATCGATACGACTCCTCGTACCGTTTCCGCCCGGCGGGGGCACCGACCTGGTGGCGCGAATATTGCAACCCGCGGTAAGCGGTGCACTCGGTCAGCAAATCCTGATCGACAATCGCGGCGGCGCGCAAGGCACCAGCGGCACGGCCATCGGCGCGAAAGCGAATCCTGATGGTTACACGCTGATCGTCGCGGAAATCGGCGCCACCACGGTAGCGCCATGGATGTACGACCAGGTGCCGTTCGATGTAAGCCGTGATTTCGCGCCGATCACCATGCTGATCGAGCAGCCGTACATTGTTTCCGTGCATCCCACAGTACCTGCCAAAACGCTTGCGGATTTCATCAAACTCGCGCAAGCCAAACCTAACGGCTATAACTTTGGCTCCGGCAATGTAACGTCGCATCTGGCGCAGGAGGTGTTTTATCAAACCGCCAAAGTCAAAATCACCCACATCCCCTATCGCGGCAGCGGTCCTGCGATGACCGCTGCGCTCGCGGGCGAAGTGCAAACGCTGTTCTCCGGCCCCGGTGCGGCCATTCCGCAAATCCGCGCCGGCAAAATACGCGCGCTAGCGGTCACTACCGCCAAGCGCACGCGCGAGTTGCCGGAACTGCCGACACTCGACGAAAGCGGCTATAAAGGTTTTGCCATCAGCGGTTGGTACGGCCTGATGGCGCCCGCCGCGACACCGCCGCCAATTATCGCCAAGCTCAACAGCGTGTTCACCAAAATCCTCAGCGGCAGCGACGCCGCCAAGCAGCTCAGCGACCGCGGCTACGACCCCACACCGATGGCGCCGGAAGCCTTCGGTAAATTCATGAAGGCGGAAGTAGAACGCTGGGGCAAAGCGGTTAAAGCCGCAGGCATTAAGGCGACGGATTAAGTGTCCCTAAGCGCGTAAACAAGCCGAACCATGACCGCACAGTATCTCGACATCGTGCTACGCCTGCTGATCGCGCTTGCGGTCGGCGGCATCATCGGGCTGGAACGCAGCTATCACGGGCGGCCCGCTGGATTTCGTACCCACGCCCTGGTGTGTGTCGCTTCCAGCCTGCTGATGCTGGTCACGGTGTACGAAAGCGAATGGTTCACGCCCGGTAAAATGGGGCGTGTCGCCGTCGATCCGACGCGTATGGCGCAAGGCATCATGACCGGCATCGGTTTTCTCGGCGCGGGCGTCATCGTCAAGGAAGGCCTGAACGTGCGCGGCCTGACTACCGCGGCCTCCATCTGGATCACCGCGGCCATCGGTGTGCTGGCGGGGGTC
>Ga0193752_1003111_pt1 | contig 11707 bp, 4 predicted proteins | sample H1c1metaG_FD_144924 | JGI IMG/M metagenome (GOLD analysis project Ga0193752, IMG submission 144924) | Soil microbial communities from a riparian zone of the East river system, Colorado, United States - H1c1 | ecosystem: Environmental > Terrestrial > Soil > Riparian zone | place: USA: East River... | reverse complement strand
ATGTTGTTTTTTGCAAAAGAATTTCTTTACTGATCGGCTCTGATGTGCATGGACCATTTTTTACTTTATGAGTAATTGTAACCAGGAGGGTTGCTGCTGTCAATGTAAATGTTAGCGGGTCCGGGGTTGGTTTAATGCTAAAAGGAGAAGTTGCATCATCAAGGAACCATTCATGGCTGCCACCGTTATCAGCAGGTACAATGGTTACCGTAAATACGCCCAATGCATCCACCGAAGATTGGAGTGTAAAATCTGCCGGCTTAGGCGCAAATATTTTGCAACTCTGCGTGGCATTAAGGCCATCTTTTGTATAGGTAACTATTGCATCACCCTCCGGCAATCCCAATGGTTTAAATTTAAAGTTTACATCATCCACACCGGGGGCTTTCACCAGTGTTCCTCCACCCGGCGTTGTTGTAATAGCATATTCCCCGGTATCGTTATTACAAAATTCAGCTGGCACGATGCTGATTGTAGGTTGCACCGGATCAGGTTTTGTTTCCTCCACTACATAAGATATTGGTGCACAGTCGCTGCAGCACATGTAAGGCAAATAAAAATCTGCAAATACAATACCATCTGCAATATCAAATGCTTCACCTAAAAAAGCTTCTGCGCCTAATGCTTTTTCAATTCCTGCCAGCACCTCCATTTCATCTGCTGTAAGTGAACCGGCTTCCTCCCCTTTTATTTTAACGATCTGTTCTTTTAAAGCAACCATTTTTCTTTGCTTTTCACTCGTTAACTGATCTCCGTTCTTTCCCATTATTCTTTTTTCACCCTTATCTTCTGTTAACTTACCGGCAACTTCTTTATTTTCAGTTAAACTCATTTTTTCTGCGGCCATACTTTCAGCAGCCATTTCAACCATTGTTTCATTATTTGCAGCAGCTTGTTTTACTTTTCCCCTGGCATAAACAATAATGAATGTTCCTCCTTTAGGTACGCCGGCTTTGTGTTCGATGCCTGTATGATCTTTTGAATACTGGGAGAATATGCGATGCTTGATAAGTCTTTCTATCCGTTTGGCATATTCTTCTTTCAGGGTCTGTAACCTTTCATCAATGCACAGGTGTGCCATTATTTGTATCTCTGATGCAACAAGGCTTATCCATGCATCAAATATATCATCGGTTATCTGGTTGGGAGTTTCATCGTCCTTGGTTGCCTGTGCATCCAGCACGGCAATAAAAAGTAATATCGTATTTCCGGTTTGCCAGCAGGCTTTTTGAAAAACGTCATACCTATCCTGGAATTTATCCATATCCAGCTCGCCAAGATCAAAAGGAAGCAATGCAGCAAACATTTTATCTGCACAATCAACAAAATAAAAATAAAGGTCCTGGAAATATTTAAGAACTATATCAGGATCACCGGAAGAAGGTAAGTTGCCGGGATTTGAAAATACTTTTCCTTTTTTCACCCGGTCCAGGTATTCAAAACCAATTGTTCCTGAAGGAGGGCTACAATGCTTTTTTAAAAAATCGCCCCTGGTGTAAACACCTTTTGCTCTCACTTCTGCTATGTAGCCTATAGGCTCATCAGCAGCAAATAAATTAACCTCTATTTTCTTGCGTACTACACGTTCAGCATTTAGCGTTCCTGATTCCTGTTTATCCTTTACCATAGAAAGCATATCAGAAAGCCCAACTGCTGCTGTATCAGTCTCTTCTGTTTTTTTAATTTCCCCGCTTTCTTTCTTTTTAGCTTTTGCCTCGTTCATGCGCATGAACAATGACTTCTCTTCAGCTTTTTCAGCTGCACCTGCTTTATCATTAAATAAAGAAGTTGTACCACCAGGTTTTTTAACAACCGTATAAGGCAGGCTTGATATAAAGCAAACAGGATGATGCACTTTACACAGCAACTCACTTATGAGTACGTTGTACTGCGAATCAAGGTCCTGGAAAAAACAGGTGAGATCATCAGCAGTAATATTTCCTTCATCCGTGCGCATGTTAAGTGCGATGATATCAATAGGAAGATTATGTTGTTTTTTTTGTTTGATCAGTTCGGGAAAAGCCAGCTCGTACTTGGTTCCTATATGTCCTTCAATGCGGAAAAAATTATACGGTTCTATATCATATTTCAAAGCATTCTTTATATCAGCCGGCGCATTGTACGTGTCGGAATGGTAAGAAAGGTTGCGGGTGCTTTTTCCTCTTTTAGTAAGTGTATAGTTCCATACGTTGTACAGGTTATTAGGCTCGTAGTGATAAGGAATTGCCCTTTCAGATAAAACCTCCCGGCCCCAGCGGCTTGGGGTGATACGAATGCCTTTGGCCATGAATTTTTTAAGATCAGTGCCAGCAAAATCACTTACCAGTAATTTCATGCGTTTGAACATCATCTGCACTTCTTTGGCTTTATCTTTTTGGCCATTGAAAATAGGAGAATAAATGAATCCCTGGCGGTAGCTGCTGTTGCCGGCAGCAGTACTTTGATTGGAATCCCCAAGCATCAGGTGATACCGGAAAGCAGCTTCATCAGGACAACATTCTGTTATCACGTCCATGCCCTTTTCATGAAATTCTGCATAGGCTTTTATCAGGTCGTCAATAAAGTCGTAACAATATTGAATGTAAACCGGGTTATTATTTTTTATGTTATTGATCTTTGCCGAGATCACATTGTGCAGGTTTTGAAACGGGTTACTGTTATCGGGCAAAATAATTTTAAACGCATCATAGGCACCTGAGTATGCAACCTGTATGGCCTGTAGTGTTGTATTATCTGCGATGGTAAGAAATGAGCTTAATATATCTGACGGTGTGATCAGTTGCTGGAACGGAACATTGAAACGTTTAAGCGGCACCTCCGGCAAATTCATTTTTTTTGTCTCATAACCAAAATAGGCAAAAGATGAAAGTTTTGATTTTAATACAAGCAACGGCTTAAGATTCAATTCTACTTTTTCTCCTTTATCATCGCAATCATTGGTAGTACAATTTTTCAGGTCTATTGTTTTCTTTTCAAGCAGCAACACAACTGCATAATCCTGGCGGTTGATGGATGCGCCTGCAAGGGGCTTATCCGTTCCGGCATCTGTTACACCGGTAAGCAACTGCAGTGAAGCCGGTGGAATGAACTGATTGTATGGTGTGGTAGTCTTCAGGTCATTTGAAATAGTATAGTTGCGGTAATGAGTATAGGTTGCAGCTGCATCCTGTATGATAAGGAACCCATCTGAAGTAACCCCACATCCCTTGCTGATAATTATTTGCGTATTACTGCAGCTAAGCTCAAGGCCGCAAACAATACCGATCCCGATCAGGTGGTTACGGGTAAGCCGTTCCTGGTCATCCAGGTAATTAAACAACTCATTCAGGTGATTGGCAGTCAATACCTGGTCGGCTACAAAATGCGGATAAAAATTAAAATGACTCATACTAATAAGTTTAAAAGTTCGTGTTGGTTTTTCACAAACGTTGGTACTTTTTCAGTCCTAAAAAGTTCCCAATACGGTATTGTTCAGCATCACAGGGTTGGTAACACCTGTATCACAATCGTGCAACCTGGCTTCAGGATATTCACTGTGTACCGTTGCCAGGAAGCTTACCATTTTATTGTTTGCTTCACGCAGTTTGGTTTGCTTTGCAAAATTGTTTCTAAAAAGATCTGAGCCCCAGGCGTCCAAAGCTTCCAGCCATTCTTTATAAATAGTTTCAAACTGGCTCATGCTGGTATAGTTAAGCCAGCATATTTTAAGCGATACGTGTGCCGGTGCTTCTGTACGTATTGTTTTTTCAAAAAAGCGGCGGAAGTTGATATCCCGGAACCGCTCCGGCCAAAAGGGAAGCAGCACCGATACCCGGAAAGAATAAGGATCTTCTTCACCGCAGAATTTGCAGTCGTCAGCCAGGCATACCTGCATCAGTTTATATACTTCTTCCGGATCCTTTCCCATAAATACCGGAGGTACAAACCGGGGACGCAATAACAGGTGTTCTACCAGGTGCAAACCTTCAGGGTCACATTTAGGCGTGAACATTTTGATCGTTTTTATAATGAAGGCTTCCGCAGTCGCATCTTTCAAAAAAGTTCCTGCACTGCGTGCGATGGCCGTTCCGGTTTCATCATAAAGCAGCACGGTCCATTTGCCCGGCGGATCTTCTGCCTTTTTATAACGACCATATACCAGCATACTATCGTAAACCGCATTTACATAAGCTTCTGCTTCTTCGTAGCTTGTGTGTTCTTTTAGATTGACCAATACATTGCTGTTCGTTTTCGGATCTTTAAGGCTGAATATGAATTTCGGATTGTTGAGAACGCTTTTATCTTCGATCTCAATTTTCACCAGGCAAAACAAATTGCGGCGGCTGTAGTTTTCAATTCCTGTAAGGCGGGCCATTCTTTTTTCCAGTCCGCTTACATTGTTTGTATTCCAGGAAGGTTTGATGTAATCAAAAGCATGGCCCCTTTCTGCACTGATAACCGGGTAGTCACTGATAAAGGATATCTTATCATTGATGAGTTTCTCGCCTTTCACTTTTATACCCTGAGAAGAATATAGCATGAGCACATACTCATTAAATGATTCAGCAAAGCGTGCCATCAGGTGATCAAGAAACCGGTTGCGGCGTTCATGAAAAAGTTCACGGCTTTCAACCAGCTGGTTGTGCTGCCTGTTAACTGCTTTCTGTTGCGGTGTGGCGGCAGGGATCACCGGTGAATGCAGGATATTTTCAAGCGTTACGGTTTCATTGAACTCTGCATCTTTAACATCTTTATAAATGCTGTTGATATCTTTTATATCTGTAAGGTATTGATGAAAATAAGTATCAACAAGGTCCTTACGTAATCCCAGCAGGTGGCGGGCATTGGCAAGTTGCGAAAAAAAGCCGGCAAGCAACTGATCGTAAAACATCATATAAGCCTTCAGCTGCTTTACCCTTCCTTTTCGTTCAACACTAACTGTATCAGGCAAACCATCTTTGTTGATACCATAAGTTTGGGGAAACTCATATTGCACAGTCAGGTAATCATCCAGCTGGTAAAAATTTCCTTCAGGCATTTCCAGGTCATCCTCGTGGCCTTTCAGTTTTCCTTTTTCATTGATGCCATGAAGCATACGCAGGGTATCATACATTTCATCCATTTTAGGATAGAAAGGCAGGCGATCTTTAAAAAATAATATTTTGCTACGGTTAATATCTAATATTGGTTTATATCCATCGGGAAGGTCAACACACCAATGATCGCTTGGTGTTTTTGCCTTACCAGCTTCATCATAAGTGGTGATCATTACATTGCGTACACTTATTACGCCATCAATATCCATCATAAAATTGATAATATCCGACACATAAATATGACTGCGCAGGTTGGTGGCTTTAAGTTCTTCCGTATCAATGAATCCGTGTTCAAGTTTAGGCCCTTCAAATATATCTTCAGTCGCTTTTTTCTTATCCAGCATTTCACGAAGCGAATAAAATTTTACATCAGGATTAAAATATTCTTCTATCTGGAAATATACCTGGGCCAGAACGCCTTCAATATCAGTATCGGGCTTCAGGTCAATATCTGCACAGAAGCCAAGAAATGCATCTTTTACCGTATCAATACTTTTATAATCTTCGCAGAGATTACGGTGTGCATGAATCTTTTCCTGCACATCTTTGATAATACCCCTCACCTTTTTTATTTTTTGATAATAGGTATCCACTATTTCATTATGATGTACTTCCTGGTGCAATGCAGTCAGCAATACGGCATCAAGGTTCTCAACATTTTTACGTAGCGCAATAATAACACGGTAGTTAATCTTAATGATCTCAATTCCTACCTGGTAAGTAAGTTCAATATCCCAGTAATTTTTACCTGGTGGTTTTGTTGGGTTTACCGATTGTATATTTTTATTGTGAATTTTTTCGAACTTCGCAAACTCAGGATTTTTCCAGTCGGGAAGTAACACTTCGATCTGAACGCCCAGTAACTGGCCAACGGTAAAAGTATAAATGATATGACCGCTATTGAGATCCCCAAATTCATCAGTGCTATCCAGGTCCAGCAATACTTTATATAAACCCCGGATATTGATAGGATCATGATGATCTGATTCCTTATAAACCAATCTGTCTTTTTTACACTCAGGCCAAATGGTTACTTCTGTTTTAGGAATTTCACCCACATCAGGATCTTTTACATTCCTGCGTGGGATCATCCAGGCATTATGTACGCCGGTAATATCAACAAGTAATTTTCTATAATCTTCTACATTTACCGGTTCGCAGGTAAGGATATTACGGGCAGAAAAAAAAGCCTGGTCAGTATCCACATTTCCTTTGGGATCGGCAAGCAGATCTTTAATATCAAAACCCGCACGATAGCCCAGTTCTGTAATGGCATAGCAAAGTGCTTCCATGATCGTAACGCCCGGATCATGGGTATTGTAATCTGTCCACAGGTCACTCGCAAGACTCTCTATATAACTCAGCCCTTTGGTACGCAGCAACTGAAAGTCCTGGCTGGAAGGCAGTTTACGCCCCTTGGTTATGAATAGTTCATTGCTCATGTACAATTACAGTCTACGTTATCAAATACAATCTTATGTTTTGGTTGCGTGGTTGAACCGGCGTAGGAAACAAATAATGACCTTGCGGTTGTTGCGATGGCCTCTTCTACATTATATTTAAACACCCCGTCAACAATATGATTCATTTTAAAGCAGGTAAGAAAGTCTACGTAACTTCTTTCTTCAATAAAATTCAGCAGCACGCTTTTGCTGATCCTTCCACCAAATTCAAGAACCTGTTGACCGCCATGTGCCCAGGGCGACAAGTAATGCTCCAGGTCATTTATCAGCACATCATGATAATATGAAGTATCATTACTTTTAAATTTCACTTTAAAATCCAGTTGTATTTCTTCGAACCTCGCATTCTTCACTTGTATATTAACAAATGGCGAAGCGTATTGCTCCAGGAAAAGTTTTATATCTTCCAATGTGCCCAGGCTGGTTTGAGGACGAAGAGGATTGGCCGCATTTATATTTTTCAGGTCAGGAATAGTAACGATAGTTACATGTCCCGGCGATACTTCATTATCATTTTCTGTACTGCTTTTAATACGCACTTCAGTATGATTGAGGCATTTTACTTTATATATCTGCGGAAATTGCTGCAACACAAGCCGTTCATAATCCCAAATGGTTATAGGTCGTTTTTTGTGACGCAAACGCTCGCTGGTATGGGTATAAAATTCAGGACTTGTTTCCCTTGTTTTACCATTAAAAGAAGCGTAAGGTTGCGTAATGGTTTTAATATGCGAATCACTTAACAGTAATTTACTGATCGTTGATGCCGGCAACACCGATTTATATTCCACCCCTGTTTTACCATGATCTGTAAGTCTTGCTACGGCTGCCTGTGCATGCAACTGTATGGCTCTGCAGGTTGCATCGCTATCCTGTTCAATACTGGCACGTATCCAGAATAATTGTTCACCCATAAGATGGTTTACACTCGTAGCATCGGATGGTAAAGAGAAACGGATGATGGCCGATTTGGTAAGATCGTTGGTATTATCCACGATGTGGATGTTATCAAATTCTTTCCAGATATCGTGTGCAGTGAGATAATACCATTTTACATCCTGCCTTTCTTTATTGGGATTGGCGCTGCCTTCCGATAACTGGAAGAGCACGGAAATAGTTTCGTTGGCAGCAAAATTATCTATGCCGATGAACACCTCCCCTTCATTATCAAAAGCAGGAAACAGGTGAATTTGAGCGAGGGTATTTTCTGTTGCACCAATGAAATGTTTGTGGCGCTGCGCAGGACCGAACGGGTGAAGATGAAAAAATTTACCTGCTCTGTCGGTTGCAGTACCTGCACTTGAAACTATTAAACTGAAAGAATCGCTGGCTTTATAATCGAGGGAAAAAGATTTGACTGTAGGAGTATATGGTTCCTGCGGCGGAGTACCCCCCGACTTGGCACCATTGATAATACGGCTCACATAAGAAGCATGTCCAAAGTCGGTTGGTCCTATATATTCAATTTTCATAAACCCATGCCGTGAGTCAATTGCATAAGGTTTATTGGTACCAAAATCGGGTAAGCCGGAGAGTTGAGGAAGATTTAATACAATATCAGTTTTTATGGGTGTATGGTATTCAATATCCTCAATTTTTTTATGATCATGTTTAAAAATTTCCTGTATAAATTTTGTATCCCCGCTATCCTGGTGCCATACGCCATTGTGCAGGTAGCCGATCTTTATTTTCTTAGCTGTGTTATAGCCCGTAAAATACATGTAGTTATCTCCATTCTCTGTATTCCATACCAGCTTGTCGGTTTTATCCCAATCAATATGCAACACAGCATCTACTTTATGTGAATCGTTTTTTAAGAATATCTCGTTGCTTCCAATAATAAAGGAAGAACCTACATGTGGTGTGGGACCAAAAATGGGAAAAGGCTTTGATGCATCAAGTACCGATATTTCATTCTGTACAATTACATTTTTTATACCCTTTACATCAAGATCTAGCCCGATCATTTTTATCCTTGCCTTAGACAATTCGAATCCTGGATTAAAAGTGCCGTTAATGTTTTTAACAAGTATCTTAATAACCGGCAACGCGGTATCAAATCCATCTCCATGCAAATCTTTATTATAAGGCACAACAGGCGGTACGCTTGTATCCAAAACAAATTGAAGATGAAATATTTTGCTATTGTTGTTAACCACTGCAGTTTTAAATGAGTCGGTTACCCAGGCCTTATCACCGGTAAGTTGTAAAGACAGGTAACTATTAAGTTCCACATTATGCAATTCAGAAAGATCCCCGGCAAAATGAAGGTACAGATCTACTATACGGGTGCCTTCTTGTAAAAAAAAGAAAGAATGTGCAATGGCGATGCCCATTGATGACAAATTACCGGTGCCCCCAAATATTTTCCAGGATTGCCCCGCTGCAAGAGCCTTGCCTTTACCATCGGCTGAATTGGCAACCGGGTTAGCGTAAAGATTAAGATAATCAGCTATGCCTGAATGCCTTTTTTTACTAAAGACGGATTTTACCGATTGTACAACAGCTTTATTAACCACTATGTCATCAGTGAGCCCATAAAATAATTCCACACCTGCATCATTTTTACCCGCTTTCAAAAGCGTATGTTTCTTTAGGAGGTGCTGCCGGGTATTTTTAGCGGGTTCAAATATTAAATGAACGTAATCGGGTTGGGCACCCGGGATTTTCAGGCGCAGAATATCTTTGTAATAAAAATCAAGATGGCTTTTTGTAAACTTATTCAGGTCCTTTTGTGCATAGCCGAACAATTTGATAAAAGTAAGGTAAAGGGCATAGTGAGGGGAATGCCTGGGAAAATCATTAAGAGTTTCTTCAAGATACGATTTGGCAGTAACCGTAATAGCAGATATTTGTTTCAGTATATTATCCACAACTGCCTTAAATATATTATGACCTACTGTATTTTTTATTTTAGTGATCACCCCCGCGCCGTTAAAAGTAGCAGTGAAAGGACTGGCATTATCCCAAACTTTCGTCAGTGGCTGTACCAATAAGGTTTGCACCGGGAAAGTTTCTACAGGGCTTTGCGAAGACAGGGTTATCTCATTCGTGTCGATCATACTATTACCAACAGCAATTGAGCCTTTATAATATTCATGTAACCTGAAAACCTGTTCGGCCATTTTTGAACGGATGCTGTTACCCAGGTAATCTTTAAATCCAAAATCGGCCGGCAGGTTGCCATAATGTTCATCCAGGCTGTATATCAGGGTGTAAATAAAATCATACAGATTTTTATAAACCAGTATTATGGCAGCATCATTATTAAAGTCAGCCCCGTATTTGTCTTCAAAGCCGGGATGGCCGTAATCACTGATAATATTATATACCCAGGAAACATAGCTAAAGTAAGTTGATGGTTTTTGTTTTACAATAGTTGCAAGTACAACACTGATATCCATCTTCATGAAAACCGACCAATCCCCATCGGGCATATTAGACACACTGTAGTAATTAAGAAACTCAGCATATTTTTTTGCAAAAAGTATGAGGTCTGCATCATCCCGTTCGTCAATGCGGGCAGACTCAGGCAGCAATGCATGAAGCACACGTTGGTACTGGCTGGTACCTGAATGTGGCAATGGGTTCTTATTTGTACAATTTTCTGGCATTCAATTTTGTTTCAATACTTATTTGCTGGCTTCATTTTTATAATAGGGGTATACATAATTGAACCTGCTATTGGTAGATTTTACGGTATAAGTTATTTCTATGAGCACCAGCCCTTCCAGGTCCACACTTTCCGACATATCAAGCTTATCCAGTTTTATCCTGGCTTCATGATATAGTATGGCAGTTTGAAGCAGGTCACGCATGTAAGTTTTTAAGCTGAGCGTTAGTGGCTCAAAAAGCAAATGCTCCATATTGCAACCATAACCAGGCTGCATTACCCGTTCACCAAGGCGTGTGCTGATGAGTATCTCCAGGCTTTTTTGAATGTCTTCCTCATCACTGGTCATGGTTACCTGTGCAGTTGATTTTTCGAATGCAGGAGGAAAACTCCAGCCGGTACCCATGAATGATTTACTTATAAAGTCTGTCATCTTTTGTTTATTTATCTTAGCCTCCAATAATAACTGTTGCGCAACCGGCTACAATTGTACCGCCATGTGCAGTACTATCTCCCATTCTCGCCGCTGGTTTGCCTCCTATCAGGACTGTTGCCGAACCTTTTACAATTGAATCGGGCGGGCCTGTACAAGTACAACTATCACCTACCACTGCAGCCGGCATGCTTCCTATTAAAACTGTTGGAGTACCGGGAGGTAATATCGGGCCTCCTACATGAGGTTTTGGTCCCGGATCCACCATCGGACAAACATGCATATCTCCAGCTCTTGCTGCTCCTGGCATAAAATTTATTTAGCCGTTTTAAAAAATATTTCTCAAATTTTCCTGCCTCTCTCTAATTAATCTTCACTACACCACCTTTCACTTCCGTGCTGCCACTTCCGTTTATACTGATGTTTGGTGCATCTATCTTTACTTCAGTTCCTCCTTTCAGATTAAGTGCTTTTGCCGCTTCAATTGTAATCCCCGCACTCTCCATCGTTATTTTATTACCGTCTTCATCTTCTATTTTTATTAATTTATCCTGTTCGCTGATCGTTATTTTTTTTCCTGCCGGTGTTTCAATTTTGATAGATTTTTCTTTATCGTTAAAAATAAATTTCATTTTTTCACGGCTTACATAACCTTTTTCATCATTGGCTTTTGCAGCCGTAAGTGGTGCGGCAATTGCACTGCTATGAAGCATTCCCAGTATTACCATTTGCCTTGGATCATTTCCTATAAAGCCTACTACCACTTCGTCATCAACCTCAGGCCTGAAGAAAGTACCTCGTTCTTTTCCTGCATCCAGCGTAGCTATACGTGCCCAAATACCTTCCTCTTCAGTACTGATCACGGGTATCTTTACCTTCACCCGGTGTTCTCCATCCGGGTCTTCAATATCAGTTACAACACCAAACATCAATCCTTGTAAAGATGGTAACATACCTAGTCCGCTTGACGGATCGCTGTGAGTAACCGATTCGGCAAACCAGTCGGGACTCATACCAAAATGCACTTCTGTTTCCCAATCGCCGTCTTTATATTCATGTGTAACGCCATTCACAAACACAGCTCCGGTAAAACGAGCTCCAACACCGTTCAATGAAATAAAAG
>Ga0193752_1003110_pt1 | contig 11709 bp, 8 predicted proteins | sample H1c1metaG_FD_144924 | JGI IMG/M metagenome (GOLD analysis project Ga0193752, IMG submission 144924) | Soil microbial communities from a riparian zone of the East river system, Colorado, United States - H1c1 | ecosystem: Environmental > Terrestrial > Soil > Riparian zone | place: USA: East River... | reverse complement strand
GTCGGCGGGCTGGGCGTGGTGGTGCGGTGCGCGCTGGCCGGTGGGACGCTCGTCGTCCCCGACCGGGGCGCGTCCACCCACGGCGCGCTGGCCGGGCTCGCGCCCACGCACGCCTCGCTCGTCTCGACCCAGCTCTACCGCCTCCTCCAGAACGGGCACGCCCGCTACCCGGCGCTCCGCGCCCTGCTGATGGGGGGGAGCGCGATGGCGCCGAGCCTGATCGAGGCTGCGACGGTGCAGGGGCTGCCCGTGTGTACGAGCTACGGGCTGACCGAGATGGGCTCGACCGTCACGGCCACCCAGCCGGGGGAGGGAGTGGAAGCCCTCGCCACGTCGGGGCAGGCACTCGCCGGGCGTGTGGTGCGAATGAAAGAAGGCGAGATCCTCGTCGGGGGCGCGACGCTGTTCGCGGGCTACCTCACGGATGGGCGCCTTGACCGGTCAATGGTGAAAGACGGGCTGTTCCCGACGGGCGACCTCGGAGCACTCGACGCCGTGGGGCGGCTCTGCGTGACGGGGCGGCGCGACAATCGGTTCGTCTCGGGCGGGGAGAACGTGCAGCCCGAAGAGGTGGAGGCGGCGCTGGCGGCGCTGCCGGGCGTCGTGCGGGCCGTCGTCGTGGCCGTGCCCGACCCGGAGTGGGGGCGGCGCGGCGTCGCGTTCGTGGAGGTGGAAGGGGGCGGGGTGCCCGACGGCGCGCGGCTGGCGGCCCTTCTGGCCGAGCGGCTGCCCCGCTACAAGGTGCCCGCGCGGTTTATGCCGTGGCCTGCGGGCGACGCGGGCTTCAAGCCCTCCCGGGCTGCACTGGCGCTGCGGGCCGCCGCAGAGGGCGAGGGCTGAGACCAACGTGGAAGGACGCGGCGCCACCCGTCCCAATCGTCCTCCCCGCGCACGCGGGGATCCACGAATTGCCTCTGATCGCGCGCGCTGAGTGCCATTCCGTGGATCCCCGCGTGCGCGGGGAGGACGGTTTTAGAGAGGGGGGCGGGATATCCGCGAGCCGCTACAAAAAGAACCGGGGGGCGACGCCGTGTGGCGCCGCCCCCCGGGGGACTGTCGTGGCGAGGCCGCTTAGCCTTCGTAGGCGTCGCGGTTGTCCACCACGTCGGCGGCGTCGCGGAGCGACTGCATCCACGCCTGGCGGAGCACGCCGCGCTTGCGCTGGAGGAGCTGCTCGCGGATCGACCCCCGCTCCTGCGGGGTGAGGCCCGAGAGGTCGCCGCCGGTGAAGGCCGTGGGGCGCACGACGAAGGCGGCGGACTCCCCCTCGATCACGCCCGAGGCGCGGCCACGCGGCGTCCCGAAGGTGGCGCCGACGAGCTGGGGGGCGGGCCCGATGCCCTCGACGTTCGGGACGCCCTCCAGGACGCCCGCGGCCGTCTGGACGGTCGTGCCGAGCGCGGTGGCGAGGCGGCTGAGGTCGCCGCCGGACTGCCGGAGCGCCGTCCGCATCCGGGCGGCCTGCGCCTCGCGCTGCTGCTCCACGCGCACGCGCGGCTCGATCTCGGCGCGGACCTCGTCGAAGGGCCGCGTGCCCTCCGCCTGGACCCCCGTCACGTTGAAGACGACGTAGGCGTCGCCGGTGTCGAAGGCCTCCGAGATGTCGCCCTCGTCGGCGTTGCGGAGCCAGCGGATCACGTCGGAGCCGGCCGCGAGGTCGGGGATCACGCCCTCGTCGAGGTCGACGCGCGTGGTCTGGACCTCCAGGTTCCGGCGGCCCGCCTCGTCGGCGAACCCGCGGCCCTCGGCCTCGGCGAGGAAGCGGAAGTCGTCGGCCTGCTCCAGGAGCCGGTCGAACGAGCCCACGAGCGGGCGCGAGATCCGGACGAGTTCCACGTCCTGGTTCGTGCGGCCGAGCACCTGCACGAGGTGCCACCCGAACTGCGTCTCGACGGGGCCGATGACGGTGCCGGTGGGGGCGGCGAAGACGGCCTCCTCGAACGGGGCGACCATCCGGCCGCGGCCGAACCACCCCAGCTCACCGCCGAGGCTCTTGTTGCTCTCGTCGATGGAGAACTGCTGCGCCGCCGCGGCGAACGTGAGGCGGCCCCCCTCGATCTGCCCCTTGATCTGCTCCGCGCGGGCCCGGTCGGTGGGGGCGAAGAGGATGTGGCGGGCGTGGACGGACTCCCCGCTCGTGGCCCCCTGCGGGGCCGTGGCGGGGCGAAGGCCGACGATCCGCGCCAGCACGACCTCGCCGCCCGCGAACACGGGCCCGACGACGCGGCCGAGCGTGGGGTTGCTGTAGACGGCGTCGCCGAGGGTGGGGTCGAGCCCGGAGGCGGGGGCGTAGGCCGCGGCCTCGCCGTAGTGCTCGCGGGCGAACGCGGCGGGGTCGGCGGACCGCTGGAACTCGGCGCGGAGGCCCTGGAGCTCCTGACGCACGCGGGCGCTGTCCTGCGCCGTGGGCGTCTTCGGGAAGACGACGTATTCGACGGCGGCGGTCTGCGGCCGGTGGAAGTCGTCCTGGTGCGCGTCGTAGTAGGCGCGGAGGTCGCGCTCGCTCACCGGCGACTCTTCGCCCGTGGCGTCGGCGTAGCGGAGGGCGACGTACTGCACGTCGGCGCGGCGGCTCCGGCGGACGTACTCCGCCTCGACCTCGGCCTCGGAGACGCGCGCCGACGCCGTGATGATGGCCTCCAGCTTGGCCTCGCGGCGGCTGCGGCGGACGGCGTCCTCGATCTGGAGCACGGCCTCGCGGTTCTCCGGGGCGGCGACGAACTCCTCGAGGGCGGCACGGTCGACGCCCCCGCGGCCGTCGCTGAAGAACTGCCGGATGAGGGGCGCGGGGTTCGGGCCGCGGAAGAGGTCGTTCACCTCCGCGTCCGAGACCTCCACGCCGAGCCGGTCCATCTCCTGCTCGCGGAGGCGGTTGGCGACGAGTTCATCGAACACCTCGTCTTCGATCTGCGAGCGCATCGCGGGCGTGATCTCCATGCCCTGCTGCTCGTAGGTCTGGAGCCGCTGGTCGAGGGTGCCGCTGTACTCCTCGCGGTCGATGGGGACGCCGTTGACGAGGCCGATCTCGGGCATCCGGGCACCCGTCACGGCGTCGAAAAAGCCGGAATCCTGGAGCACCCAGAGTCCGCCGAAAGCAGCGACGAGCAACCACAGCACAAGGGCTGTCTGCTCGCGCATCTTGTTCATGACGCCCATAGCGCCTACACCTGCGTTAGTCCAGAAAAAGGGTCGCGGGCCGCATATGGGCCCGGAATGCGAACGGAGCCGGCGGCGCGAGGGCAGCCGACTCCTGAGCCGAGGAATATAGCCCGCCCCCCCACGCCTCCCCCGGCGATTTTTGACGGAAGATCAGGGCGCCTGCGGCGCCGACCGCAGACGGCCGACCGCAGACCGCCGCTCAATGCGCGCAGGCACGCAAGCGCGTAGGCCTGTAGGCCGGGAGCCGTTCGGCTTACGTGCATTAACTGCGGTCGGCGGTCCGCCGTCTGCGGTCGCATTCCCGCATTATCAGCGGTCGGGCGCCGCAGGCGACCCGTCAGCGGTCTGCGGTCGGCCGTCTGCGGCCGCCCAAAACACACCCCGGCCGGAGCGGGCACTAAGCCCGTCTCCGGCCGGGGGCCCTCTCTCCTCAGGGGCTCGGGGGCGCCGCGGGGGCGCCGAAGGGGGTGCGTCCGGGAGGCGCGGGGCGCGTCAGGCGGCCTCGCGCTGGAGGACGAGCTGCTCGCGGAGCGAGCGGAGCGTCTTCGAGAGGATCTGCGAGATGCGGGCTTCGGTGAGGCTCAGCGTCTCCGCGATCTGGCGGAGCGTGTGGCCCTCGTGGAAGTAGAGCGCGACGATCCGCTGCTCGCGCTCGGGGTAGCGGGCCAGCAGCTGGCCGACGAGGTCGAGGAGCGAGCGCTGCTCGAACTGCTCCATCGCCATCTCGGCGTCGGGGTGGGGGATCGTGTCGAGGGGGACCGGGCGGTGCTCGGCGTCCTCGCCGTCGTAGAGCGAGAGCGTGAACCGCTGCTGGGCGTCGGTGCGGAGGCGGTCGTACTCGACTACGGAGACGCCGAGGCGGCTGGCAACCTGCGCGGCGCGGGGCTCGCCGCCGATCTCCTGCTGCAGCTCGTCGGAGGCACGGACGGCCTCGGCGACGCGGCGGCGGCGGTCGCGGGAGAGGGCGTCGATGCTGCGGAGGAAGTCCACGAGCGAGCCGCGGATGCGGCCGTAGGCGAACGACGCGAACGAGGTGCCGCGGTTGGGGTCGTAGCCCTGGAGCGCCTGGAGCATCCCCAGCATCCCGGCGTGCTCGAGGTCGCGGAACGTCGCCAGCGGGTGGTCCGGGAGGCTCACGCGCCGCGTGAGGGCCCGCACCAGCGGGAGCGCCGACACGGCGACGGCCCGCCCGTTGACGGGCGACGGGTCGACGACGTAGCGCTCGGCGGCCTGCTGGAGCGGCGTGGACTCGACGGCCAGCACGTCTACGTCGACAGCCGGGTGCATCGCGGGGGGGAGCGCGGAGGCCGTGGCGGTGGCGGGAACCGAAGGCATCATGTCAGGGCGCGTCGTGAGCGGGACTCGGGGGGCCGAGCGGGCTCAGGCGGGGAGGGCGGAGGAGGCGTCGAGGTCGGCGCGGCGAGCCGCGCGGGCCGAGAGGGCGGAACCGGCGGCCAGCGCCCCGAGCAGGACGAGCGCTCCGGCCAGCCCGGCGACGAACGCCGTCGCCACGGAGTCCACGGCGGGCATCCGGCCGAGGAGGGCGACGAGGCCGGCGCAAGCGACGAGGCGGAGGGTCCAGACGGTCATCGGGGCGGGGCGCGGTTTCGGGGTCTGCCTGAGGTACAGTCAAGCGCCGTGCCTACCGTGCCCCCCGCGCGCCTTGCCACAGCCCCTCCCGTAAACACCCGGCCCGCTGTGTCACGCCGATGTGCCCCCCGCGCCCTCTATTTCAGCTTGTGGCCGGTTCTGGCCTGTCTTCTTCACAGACCGCCCGGGGCCCCCGCCGCTTAAACACCCCCCGGCCCGGGTACAGATTCGTAACCGGCGGGGTAGAAAGGGTTGCCGGTGCGGACGTGTGTGCCGGGTATAGGGTGCCTGCGGCACCCGACCGCCGACGGCCGACCGCGGACCGCCGGAAATACGACCACGCCTCTCCGTCCCACCGTAGGGGCGACGCGCGGCGTCGCCCTGGCTCCTCCCCCGTGCCATCGTCTCGGCTCGTAGCAGGACCCTCGCACGGCCGTAGGGGCGTGTGGCTACCTACACGCCCTTCCCGCACTCGACAGGCAGTACACCCGCTCGGGCGCCTAATACAGGGCGACGCACGCGTCGCCCCTACGGCCCGCCGAACGGTGGGCGTTCGTATCCCGGCGGTCGGCGGTCGGTGGCCTGTTGTCCGTGTCCCGTCGTCTTCCGCCTCCGCATTTCGGCGGTCGGCGGTCAGCCGTCTGCGGTCGGGCGGCCTCCGGCCGCCCTTACGTCACCGGCCCGGCGACGGCGGGGGGCGTGTAGTGGTGCTGGACGCCTTCGGCCAGCCCCTCCTCTATCGCCTCGAAGGCGCGGTCCACGTCTTCGGCTGTGTTGTAGACGAACGGGGCGAGGCGGAGGTAGCGGCCTTGCCGGCTGTCGGTGTAGACGCCGCGCGTCTTCAGCCACTCGCTGACCCGGTCGGCGCCGGGCACCTCCAGAATCACCATGACGCCGCGGCGCTCGTCCTCGCGCGGGGAGCGGACCGCCAGCCCCAGCCGGTCGGCGTGGGTGTGAGCGAGGGCGGTCTTGGCGAGGGCGTCGGCGCGGACGTTCTCCAGCCCCACCTCCAGCAGCACGCGGAGCCCCTCGACGGCGTGGTAGAGCGGGGCGACGGCCGTCGTCCCGGCGAGGAAGCGGCGCCGCACCTCGGGGTGGGGCGCGGGCTCCGGCGCGAACGCGAAGGGGTCGGCGTCGCCGAACCACCCCGTGAGGCGGGGGGTGAGCGCGGCGCCGTCGCGGACGTAGAGGTAGGCGTTCCCGGCCGAGGCGCACCCCTCCTTGAGGAGCCCGCCGAAGTACACGTCGCAGCCCAGCGCCCCCACCTGGACGGGCACCGAGCCCGAGGCGTGGTAGCCGTCCACTGCGAACCACGCCCCGTGGCGATGCGCCCGCTCCCCGATGGCCGCCAGCACGGCGTCCGCCACCTTCTCGCCCGACGTGAACCCGACGTGGCTCACGAACACCCACGCCGTCCGGTCCGAGATCGCGTCGATCACCGCGTCGGCGTCGAGCGAGCCATCGAAGGCGGGGGCGATGGGGCGGGGCACGAGGCCGGTGAGGCCCGCCCACTGCCGCACGGCGTGCTGCACGGACGGGAACTCGGCGCCCGTGAAGACGACCTCGCGGCGCCCGTCCGCGAAGGGCTCCGGGGCCGAGAGGAGGTAGGAGACGGTGTGGTGGACGTTCGGCTGCATCACGCACGTCCCGGCCCCGGCCCCGAGCATCGGCGCGATGAACGCGTCGCCGAGGTAGGCCGGGAGCGTCCACCACCCCACGCGCTCGCCCGAGCCGGGGCGCCAGTGGTTTTCTACTTCGTTCCAGGCGTCGACCCCCCGCTCGGCCCAGTCGGCGGCGAAGCGCGCGAGCATGCCGGGCACCGTCCGCGGCATCAGCCCGTGCGTGAACGCCCGCAGCTCCACGGCCGGCGACGGGGGGACGACGAAGCGGTCGCGGAGGTCCAGCATGGGAGCGATGAGCGAAGAGGGATGAGCGATGAGGGGAACGGCGGAGGAGAAGCTAGGCCGGGCTCACGTCCGGCACTCCTCCTTCCTGTATTCCCTCATCGCTCATCGCTCTTTACTCATCGCTGATAACGAGAAGAGCCCCCGCTGTTAACCGGCGGGGGCTCTTCTCGTTATCAAGACCCTCAGGCCTCGGCGGTCTCGGTCGTCTCGACCTCCTCCACCTCCTCCAGCTCGACCACCTCGACGGGGTCGATGTGGACGTGCTTCCGGCCGCGGTTGACCGCGAAGCGGACGCGGCCCATCGCCGTGGCGAAGAGGGTGTCGTCGTTGCCGCGCCCGACGTTCACGCCGGGGTGGAACTTCGTGCCGCGCTGGCGGACGATGATGGAGCCGGCCGAGACGAGGGTCCCGCCGAACGCCTTCACGCCGAGCATCTTGGGATTGGAGTCGCGACCGTTCTTGGTCGACCCCATGCCTTTCTTGTGAGCCATCAGTCCGGGGTGCTAGCGCGCGCGGGCTGCGCGCGGGAAGGGGACGGGATCAGTTCTTCTGGTCGGCCAGCGAGATCGCGCCGATGGCGAGCTGGGTGTAGGGCTGCCGGTGGCCGTTCTTGACGCGGTAGCCCTTGCGGCGCTTCTTCTTGAAGACGATGATCTTGTCCGCCTTCACGTGGCCGAGGACCGTCGCGGCGACGGACGCGCCCTCGACCGTCGGGGCGCCGACGTGGGTCGTGTCCCCGCCGCCGACGAGGAGGACGCGGCCGAGCGTGATGTCGGCGCCTACGTCGTCCGACATGCGGGGGACGTAGAGCTTCGTGTCGGACTGGACCCGGAACTGCTTCCCGGCGACTTCGACGATTGCGTACATGGGGGTGCGGGCTTGGGTCCCCCCGCGTGGCGGCCCGTCCGGGCGGCCTGCGGAGGAGCGCAGGAGTGAGCCGGGCAAGCTACGGCGACCCCCGGGCCCCGCCCAACGCCCCTCCCGTTCAAAATCCGCGAAGGGCGCGGGCTCGCCGGGCGGGCCGGGAAGGGGGACGGGGAATGCAAACGGGGGCGCGGGCGGGTTGACCCCCGACACGTGCGCGTCGTATTTCCCCCTTCTCTCTTCCCCGCTCCCCCTTCCCTTGAAGCTCCTCTGCATCGGGCGCAACTACGCCGAGCACGCGCGCGAGATGGCGGCCGAGGTGCCGGCCGAGCCGCTCGTCTTCCTCAAGCCGTCCTCGGCCCTGCTGGCCGACGGGGGCGTGGTGATCCTCCCGCGCCAGTCGCAGGACGTGCACCACGAACTGGAACTGGTCGTCGTCGTGGGCCGCGGCGGGCGCCACATCGCGGAGGCGGACGCGCTGGACCACGTGGAGGGCTACGCCCTCGGGCTCGACCTCACCGCGCGCGACCTGCAGGCCGCGGCGAAGGCGGCGCGGGCGCCCTGGGCCATTGCAAAGGGGTTCGACACCTTCGCCCCGCTGGGCGCCGTGGCCCCGGCCGAGGTCGTGGGCGACCCGCAGTCGCTGGAGATCACGCTGAAGGTGAACGACGAGGTGCGCCAGCACGGCACGACGGCCGACATGCTGTTCCCCGTCGCGACGCTCGTGGCCTACCTCTCGTCGGTGTTCACGCTGGAGCCGGGCGACCTCATCTACACCGGCACCCCGGAGGGCGTCGGCCCCGTCCGCGACGGCGACGTGCTGGAGGCCACGTGCCCCCGCCTCCCGACGCTGCGCGTGTCCGCGCGGGCGGAGGGGTAGGGAGGGAAAGACAGAGAGGAAGAAAGGAGGAGAGGAGGAGAGGAAGACTTTGAGTCGGTGCAGGGATTCAGGCTCCCCTCCTGGACAGGAGGGGCGGGGGGGTGGTAGACCCGAGCGGGCACCGGCGCCCCGATCACACCACCCCGCCCCGCGCACATCGCGGCTTCGCCGCTCACGGGCGCGGGCCTGCCCCTCCTCGTCTGAGGAGGGGCGGTCTCGTTTTCCTACGGCATCGCTAGGCCGGTCAACCTCCCCGCCCCTCGCTCCGCTCGTGGCTGCCCCTCCTCGTCTGAGGAGGGGCGGATTGTTTCTTCCCACCCCCGCGGTGCGCGCACACGTGCGGAAGGCGGGGGTCTTTGGCCGGGGTACGAAGGCAGCGGATAGGCCGTTCGGACAGGGCCCCTCGCCGTGACCCTGTGCCCCTTCGTTACACGCTTTTCTTTGGTCTGGCCTTCCTCCCCGTGCTCGCCGCGGCGCAGGGCGTCGTGCTGGAGGCACGGGTAATAGAAGAAGCGACGGGGCTGCCGCTGCCGGGGGCGACGGCCCGGTCCGGCGGCGCGAGCGCCGTCGCTGACCGCGACGGGCAACTCCGGCTGCCCCTCCCCGCGCTTCCCGCCCGGGTCGAGGTGCGTTTTCTTGGTTATCGGCCGGCGAATGTGGACGTGGCAGCGGGCGGCGCTGAGGGCGGCGTGGTGCGGCGGACGGTGGCGCTGGCGCGCGACACCGTGGCGCTGGGCGAGGTGGAGGTGACGGGCGAGAACCCCGGCGACCGCTTCTGGCGCCGCGTGCTGGCTCGCCGCGCCCGCCTCGTGCACCAGACGGGCCGCTACTGCGCTGACGGGTACACCCGCCTCTTGCTCAGGCGGCACGGGATGCTCGACGTAGGGACGCGGCCCGTGCGGCTGGCCGAGCACGTCGCCGACGTGTGCTGGCGCGAGGGGGCCGGGCTCCGCGAGCGCGTGCTGGCGCGCCGCCGTCGCCCCGGCGGCGGGGCCTTCCGCTGGACCGACGTGGACCCGTTCACGGACCCCTACTTCGAGGACGAGGTCGTGCTCGACGGCCGGCGCTACCCCTCGCCGCTTCGCGCCGACGCGCTCGACTACTACAGCTTCCGCCTCGGCGTCGACTCGATGGCCGACGGGCGGCGGCTCGTCGACATCGCGTTCACGCCCCGGCGGGCGGGCCTGCCGCGCGGGCGCCTGCGCGTCGTGGACTCGCTCTACGTGCTCGCCGAGGCGGACCTCCGGGTGGAGGACGTGCCCATCTCGTCGCCCGTGAACGAGTGGGAAAGCACCTACAACGTCCGCTACGCGCCGTTCACGGACTCCCTCTGGCTCCCGGCCCGCTACACGCGCCGGGGCCACATCTTCGTGGGCCTGCCCGGCTCGCGGCTCCCGGACGTCTACTTCACCCAGACGACCCTGCTCACCCGCCTCCGCCCCGGCGACGGCGGCGACGGCGCCCCCTGGCTGAGTGACACCCGCCTGACGGACGCCCCCGACCTCATCCGCGGCGACGACCTCTACGCCCCCTACCGCCTGCTCCTCCCGCTCACCGAGGAGGAGGACCGCGCCGACCGTGCTCTCACCTACGAGCGCCGCACGCTCAGCCGCCTCCTCCGCCGTGAGGGGTTCCTGCGGAGGTGGATCCGGATTCCGGTCGAGTGAGGGGGATCCGGGAATCTGGGGATCTGGGAATCGGGGAATTGAACAGCCATGACTGACTGGACGCTGTATTCCACTTTCCCAGATCCCCAGGTTCCCCGATTCCCAGATCTCAACGGGCCACGACGAGCCGCTGCGTGCGGGACTCGCCGGCGGCGTCCAGGCGGAGGACGTAGACGCCGGCGGCGAGGGCGCCCGCGTCAAGCGTGACGGCGTGGCGGCCCGCCGGGCGGGCGGGGGCGTCGTGGTGCCACACGCGGCGGCCCAGCGCGTCGTAGAGCGCCAGCGCCACGTCGGCCGCCTCCGGGAGGGCGTAGGCGAGCGTGGTCGCGCCGCGAACCGGGTTCGGCGCGGGGGCCGCCAGCGCGAGCGCCGTCACCGGGGCGCCGGGCTCGCCCGCCGTGGTGCCGCCCTCGCCGCCATACAGAAGAACCACGCGGCCGTCGCGCGTGCCGAAGACGACCTCCGGGGCGCCGTTGCCGTCGAGGTCGGGCAGCGCCGCGACGACCTCGCCCGACTGGTCGAACGTGTCGTTGCCGAAGGTGTGGCTCCAGAGCTGCGTGCCCGTGGCGCCCGAGAGCAGCACCGTTCGGCCGAAGCGGCCCGTCGCGGCCACGTCCTCCACGCCGTCGCCGTCGGCGTCCGGCACGACGCCCACGTCGAACGTCTGGCCCTGGAGGTTGTAGGTCCACGCCTGCAGGCCCGTGGCGCCGTCGATGGCGACGACGAACGAGCCCGTGGAGCCCGCGACCACGAGGGGCGGCAGGGCGCCGCGGTCGAGCACGGCCACGTCCCACACCGACGAGCCCAGCACGCCCGCCTGCCACATGATGGTGCCCGCGGCGCCGTCGTAGCGCGTGAGCGTGCCGTCGAGCCCGGCGACGAGCAGGTCCTCCGTCGAGGCCCCCGCCGCCGTCGGCACGGGCTCGATGATGAACGGGGCCGAGGTCGGCGTGGCCGTCCACGCCGTGGTGCCCGTGCCCGCGACGAAGCCGCGGAGGATGTTCGTCGAGGACTCGCCGCCGCCCGCCGCCACGCGCGGCCCGGCGGTGGACTGGTAGAGGAGGGTGCGGAAGTTGGCCTGCCCCGTGGTCGCCTCCCACACCTGCGCGCCCGTGGCGCCGTTGAGGAGGTAGACCCGGCGGTGGTTGTAGGGGTCGGGGCTCGGCTCGCTCGCGCTCCCGGTGCCCGTCGCCACGTCCGGCACGCCGTCGCCTGTCACGTCCAGGCGGGCGCTGACGGAGTAGTAGCTCGCGAGGTAGGGGTCGGTGTCCGAGCCGACCGACCAGATGGGCGTGCCGGTGCGGCCGTTGAGGGCGTAGACGTGGTCGTTGCCGCCCTCCGTCCCGATCACCACGTCGGCCGTGCCGTCGCCGTTGAGGTCGCCCGGTACTTCCAGCCCGTACTCGAACAACTGCTGGTTGCCGCTGACGGCGCCGCAGTTGTTGTTGTTCGGGCACGAGTTGAACGCCCACAACACGCGCGGCTCCGTCCACCCGTTGGGGTCGAGCAGGAGCGTCCAGTAGTTGCGGCTCGCCACGGCCAGTTCCGGGAGGCCGTCGCCCGTCACGTCGGGGACGGCGACCATCGAGAACACCTTGAAGTCGGAGGACGACGTGGCGGGGTTCTCGGGGATGTCCCACGT
>Ga0193752_1003109_pt1 | contig 11709 bp, 12 predicted proteins | sample H1c1metaG_FD_144924 | JGI IMG/M metagenome (GOLD analysis project Ga0193752, IMG submission 144924) | Soil microbial communities from a riparian zone of the East river system, Colorado, United States - H1c1 | ecosystem: Environmental > Terrestrial > Soil > Riparian zone | place: USA: East River... | reverse complement strand
CTACGTTACACGCAAAACAAATCGTCTCTATCTATACCAAACGCATGCAAATCGAACAGAGCTTTCGCGATCTGAAAAGTGAGCGCTACGGTTGCGCCTTCAAGCACAGTTTGACGCGCAATCCAAAACGCATCGCTATTCTCTTATTGCTGCACATGCTGGCTACATTTGTGGTGTGGTTAGCCACGCTGTCGCTCGCAGTCACTGCGCTTGTCAACTACGGCGGCGTTGTCTCTGCGCGGACCAATCGTCACTACTCACTCATCCGTATCGCGTGGGAAGCGCTGCAGCATGACGACCCAGGTTGCAACGTCCCGAAGTTAACTTACGCATTTAAACATCCAGGACCTTTGGTGCCGGTGTGGACTTACGGGACAAATGGAATCAGATCTAAATTGCGCCGCCAATAGTCCCGTAGCGACCTAAAGCCAGGGGCGAGCAGATAAGTCCCATAAGTCCAACCGGCACCCAGGATTCCTTAAACATTGGCACCAATGCATCCCCTGAAAATACGAACACCGGTACCGAAGATTCGCTCTTTCATCATCTCCAAGCAAATCGGCGTTGGCTGGGGTCAGCGATCCACCCGTGCTGGAACGCATGGTGCCGGCACCGTCAGACTCGAAACAGGCGGATACCGATTAATGACAGCCAAAGGTAAGCCAGCTATGAGACTTTACTCGTACAGCGACTAAAAGCCTCGCTCAGCGCTGCTGCAACTTCAGTGGGTGAACTATCAGACCGAATGACGACGCTATCAACTCCTTGAACTCCTTTCCATCCATCCAGTCGATCGTGGCAAGTAGGCTCAAACGTCAGCCTGTCGTCCAGTTGCGTTACATTACATTGAAGCATATGGCGATAGAGCGAACGTCGCGAGTTATAGCCCAATTGCTTACACATTGCTTCGTCCCAAAGCTTCCCTTTCTCCTGGACTGCGCCCGAGTTGAAGATTGCTGCGAACTCTTGATTTGAGAGCACAGTGCTTTGAGACAGCTGACTCCTAAGTACCTCGCCTATCAATTCCGGCGAGGAATCTAAAGTCAGCACCTGAGTCGGGACTCGAGGATCCGACATGAGCAAACCTCGTCCGGTCATTGTCGCAAACGCGAAGAATTCTTTATTCTTATATGCGCTTACATTTTTCCCCTGCATTCTTTCCGGCGCGTACATCTATTGACCTATTGCTTGAGGGCGCAGCTCCGGTGCCTGCTGTTGACTTGGCGCACTTACTCTATTCGACTGCGACCGATAACGCATCTATCAAATAACCAACACGCGCGGCCAGACCGAAGGTTTCGCCGGTTAGTCAACCGGCACCCGGGCTTCGTGAGCGGACTCATTCTTACCGCGATCACGCGGCGATCCATGGTAGACCCGAAACCTTCTTAACTCCGTCATATGAATGGTTCAGCGTCATGTAGAAGTCATATTTCTTGCCACGTAAGATGACCCACCCCCGAACCTCGGTGCCGGATTCAGTGAAGCGGTCGTGCGTGTAAAAACCGGTAATCCGCAGGACGCTAGCCTGCGGAATCTCAAGAAGCTGACCGCCCGTTTCATACTGTGGCTTGACGAAACTCAATTCGTACGCAGGATGACTTGATTGCTCATCGATCGTCACTTCTATTAGCCAATGGGCCTGCGTGATTAGGACATCCTTGTCGACATACTCCGGATAGAGATGATCGATCGAACTGTGGCGCGCACAGCCGGACACAATGCTTAATACAATAAGCCATACAATCTTCGTGTATTTCGATGCCGATGTTGACATTCAATTCACTGTTATCGCCTTCACTAATTGGGGGAGGCGCAGGTGCCAATGTTGCCCTCATGACTTTCGACCTATTCCGCTGTGACCCGAAAGGCAACAAAGCAACATTGGCACCGAAGATCTCCCCTCACCGGCGCGCAGCATTCCCACGAAGGCAACAAAGCAACATTGGCACCGAAGATCTCGAAGTGGCTGATCAACGGTAGGCTCAAGATCTTCATTGCCGTTAACTCTCGGAACCGGAGTAAAGACATGAGATTACGCGCCGGTGGTCGACCCTGCATCTCATTATATTTGCTCCGGCACCGAAGATTTCCTTATGGTCGGCTCGGCGTGCTTACGCCTTTGACGACAAATTGACCATTCCTTGTTCCAAGCTGAATTTGCAAGCCGAATCTACCAGCGTAGATCAGTGCGTATTCAAACACTTCGTTGTCCTCAACAATGATTGCCTCAAGCGCTCCGGGTTTGTCATCGAGGAACGACCCAGAATTGATATCGTTTTCTCGTGCCCATGCTCTGCCCTCTTCCGCCAGCTCAAATTGCCTCCTTAGGATTTCCAACAACGTGTTCTCCTCGACTGGCGTGTAAAGGATCGTCTTAGATGACGGCCTTTCCAAACAATTCCCACTGGAGGATAGCCAGACGCTGTAAAGGTATTGGCCGCTAACCTTGGTCCAGCTGAACCGGTTGGTGCGCGGTTTGCCGGCTCTTCGCGGTTGAGTGCCGGCATACGTACAGATCCGAGATTTGCAGATACTTTCATCTCCACGGCGGGGAGTCGAATAAACACGAGCCCGGGCTTGCCACGACTTCTCGTCGCTCGATTCGTGGCTCAACCCGGTCACTTCCATTGGCTTAGCCGCGCAGCCATCTTTCTTGGCGACCTCAAGCAATCTCATTTGCTCATCGATTGCAAGGTCGCGAGGTTGCCTCCATAAATCAGCCCGCGCACCTGTTGTCGTCAAAACCATCAAGAATAGTAATGCTCGCATGGGCTTCCGGTGCTTAAGGAACTTATGACCAAACGCCAAATCCGATAAAGCGGGTTAAGCGCCGAGGCCTTCGGGAGCATTGTGAGGCGCAGGTGCCAATGTTGCCCTCATGACTTTCGACCGATTCCGCTGTGACCCGAAAGGCAACAAAGCAACATTGGCACCGAAGATCTCATCGGCCCTGTGGACACCTAAGTCCAGCATCCTACTTCACCTAATCGTCTAGCGCACACGGGAGGCGCAGATGCCAATGTTGCCCTCATGACTTTCGACCGATTCCGCTGTGACCCGAAAGGCAACAAAGCAACATTGGCACCGAAGATCTCTCCGAGATCAACTCAACCGGCATATCGCGCAGATTGATTATTACGCGAGGAGGGCGAACAGCTTGGCGTTCCACTTGGTCAATAATCTTCCTGCGATGGTCTGGGCGGTCGCCTTCTTCCTCGCGGTTTTACGGATTAACGACAAGCCTCTCGCTGATGCATGGACCAACCCAAATTTTTCGGTCGTGTTCTTCGGCATGATTTTCTTTTGCGTCATTAGTGCGATTGCCACCGTTTGGGTGGCGCGCCGCACCGTGAAGCGTGATGTGTTGCCGCATAAGCATCGACTGGAGGCATTGCTGAAGGAGCTTGATGGCCAGTAATTGCGCCGTTATTGAGCGCCTACTGTCCGTCAGTTGCGGATGCCCGCCAGACGCCGTCGAACGCGGCGCTAGCGCTCGTCGGCGACTTCGACGAGACGTTCTTCACGTATCATCTTGACCAAATGATTCGACGACCTGAAGCGCATGGAATTGGGGCCTGACCCTGAGGGTTCTCCACGAATTTACAACGCATAGAAAAGCCTAGTTTCCTCGTATTGTCCGTTCGCGTTGAGTGAGTCGAAACGATCTTCGATCTTAAGATCCCTTCGATCTCCTGGATGAATTTGCTCGATCGACATGGGTAAGGCGGTGCATCTCGACAACGTTTACGTTGTCCCGCCGCACGCCGATGCACCTGCATGCGCATTGGCTGGTTCGCTTGCGATTCGTGAATGGCGGCGTTGTAGGGAACAATCGCCGGCCTGCAAATTCGAGGTACATGGGTAAGGCGGTGTCTTTAAGCAACGTATACGTTGCTCCGCCGAACGCCCATGCGTGTGCAAACGCGAGGGCTGGCATCGCTAGCGATGTACCGAATGCCGGTCATGCAGGAGCATTCACCGGCCACCATTCATGCCCGCCATGGATGGCGTAATACTGGCAATGCAGGAGCAATTGCCAGTACACCATCCATGGTGATCTCAGGGTGAACGGAGTGAAATTGGATAAGTGACTGATCTTGAACCATGATTCGTGGGGAAACCTCAGGGCCTGGCCCCAATTCTCCCTCGAACTAAGTGCCTTGACCGACTTGATCGGGTTCGTTGAAATTTGTAGTTTGGCCAGGAGACTGAGTCGGCAGATTCGCAGCAAAACCAAGCAACACTAACTTTAGCGAGAGGAATAGGCAGGCAATCATGTGAGAACTCCTTTGTATCGTTACGGTCTCATCGCGCTCATTCTGCAGCGTTTTATTATTGCTTGCGAGGGAAATGGAGCTAGACCCCAATTCTCTCCCGAATGTGACGAATAGCAACACTGGCACCAAGGATTGCATGAGCGCTCCAGGTCAATTACCTCTGCCAATCATTAGAAATGAGGTAGGTGTCCACTAGGTTGCTATCCCACTAATTCGCTAAGCGGACGCGGTGCAGGCGATTGTTCTCCGAATGTAATCCCAAGGTTTAACCTTAACAATTTCAATCCGGCTGTCTCTTTCAGACTGATCTTCGAAGACAGTGACATTGGCGATGAAGAACCCGTTTTGCATAGGCTTGGAAACCGTCTTGAGACCCTTTCCAAATATCTCAAGCGTGCCGCCCGTCTCTGAACTTCGAAGTGAAAAACATCCATTTCGATGCAAGGCAGTTCCATTCAAAGGTCCATCGCTATACATAGCCGCAAGCAGACTAGTCGCTGATGACGGTAATTCAGCATAGCCAATGAGATAAACATGCCCCACTTCCTCCGTGAGGAAGGGCGCCTCCTCGTCTTCATATATCCAATAAGCCAGCCTCACTTGACGGAAATGGCTGGCGACTACCAGTAAAAGCACTGCGGCCACTGCGATTGAGCTGGCAATACCACGCGACTCTTTCATTTTTATAAGAATGACTGCAAGACTCCGGGATCCGAAAAGGCGCAGTTCCAATCAATCTTCGACGCAGTCCATGAAAAACATAATCAAGTTTCCTTTGGCATAGAACGTCCTAGCTCGTCCCGATTTAAAGTTCGCACGTTTAAGCTCAATGCTTTTCTCTAAGCTTCCAGTACCTATCTGATAGACACCCACTTTCCGTTGCTCGAGCAAGTCAGTCAAAGCATATTGAATTGAACCCGCGTTAACGTGATCGATGAGTACGTACTTCAACAGGTCTGTATGGCGTGTCAGCGGCAAGTCTTTTGCGATTAATTTCAGAAGATCGACATCGAAGCCGTCCTTTGACTGGCTCAACTGCGAGATGATATCAGCCGACTCTACGAACAAGATGTAACCGTAATCGAAGCTGTGATAATAAAAGCGCGCATCCGTTCCTGCCTGCGACAGCGCAATCGTTTCCTTGGATTCTCCGTCCGGATGCTGAGTATCGAAACAACTGGCTACAGCGAGCTTGGCGACTGCCGACAGCAAGACGATGACAAGGAGTCTTGGAAACATGTTGCTCGTACCTCAAGCGACGAACCTATTAGTTGTATAAACGACGCACGCGGGGTGATCGGGTCAGCGAACATAATAAGAAGGAGCACTTCGGTGCCGGCACCTAGTACTCCAGCAGATCTTTTAACCGCCCTTGCCATCTGCGAGACCTCGGGGAGGCGCAGGTGCCAATGTTGCCCTCATGACTTTCGACCGATTCCGCTGTGATCCGAAAGGCAACAAAGCAACATTGGCACCGAAGATCTTCTCAGCATCCTACTTCACCTAATCGTCGAGCGCACATGGGAGGCGCAGGTGCCAATGTTGCCCTCATGACTTTCGACCGATTCCGCTGTGACCCGAAAGGCAACAAAGCAACATTGGCACCGAAGATCTCCCAGTGTTGTTGCCCCACTGACAAAACGCGATGTCCACATTTTCTTGCGGTTTCACCGTCATGACTGGCTTGAACTTGGAGAGAGTCTCCGTATCGACCACGAGCGCGGTTGCTTGCCCTTGCAAGGTGGAGACGATTAGCAGGTGAGTGCCGTCCGGCGAGAGGCGTGCCGCGCGAACTTGCGGCTGCTTGGCAAACACTGAGATCGGCACTTCCTTGCCGAGAGCAATACCCGCAGCGACCACTGCAAAAACGGCAAAGACAGAAACACATCGTCCCATAATCTTCCCTTCCCTCTACACATCGGCCCTGTGGACACCTAAGACCAGCATCCTACTTCACCTAATCGTCGAGCGCACACGGGAGACGCAGGTGCCAATGTTGCCCTCATGACTTTCGACCGATTCCGCTGTGACCCGAAAGGCAACAAAGCAACATTGGCACCGAAGATCTCTTCAAGACCGGTGTCAGATCAAGTCGTGACTAGTACAGTTAATACTCACGAATCTCTGTCCTCCATGTGGATGCCCAAGCTAAACCGTTACTAGCTTGCAGCGACCCGCCTTTAGATCCGCGGACACGTGCTTGAACTTCCTCTGGATGATTAATCCATCGGACTCGTACCGAACACTCACCCGCTGATTCCTTCCAAAGTCTTTGAAGGGGTCGCGCGCCACCTCATCAATTTTAAGAAAATGACTGGCCTGCGCGCGTATCTGCGGAATTGCTGATGCAAGCTCCTTGCTTATTTGACCATCGCGATCCTGCTCTATAAGGGTCAACACCTCGGTGGCTAGCTTGCGCCCAGCGTCTTGGAGTCCGTTATCTCGATAGAATGTCAACTCGTAGAATCTAACAGCCAAATGAACCACTGGAGCGTGCAAATTCGCCCTGCTCGCAAACTTGCCATATACGAGATAGAACCTCCGTAGCTGCTCCCTGTCTTTTCGAGTGTCAAAGCGAGGCGCTAGCTGCGCAAAGCTAAATAAATCGTCATCTACAATCGCCTCCGGCGCTATATCCTCATCAAGAATCCTCAAATACACATCAATCCAGTTCCGCGCTCGAGACGGTCGTGCGTAAAGCGCAAGATATCGAAACGCGGTCAGCCTTTCCGACTGACTTTCTCCCACGTCCGAGAAGTTCTCAATTGCATCCCTTACCAGAGATATATTGTTTGCTCTCTCCTCGTCACTCGCAATCGACTCAAATAATTCCAGCAAAACCGCGAATGCATTATGCACCGTCAAGACGCAACTCTGCACATACGCCAGCAGCTTTTCATACTCTTCCGCTACTCCGTATGCGGCGAGGCGAGCAAGTAACTTTCCGAGAACCTCTTTCGTTAAGTCCAGGCTACTAATCGTCACATCATCGACAACGAGCGAATTTTCGAATATGCAGCTCACGGCGGAAACTAAGAATCTACGTCGCTCAATGTCGTCTGCGCTAAGTTCATACTTGAACATTAGGATGGCAGGCTGACTTTGAACTACGGCACCAGCTAAAGCATAAGATAACTCGCTGAGGGCAGATCGCCTGTCTCCTAAGTAGTTGTAAAGACGAGCGCTAGTGAAGTATGCCGTAGTCAAAAGGCTCTTATCCGCATGCTCCACGCTCAGCAACTCTGCGATAGTTTTCTTGCTTATATCCAACCCTTCCTTCGCGTACGTTGCCGAATTTATCCGCAAGCACGACAGCGCAATACTTATACTCGCTTGCTGATTGATCGCGATTCGCGGACCGTTGGCCGCAAGTTTTAATACCTCTAGAGCTTCTATGTATGCTCGATCCAAGACCAATACGACGCCGATGTAGTAGCGCACGAGCTGCAGGTCTTCCGGATCCCTTTCCGCTTGCTCATATTCTCGTAGAATCTTTAGCGCTCGCGCTGTCTGGTTGGCAAACGAAAGACACATTGCGAACTGAACTTTGTGGATAGTTCTGAAATCAGCTTCCCCGGAAGCGGCCGCCAGCACTTCTTCGAACTGACGCAGTGCCTGACGGTAGTTCCTAGCCTCATAGCTCTCAGATGCCGCAGCGAGCAATCCTTTTCTGACAGTCTCCAGTTGACCCAACCACTTTTCTGATAGCGCTAAGTCGACGATTCTGTTCTTGACCTGAACAACACCCCCCGAGGAAGCCCTAATAATCCCAGCGAGATATAGCCTGCTCCTGATCTTGTCGTCGAGAAACGCAGACTTTCCGTAGCGGATACTAACTATCGCATCTCTAATCTGTGTGTCAGACTCGACTAGCGTTCGAATATGATCGACGGGTGCACGATCGAATGACTCCAAGTACAGAGCCCTGACGATCTCATCAACGTCCTTTATATCGAGGATTCTTCCATCAAGGACCTGATCTTCAATGACGGCGCAAATATCCCAAGTCATCCGGGGACTTCCACCCGCCCATTCAAACACTGAGTCCACTACACGTGACGGTAAATGAAGATCTGCCTTGAGCAAGAACGAAGCGAATTCGTCTCTGCTGAAGTCCTCAAGGTATATTTTCTCGCCAATATTGAACGGCGAAATGTTCTTATCTTTGATTAGATCAGTTGGCTCCGCCACTCCAGATAGAACGTACGTAAGTCTTTCGTACTCAGGGTAGTTAACTCTCGAGAAATACATACTGCGGATCTGCGCAAGCACGGTATCCGAGTACGTCGCATTTACCAGCGAGTCAATTTCATCAAGAACGATGACTACTCGCCTGTCGGTCATCTTCAGCAATAGACGAAGATGCCGATCAAATTCGATATTTGGCTCAAGCTTAAGTGTGCGCCGGTGCATCTCTATCACCTCCTGCGCAGTGTTGAAGATCTCCGGATATGCTTCAAGCATAGAGTCAAGTACGTATCTAAACCAAGCTCTTGCGGAATCGAACCGGTTCGACAAATCGAAATACAACACGACATCCGCGTGCCGCTGACGCTTCATGTTGATTAATAGATTCGTCTTTCCCATCTGTCGCGCAACGAGCACGTATCCCGGTCGACCCATATCATCGATGATAGATCGCAATTGCCGGTCCGCAGCACGCTCGACATAGAGATGCGATGGGATGATCGTGCTTGGACTGAGGTTTTTCTTAGCCATTCGAAGGGAAATCCGCTTCCACGAATTTTATGATTTGCGCTAATGAGGTTGCCGAAACCACTTGCGTTCGCCTCCGCCGAAATACCATTTTTATGAATCTAGGATTTCCGCGTGCGCACACTGCTAAAAGCTGGCGATCTTCTGCGGACAATCCAACCTTTAGTTCGCGGTCTATTAGCTCGATCAATGACAGAATCTCGGACTTCTCCCAGAGATCGCAAGCAACTAGCTGAACCCTTTCTTGGAATTTTACGGAGTCAGCAGGCAAGCTCTTTCTTGGATCGTTTATTGAAGAGAAAAGCCAAATAACTCTTGCGCATGCCCCTACTGTCTCGGACGCATTCGCTAGATGGGCGACCGCACTAAGCAACTTAGAATATTCTTCTCCGGGTGGCAGCGGGATTTCCTCTATTACAATTGCTATCGGCCCATGCAGCGCTAACAATCTTAGGACCTTTCTAAAGTTGGCGAGCAGGTCGGGCAATTCTAACCTTGCGCCTTCCGTAATTGGCTGCAAGCCGGCTCGCTCATGAAGCTCATTACAGATCGCTATCATCAATTTCTGTACACCGGCACCTACATAGCCGTCCAGCATCACGTGAAATATCTTCCAACCCGCTTGGTCAGCAAGCCTTCTAATAGCCGCCGTTTTCCCTACTCCACTACTACCACTTAGCCAGATGTGTGAGTTTTTCGCCGTCGATGCTAGAACTTCGTCAACTTTGCGCCTCAGGTAGTATTGCTCGACGTGTAAGGAGTAGACGTCGAAGAGCACATCTCCCTGCGACGCCGTTTCGATTTTCGGCTCATTTATCACGCGCAGGCCAGGTGCCTGCCACAATACGAAATCTTGCAAGACCTTGAATCGAGTGTCAGCGGAATCGCTTGGTTCGATTATCGTTCGATGTCCGTGTTCAATTATTGTTGCGACATTTGAAGCACCCAATTGAAGACAGGCACTAGTGGGTTCTACAACCGCATCGCTTCCTCCAACTACATAAAGCACTCTCAGCCGTTCCTCAACTCGTAGCCGAATCCAATCTTGATTAAGCAAAGAAAGAAGATCCGATTCTTTGCTTATCTGATGCAGGTGACGATGGCCCCAGGATCCAAGCTTTCCAATATTGGCTAGCGCGGCGCCGTTATTGGGCGTCGCGTAGAGCACTATCCCGCTTATTCTCGAAGTAGTTGCATCCTTAATTTCGTCTAGCACCAACTGTCGGGCTACCAATCCTCCTAGGCTGTGGCCTACCAGGAAGATTCGTGACTTATCCGCATGCTGTGTAGCAATGAAGGTGCGAAGACCCTGTGATATCTCCTGAATACCGGGCATACGAGGCCCAAAGGCCCATCTCAGTAGTTGGGTCGGATAGGCGTAGCAATCAAAAGAATAATCCGACAAATTCGGGGCACTGCTTAAAACTTTCAGCATCGATTGCCAGGTTCCCGCAGTGGAGCCTGACAAGCCGTGGACGAATAAAATGAGATCCTTGCCAGATGAGCGCCTTATATCAATTGGCACCGCTTTTGATCTCTTAAGCGCTGAAAAAAAACCCATGATCTCTCACCAATCTCTTAACGCGCATCGGTCAGCCGATTGCGAGACTTGCCCGAGCGAATTGCCTTAAGCCTTACATTCTCTCGCGGTATTTCCGCTACTACCGACGCCATATCCGCCACCGGTCGGTAAGTTTAATGGAGCGATTTTTCGCGTAGTGACGGCGCCTTGGTAGTACATGATATGTTCGTTAGCAACGTCCACCGGCTCCGACAGGAATTGACGCGGCCGACTGCACCGTGAGTTCTCGAAGGCAGCCGCAGCATCTGTAGCCTCAACTGAGTTGCAGGGCTTATACTCGTATTTGGTTGGTGTCGAGCCACAGCTCGATATCACGTCCACGGAAAGTATTATTCCAAGCGGCAAATCCAGCTTTATCATTGATCTTCCCTGCGGGCTTCTTGCCCAGCATCCAAGCGTTCGACTCCAATGGGTTTTTATATCCGATAACTAACGGGCTGAATATAGGGAGCGACGAAAGACTTTCCAATATGCAAGTGGTTACGTCGTCGATGCAGTGCGTCAGAAGGCTTTGTTCGGATCTGAAATAGACATGGAAGCGCCACCGATGCAAAACGTCGGATTCGTTTACGAATGTCGCACTAGCGTACTAGAAGCGGAGTGGAGTCCTCTTGGCAATTCGAACCACTTCCACTGCCGTGAAAAGACGATAGCAACCCTAAGCCGTCTTCTTCAATCGCCCCTCATGATCCGCAGCAAACGACTTCGCCCACTCGCGGGTGGCTTGGCTCATTTGTTCGTCGATGACTTCGACTTGTTTGAAGTCGCGGCTGGCGATGGCGTTGCGGCGGGCGAACTCTAGGCGTTCGACTTGAACGCGGAGTTGGATGGTGAGCAGGCTGAGTTGCAGCTGTGCTGTTGTTCTTTTCTGAGATTTGAACATCGGCGCGCTCCGTCGAAACTTAGGCTATAGGCACTAGGCTCTAGGCTGTAGCCAGATAGTTCTGGCCCTCACCCGCCGCTTCTCTGGCGACCTCTCACCGATCCGGTAGAGGCGTGCTCAACTTCCTCGCTCCTAAAACAAAGAGCCCTTCGACAAGCTTGTATGGTTCTTTCCGGCGTCTCGAAGGGTAGTCTTCGAAGTGCCGGGGTGAAGGGACATCGACAGGTATCTGATCATTCACAGTGATA
>Ga0193752_1003107_pt1 | contig 11713 bp, 10 predicted proteins | sample H1c1metaG_FD_144924 | JGI IMG/M metagenome (GOLD analysis project Ga0193752, IMG submission 144924) | Soil microbial communities from a riparian zone of the East river system, Colorado, United States - H1c1 | ecosystem: Environmental > Terrestrial > Soil > Riparian zone | place: USA: East River... | reverse complement strand
TGTTTCGTCGTATTCTCCGTTACGGACGAAAACGCGCTCGGCGTGCCTTCGGGTAACCTTAGATCGTTTGTCTTTATATTCAACGCCGGCGGATGCTCGTCTAGTTCGCGCTGCCGATTGCCCTCGGGCGACCTGTCGGACAATTCTTTCCGCGGTGCGGTCAGAAACAGGCCATTGATAACAAGCCCCAGGCCTATAAAGAATGTAACCAGCCCAACGCCCGCAACCATAAAAATCCCGCTATCCTTCATCAGCGCCGCCGCGATCGCAAAAGCAATTGTCGCACCGACGCCTATAGACGACGTTACGATTCCAGCCCGAATTCGGCGAAGACGCTTCTCTTCCGGCGATTCGAGGAACTTTTCTATCTCCGGCAGCAGGTCTTCCGCAACATCCTGAAACTCGGCGAGCGGCGTCTCGCGGATCTTGGCCGCGACAGCGCTGCCGATCTCATCCCGAGCCGTAATTGCCGAGGCCGTGATCTTATCGGGCGCCTCGAGCGCGAATCTTATCGACCGGAGGTCCGTCCCGCATGCCCTGCAAAACTGGTTCGATTGTCTCTCTTCTATTCCGCAACCCGGACAAAACATAAATTTCGATCTCCCGTGGTTAACGCTCGATTTTACCTCAATCACCGGATATTACGTCCAATTTATTGATTTTGTTCGCCCCGGAAGCAGGCCGAATCGCGAAAATCAGATCGAAAACGAGTTTAAACGCCGAATACTTGCAACTATCGTCCAAACCGTGCATCATAGTTAGGATTATCCTTCTTCCGCGCATCAACGGTGGTGCGCCCATCAGATCGAGTTTTATTTGACGGCGTTTGGACGTTCGGGAGCAGGTCGTTTTAAGGTAATAGAAGTTACTCTCAGAGTACGAACCCGGCTCTTCGTTGCACAGACCGTTTCTCCGAAGTTTACGCTCGCTTTCGATGCTTCTTTTTTAGTTCCCCCAAACAAGCGGAACCAAGGTAAATAATATAAATATATGTCAATGAAACTTTATGTAGGAAATCTTTCCTTCGATACAAACAATCAGGATCTTTTGGAATTATTCGGTCAGGCCGGCACGGTTGAGACGGCAAACGTCGTCGAAGACCGCGAAACAGGCCGCTCGCGCGGTTTCGGTTTTGTCGAAATGTCTTCGAAAGAAGAAGGCGAAGCAGCGATCTCGCAGTTCAACGGCCAGGAATTCAACGGCCGCGCACTGAACGTAAACGAAGCCAAACCGCGTGAAAATCGTGGTGGCGGAGGCGGCGGTGGCCGTGGTGGTTACGGCGGCGGTGGCGGCGGTAATCGTGGCGGCGGTGGCGGCGGTAATCGCGGCGGCGGTGGCGGCGGTGGTTATGGCGGCGGAAGCCGTTGGTAAGATCTTGTATCTTAAAAGACAAAAAAGCCCGGGTGTTGATTCGCCCGGGCTTTTATTTTGATCTCGCGGTCTCTAATTCTTGCCTGATTTCTTTGGCCTTGGTTTCAATAACTGTTTCGGCTGAAACGAATTTACCGCTTTATCGTTAGTCGCGGGAGCTTTTTCACCGAGCGCTTTCTCGATCAGAAAGTCGTAGCTTCTCGCCAGCTTTCCGTCCAGAAAAATATCAACCCTGTATCGTCCGGCGGTCCAGACGCTATCCGGCCTACCGGTAAAATTCACCTGGTTCTGATTAGGTTTGGTCGTATAGCTTGTCGTAACGACCTTTGTCTCGGGTTTAACTCCATTCACCTTCACCGCAACGAAGTTCATCTTGATCGTCGCGACCCTCACCGAATCAAGCTGCACGATACAGTGGATCGGCACATCCGAGGTCGAAAATGTCGTTACTACCTCGCCGGCCTTTCCAGCACCGTCGTCCTTAGCCAGGTAAAGCTCTTCGAGCCCGTCAGCCGGGGGTGTCGGCACGGGTTGGCCCTGGGCATTTGTGCCGAGTGTGAATAGTGCGCAAATAAGTAAAAGAAAAATGGCTTTCACGTGCGTTCCTCCGCGAATCCGGTTTGTCCGAGAAAAGATCATAATCTTTGAACCGCCAAGTCCAAAATTAGTTGCATTGATCACGGAAAATTCTGTAATATTTCGTCGATTTTGGGAGTATACTCTTAAATGTTATGAAAAGACTCGTCCCGCTGCTAATTCTCTTCACCGTCAGCGTTTTAGGCGGACAGGCTCAAACTCCGTTGGGCTATACGGGCACATGGCTGCTCGACGAAAAAGCGTCGTTTTCGCGGGATGTCGACAAAAAAGCATTCGACAATTTTGTTCTGGAAATATTGGAGGATGACGAGACGTTCACAATGAAAGTGAGTTATACGATGGACAAGCGCCCCATGGCTTACGATATCAAATTGCAAAAGGACGGTAGCGGTGAAGAAAATAAGGTCGGCGAGCGTTTTAGCGTATCATCCCGAACCGAAGTTAAGGACCGCGAGATCGTCAGAACATACAAACAGGGCGGTGACCGCGGCTCTCATGGCATCGATAAATTCATACTTTCCAAGGACGGCAATAAATTGATACGTGTAAGGCGCCAGATCCTGGATCCGATGGAAAACCTGAGACGTATACCGGGCGTTGCCGATAATAGCCGCCTAGATCTTCCGACCACACTCGTTTTCAAACGTAAGATCTAGGCGGCTATTAACGCTGCTTTCTCGCTTAAAACTCTCAATACCGCTGTACGGAGGGCGACCGGATCCCCCGCTTCAACAATATCCATACCTTCGATGTTCTCAACGCCGCACGCATCCGAGGCGATCACAGGGATCCTCATTGCGGCCGCCTCTAGAAGCCGGCGCGGGCGATGCTCGACAAACGCGGGCAGGACAACAACGTCAGCCTTTTCTATCCACTCCGGGCCGCCGCGCATCGCATCAAACCCTTCCCAGAAATCCGTGCCCTCAAGATCCGGGCCCATCGTAATAAGTTTTACATCGAGCCCGCGAAGCGCTTCGCGCAGTTCGTAACAACCCTTGCGCCCGACGGTCGAGGCCGGGAAAACGACCACCGGTTTACCCTGGTTTTTTACCCCGGACTGTTTCGGTTCCGGCATTTTCCAATCGAGCAACTCGGCCTTGTCCGCAAATAGGGCTGCTATACCGGTGTGGGTCGTAATGATCTTTCGCGCGTGACGCAGCGCCTCGGCCTCATCATCAAGCAATCTCTCATCGGCACGGAAGTCGCCGAGCGTTTTACTATCAGGGTGGAGCGCCGCCGCGCGGTCCAATTGCCGCTGGATCGCTTCCATCGGCATCGCCGTCATCATTACGTCGAACGTCCTGCCGCCAAGATGGCCCCCGCGCCACAGAAAAGGCAGCAGATTTTGCTGGACAACGACGTGCAGCATGTCGAACTTGAGTCTCGCGGCATATGCGTCGGCGAGTTTTTCATACATCGCCAGCAGGTTTAGCTGACGCGCCGCGCCCTGCGCTGCCAGTTTTCGCGAGCGGTACGAACGGACAGCCGTTACGCGGAACTCCTGCCTAACTTTCGAAAAACCGCTCGTTGTCCACGCGTAGTTCGCTTTATTGAATCTCTTGCCGTCCATCGGTAAAAACAACGCGTCCTTTTCCTTGCGGTCAGACTGGATGAACTTATCAAACTCGGCCGAATACTCATCCACCAGGTATGCCGTCTTTCCAAATTCACGGCTCGTATCGGGCCTTACGTTCCTGAAACAGCTTTCCTCGCCGCACGTGGCGCAGCTATTCGGGCCGTGGCCGTTCGCCCCGTTCTTTGTTATCTGGAATAGCTGTTTTTTCTCAATTTTGTTGCCTCGAAATCGTAAGGTAAGATTCTCGGCGTCAAGCCGCGCCTCGATCCGGAAAGGCTCGGGCGAGCGGAAGCGCAGATCGACGTAGTTCCAGAAAACAGTCGCGTCCCTTCCCTGCTCCGCCAGCGAACCCGCCACCACCTGCGTGTGCGCATGGCGCTCAATCACCTCGAAATTCGCCTTGAGCGAGGCATCATACAGTGCGTTGGATATCTGGCAAAGCCCTCCGCCCACGTTCGGGATTATGCAGCCCTCGCGCAGTTCACGCCCGGCGACGAAACCCTTTAACCGACTCGTTCGCCCCGTATGTTTCCAAAAGCTGAAGGTTTCATTTGCCGGTATCTCAAGGCCGTTGAGCTTGCCTACCACAAGCCGCAGGTTCTGGATCTTGCCCGCGAGCAGAAAACGCTCCTCAGGCTCGGCCTCCGTCCACAAGCGGGTTTTCGATTCGGCGATAACTGCCTTTTCGCGGAGTTCATCCGATTTGGAAAATTTTCGTACGGGCGAACCGAAACGGTCCTGGAATCCGCGACGAAGCTGAAGCAGCGCCGTTTTCGCACGGAAAACCGCGGCCTCTTTTACCGTGGGTAGTTTGCGTTGTGGTTTTAGATCAGGTGAACCGCTCATTTACTCTCAATAAATAATGCACTAGTTTGCAGAATTTGCAATTATTTTCCTCCGAAAATGATATTATTTTCCAAATTATGCGATTCGTTTTCTCACCGAGATTCTTCATCTTGCTCGCGCTGGGTATTATTCCTCTCGCACTCTCGTGGAATCTGCCGGTTTTGCGTACGATCGTATTTGGGTTTGATGCTCTGCTTATCGCGACTGCTATCGTCGATTTCTTCATAAGCCGCAGACTGCCGGCAGAGCTTAACATCAGACGCGAATTCGACCGACGCTTTGCCATCGGCGATAAAACCGAGGTGAAACTCTTTATAGAAAACGCGTCTGAGACGCTGTTTCATATTCACCTGAAGGATGAATACCCGCCCGAGATGATATTGGGGGAAACCCGGGAAGCCGAATTCGATGTAGACGCCCAAACGGTCGCGGAATTCACCTATTTTGTTACACCGCCGAGGCGCGGCAACTATAAATTCGGGCGCACGGCCATCCGTTATCTTTCAAAACTCGGACTTGTCTGGTGCCAGGCGGATCTAGGGGAGCCGCAGGCAGTGAAGGTTTATCCGAATATGCGCCGGGCCCGCGAGATGGAGCTGAAGGCGCTCGGTGCGCGGTCGTTTCTCGCGATCCAGCGTAAGGCCGTACGCAGAGGTGAAGGCCGCGAGTTCGAATCGATGCGCGACTATGTACGCGGCGACGAGCTTCGGCACATATCGTGGACGGCCACCGCGCGGCGCTCGCGGCTGACGACGCGTCAATACCAGATCGAACGCGACCAGACGATCGTGATAGCGATCGACGCCGGACGCCTGATGACCGGCCGCATCGACGACGAGTCGAAATTCGACACCGCCATCCATGCCAGCCTTGCGCTTATGTCGGCCTCGGCCCGCGCGGGTGATAACTGCGGCCTGGCCGTATTCGGCCGACGCGTGCGCAAATACCTTCCGCCAAAACGCGGCATCGAGCATCTAGACGCGGTGCTCGAAGCGCTCCACGATATGGAGCCCGAACTGATCGAGCCCTCGTATGCCCGCGCCTTCCGGTTTATCGCCTCAAATCTGAAAAAACGCGCGTTCGTGGTGATCCTGACCGACCTGGTCGATAAAGACAGCTCCCGCGAACTGATCAACTCGCTAAAACTGCTGCGGCCGCGCCACCTGCCGCTTGTCGTAACGATCGGCGACCGCGATCTAAACGCGACCGTCAGCCGCGTACCCACGGAGATAAAGGACGTCTTTACGCAGTCGGCTGCCGAGGAGATAATCCACCAGCGCGAAGCGGCGCTGTTAAGGGTAGAATCGCTTGGCGGGCTGGCTCTCGACGTGACTACGCGGACACTCGCACCAAAATTGCTGGAGAGTTATTTGAGAGTGAAAGAGCGCGGGATGCTCTAGATAAACGCCCATCCTGTATCGGTAACAAATTGGCGACAGAAACCGGCCCTCTTTGCAACGGATTTCTATTTTGCGCGGCGAAACGCGCATTTACGCGGCAGGTATATACTTTGCTCCCTCCTTATATCCTGCCGCTTTTTCAGCTTACTGCAGAATGAAGGAAGATACCGTCAAACTCGAAAAATTTCTCGCCGGTTATCCCGAGCGCAACGAGCTTATATACGACAATTATAATTTCCTTGCTTTTGGCTGGGGACCAACGGACAAAATGGGCGACATTTTCTGCAATGTTGCGGTCGGAACGCGAGGCGTCGTATTTGGCTTCATATGGGGCGCAAAACTCACCGACCCTGAGAATAGATTGCAAGGAAGCAGCAACCAATTCCGAAGCCTGCGCGTGTAGGATAAAGAAACTTTCCGAAAACATACGTCAAAAAACTCATAGCCGAGGCGTACAAAAATAGCATCGTAAAAATTAAAAGTCCACGAGCTGAAACTCAAGGGAGAAACGATCGTGAAATCCATATCGGAGAAAAAACGCCGCCCTGGTATGCCGCCGAAAACTCCCGCGGCGAGTCGCGATCGTCACCCGATGCCGGACTACATCCTCAAAGAGCTGAAAAAAGCAAAACTCCTCGATGCTTACAGCGAGCGCCCTCCTTATCAACAAAATGATTACATTGGCTGGATCACCGGCGCGAAACGTGAGGAGACTCGCGAAAAGCGCCTCGACCAAATGCTCGACGAACTAAAACGCGGCGGAGTTTATATGAAAATGAAGTGGAATGGTTAACGGATAACTGATAGCGGAAAACAGAGAACTGCCTAGTTATCCGTCCTCCGTTATCAGTTATAATCGAACTTATGTCGAACAAGGGAGTAACTATCGCCGAACTGCGCGAGGAGGCTCGCGGGTGCCGTGCCTGCGACCTTTGGAAGATCGGCACGCAGACCGTCTTCGGCGAAGGACGTGACAAGGCAAAAGTCATTTTTGTCGGCGAACAGCCCGGCGACCAGGAGGACCTGCAGGGCCGCCCGTTCGTCGGTCCGGCGGGTAAGTTGCTCGATAAGGCGCTCGAAGAAGCAGGCATCGACCGCGACCTGGTTTACGTTACAAACGTGGTCAAACATTTCAAATGGAAGCCCCGCGGCAAGCGCCGGATCCACGAAAAACCCGGCACAAAAGAGATCAACGCCTGCGCCCCATGGCTCGATGGTGAGATAGCTGTTATCCAGCCCGAGATAATAGTTTGCTTGGGCGCAACCGCCGCCCAGGCCCTGCTCGGTAAAGGCTTTCGCGTGACAAAAGAGCGCGGCAAGTGGATCGACACCGAGGGCGGAACAAAGATAATCGCCACTATTCATCCATCCGCTATCCTCCGCACTCCAGGTGACGAACGCGAGCATGAATACCGCGAGCTTGTCCACGACCTCAGGATCATTGCGAAGGCGCTCTAACCCCTTTTCTAGGTATGTTTGATCACGTACTCAGGATGCCCAAGCTCGCTTTCGACTGCGTGCTGTCCATGGTCCGCCGGGCACCATGACGCTCCCGGATTTGCCGAAAAGAAGAACAGGCAGCATTTAGAACATTGTGCCCAACTTCCCTGTGTCGGCGAAAGCCGGGGAAGAGGGCCGCTGCCCTGCGCTACGGGCAGAAGCATCGCGTAATCCGCCGATCCCGTCGTCGAATGAAGGCCCCCGCCGGCGCAGAGTTGGGCATCTCTCGAGGGCTTAAAGATCCCGCCGCATTTCGAACACCAAAACCATCCGGGTTCGCTCTCGGGCGGCACGCCGTTCAGAAACAGAACGTATTGCCCGCTGCCATCCGCCACATGCTCCTGACCATTCCTGCAAATTCTCGGCCCGCCCACGGCAAAGAACAGCCCCTGACAGTTTTCACACCACCGCCAGCCGGCCTGTTGATCGGCATAACTGTCCCAGCGCCGAAATCCGACAACGACGTTGCAGGCTGCGATCGGCAGAACATTCTGGGTTTGACGCGAGATCGGGGGTATAGGCACTCCATCCCAGTAATTAAGGTGAATACTGGAAACGACGTGTTCATCAAAAAAATAGTTTTTGGAATCGGTTCCCGCGACATCCAAAATTTGGCCCGGCCATCTGACGGGGATGGGATCGTTAGATTGATTGAGGCCCGATTGCGTACCGCTTCTTTTTGCTATCGTGACGGATTTATCAAACCTCGGCACTGTAAACGGGGAATCGGTAAACTGCGATGCTATCAGAACGGAAACTATAGGATCCCCGGCAGAAATGGAGATCTCAACGGCGGAACCGGGCGATCCGTCATCGTTGCCTTCGACAGGCTTAAGACCGTCGGCATAACCGGCGCGCACCCCGGTCGAGCGAGTAACGCCCCATGAAGTTATTGAGGTCAGCAGCGATTCGTCCTTTCCCCAATCGGGCAGGCCGTTCGCCGCACTGTATCCCGGCATCCCGGGGGCATCCGACCAAAAGGATTCGGTGAATATTTCCCTGTTCAACCGCGGCGGGTCCTGGCGTGAAGGATCGAAATAAGGCCACCAAGTCACAAAATCCAGTACCGAAAGCGTCATCTTAGCGGTATACGTTGTCGCTTCTGCGTGGCTCGTCATCTGAGGTATTCGGGAATCGGGTACATTGGGCGGGCGAGCCGCACTAAACCACTGATCCACGTAGGCAATGGCACCCGGCTGGCCGTTGGCGCCATTTAAAAGATCAGACAAATCAGTTCGGGCTTCCGCCGGATCGACCACGGGGCTCGAACCCCATTCCGGACCATAGAGGATCCCGTCACGCAATAATCCGAGGTATAGGTTTACAACCTGGACGTACATGGGAAGCAGCAAAGATTCGTGGCCTTGTTGCTGAAACCATGGCATTTCATTGAGGAAAGTATTCCGAAGGCTCAAATAGTTCGTCGCTTTATCAGCCGCTACCCCGGTCGTATACGGAATAAGGGAATTCTGAAGTCCCTGGTAGGCACCCTGGAGACGAGTGATCGTATCGGCGTCAAGCGATTGGTCTATCAGCTCCTGAACGTCATCTTTGATCGAATCCCATACGCTTTCCTGCGACGAAGGCCACAACAGATTAAGCAGCCCTGAAACCAGGGCAGAACCGAATGCGCCTCCCCCGAGATCTGAGGCCGCGCCGCCCAACGCATTCGCGACAAGAGAATGAATGTTTGATTGAGCCTCGCTTCCGATCGACATTTGATATGAATCCTCCTTTGATATGAAAATCTTTCAACAACCTTTCCTTTTTCGTCCAGACCCCGAAGTAAATCAACTTAAGTTATCGAGCTGCCCATAAGGTACTTCATCCCCCGGGCCGTGTAAATGGGTATCCCTACCCATTTCGACCCGTATTTTTTTACCCGCAGATTTCCTCGCTGCAACATATGTCTTTTTCTTTGCTCTTTAATTGCAGGCTGAACAAGCCGCGTTGTGGATAAAAAGTTGTAATGATCTACATTTTTATATAGAATCACTTTTGATTTAAGATGCCGGAAACCGCTAAAAAACAGAAGTTTAGCCTCGTTTTGATAAAACCCTCGCACTATGATGATGATGGGTATGTCATCCAATGGTTTCGCTCCGCCATTCCCTCAAATTCGCTGGCAGCTCTGTACGGGCTCGCGCTGGAATGCGCGCGCGACAGGGTACTCGGGCCAGACATCGATATCGAAATACAGGCCTTTGATGAAACGAACACCGTTATCCATCCCCATAAGATCATTTCGATGATCGAGAAGGCGGATATGGGAATGGTGATGCTCGTCGGCGTACAGTCGAACCAGTTTCCGAGGGCGCTGCATATTGCAAAGCCGCTCCGCGAAAAAGGCATTCAGATCGCTATCGGCGGATTTCATGTGTCCGGCACGATCGCGATGCTCAAAGAGCGCGACCCCTATGTGCAAAAGGCGATCGACATGGGCATCTGCATGTTCGCGGGCGAAGCCGAGGGTCGACTCGCGCACGTTTTGCTCGATGCGGCGGCTAACGATCTGCCCGAAGTTTATAACTTCATGGACGATCTGCCGAACATCGAGGGGGTCGCTACGCCGCTGCTCCCGGCAGAGCGCGTCCACCTAACGGCCGGCGCCACCACAAGTTTCGACGCGGGGCGCGGCTGCCCTTTTACCTGCTCGTTTTGCACGATAATAAACGTTCAGGGGCGCAAATCACGTCGCCGCTCGCCGGCCGACATTGAAGAGATCGTTCGCGTAAACGTAAAACAGGGGCTCCATTCGTTCTTTATCACCGACGACAATTTCGCGCGCAACAAGGACTGGGAAATTATCCTGGACCGCCTCATTTATCTGCGTGAGGAAGAAAAGCTAAAGATCAGCTTTATAATCCAGGTCGATACGCTCTGTCATAAGCTGCCGAATTTTATCGAGAAATCGCGCCGCGCCGGGGTTAAAAGGGTCTTTATCGGGCTCGAAAACATCAACCCGGACAGCCTGCTGGGCGCCTCGAAACGCCAGAACAAGATAACCGACTACCGCGCGATGCTGCTTGCGTGGAAAAAAGCCGGAATCGTTACTTATTGCGGTTATATCCTGGGATTCCCGGGCGACACGAAAGAATCTATCGTCCACGATATCGAGATCATCAAGAAAGAGCTACCGGTCGATCTGCTCGAATTCTTTTACCTGACGCCGCTGCCCGGATCCGAGGACCACAAGAAGCTGCACGAAGCGGGTATCGCGATGGATGAGGATCTCAATAAATACGATCTGAACCACGCTGTGACGGGGCACGGGAAAATGTCCAAAGCCGAATGGGAAGACACCTATCATTCGGCCTGGAAAACCTATTACACCGATGAGCATATCGAGACCGTGCTTCGACGCGCGATAGCGACCGGTACCAGCCCGGGCAAGACGATGTTTTTTATCGTCTGGTTTAACGGCTGTATCGATATTGAGAGTATTCACCCGCTCGAAGGCGGCTTTTTCCGGCGAAAGGTGCGCGTAAACCGGCGATCGGGGATGGCGATCGAAAATCCGCTCGCTTTTTATCCAAAGGTCCTTGCCCGTTCGCTTTGGAAGCAGGTCCAATGGATCACACTTTATACCCGCATGCGACTTATCTACCGAAAGGTGAGAAAAGATCCGATGAAACTGGAGTATATGGACCTGGCGCTCGAGCCCGTAATGGACAACGAGACCGAGACGCGTGAACTTTTCCAGTCAGAGGCAGCTCATGCTTTCGTCGAAAAAATGCAGCGAAACGAAAAAGCGCGGCACGGCGAAGCGATCTAACTCATTTAGGCGCGCTGATCACCGTTTAACTCCATTCAGAATACTTTGTAATTACATTTCGAGGCATTTCACACGAAAGCAATCCATTCCTACCAAATCTAAAACTCCCGATCTTACCCCTCCCCGAGCGAGTGATCAGAAGTGTCGCTTGAAAAGGTAATTATTTAAACAAGATATTCAGTGGTGACTACATTGTAATTCATATCGCCAATAACCAGTCGATACAGTGGCTTTAGGCATGCCGATGGATCAAGCAACCGGCAGGAACAATAAGCAATGGCCCGAAATATTCGCTGATACGAGCCGTGAGCGCATTGTAACCACCCCAAAAGTCGGTTATCATTTTTAGGCCCTATACACGTATGTCTGAAGTTATTGTCATTGTTTACACCACCCTTTATCGCAAGGGCGGACACCAGTTTCCTGTCGTGGCGAACACGCTCGCACGCGATAAAAAAGCCGCCGGATTCGAGGGCGAGATAATATTACGCGCGGTTGAGAGCAAGCGGGATGTGCTGCACGTTCTGGCCGATGTAAGAGACGCAGCGCAGGAGATAAAAGAGTTTCATTTTGTAGGGCATTCGGGAATGTACGGGCCGATGTTCGGGACGGTGGCAATGCCGGAGCAGTTCAGCCCATACGAATGGG
>Ga0193752_1003105_pt1 | contig 11718 bp, 7 predicted proteins | sample H1c1metaG_FD_144924 | JGI IMG/M metagenome (GOLD analysis project Ga0193752, IMG submission 144924) | Soil microbial communities from a riparian zone of the East river system, Colorado, United States - H1c1 | ecosystem: Environmental > Terrestrial > Soil > Riparian zone | place: USA: East River... | reverse complement strand
ACTGAGGGCGTAGCCATTATTCTCAATAATAAATATTACAGGAAGATCCCAGACTGCAGCAGTGTTAAGAGCTTCATGAAAATCGCCCTCACTGGTTCCACCTTCGCCTGTAAATGCTACCGCAACTTTTTTTTCTTTGCGCATTTTGTGAGCAAGTGCAACTCCGTCTGCAATGGCAAGCTGCGGCCCCAGGTGGGAGATCATACCACAGATGTGATGTTCCCCTGAACCAAAATGAAAACTTCTTTCACGGCCTTTGCTATAGCCATCCTGGTTACCCTGCCACTGACTGATCAATTTATGTAAGGGCATGCCACGGGAGGTGAAAACACCTAAGTTACGATGAAGCGGCATGATCCATTCGTCTGCTTCGAGCGCAAGTGATACGCCGACCGATATCGCTTCCTGACCGATTCCACTGAACCATTTGCTGATGCGACCCTGTCTTAGCAATAGAAGCATTTTTTCTTCAATAAGTCGGGGAAACAACAAAGTTCTGTAGAACTTCTTCAGTTCATCATCAGACAAATCCTTCCGGTCGAATTGCATAAGTATGTATAAGTTATAATTAATCTTTTTTGTCCTCCTGGTACATCAGAGAGGTAACCAGGGAAAGTAGCAAACTAAAAAGCAAGGCCGACCAAAAACCATCTACTCTGAAACCTTTAATCAGATGTTCTGCAAAAAGAATGATCAATGCATTAATCACAAACAAAAAGAGTCCGAGAGTAAGCAATGTAATTGGTAATGTGAGTATGATGAGAATTGGCTTTACAATAGCATTGAGAATGGCCAGCACAATGGCAACCACGATTGCCGTCCAAAAGGTATCAATCGAAATTCCGCTAAGAATATATGATAACCCGAATGCAACGATAGACGTGATTATAATGCGCATGATGAACCTCATGTTGTACTATTTTATGAGTGACAAGTTACACATTAACCCTCTATCAGATCACGACCAATTCATAAAACTCTGTTGGCTGAAGATATTTGTTGGCCAGCGCTTTTAATTCTTCGGCCGAAACAGTTTTGATGATTTTGATACTATTGTAAAAATAATCTGGTGTCAGGTTGTTCAGGATCATACTTTTCCATCGTGCAGCTACATGAAAAGGACCATCGAGATCTCCGAGTATGCTTCCGATCATACTGTTACGGGTCATTAACAACTCCTCTTCATCAATTTCTTCATCACGAAGAATGAACATTTCCTTATATATTTCATCGATAGTGGCTTCAGCAACATCCCGGCCGGCTTCTGTGCTGACCATCCATCCACTGTTATGAATGAAATTGAGGAGGTAACTATGTATGCCATAAGTATATCCTTTGTCTTCCCTGATGTTGGTCATGAGCCTTGAACCAAAAAACCCGCCAAACAAATTGTTAAGCACATTCACTTTTTGAAAATCGGAATGGTGCCTGTTTGGAAAAGGACGCATAATTCGGATAGCTGCCTGCACACCATCGGGATCATTTGTTATTCGGTACTTCTTTTCCATTGCAGGTTGCAGCGGATGTTCAATGATTGTATTTTCGCTGCGATGCGACTTCAACGGTAATTTGCCAAAAGAAGACTCGAGCTGTTGAATAATATTTGCAGGAAGTTTTCCCGAAACAAAAATCACACAACGCCCCTGCTTATAATATTGTTCATAAAAATTCAGGATCTGTTCGCGATCGAGTGCTTCATAGTCTTCGGGCATGCTGTATTTTCCGTAGGGATGGTTCTCACCAAACATATAGGCATCAATGAGCCGGCTCGCTACAAACTCGGATTTCCTTAATCCTACAGTTAATTTCTGTATCGAATTTCTTTTGAAAGTTGACAGTTCTTCTTCTGAAAAAACAGAATCAGAGATCAGCTCAGCCACTACAGGAAGTAATTCCTGAACATGTTTGCTGAGGCAATGCAAAACCAGTTCGGCTGTTTCGCTATAACATGATCTGTTTAAGTATGACCCGAAATATTCGAAATGCTCATTTATCTGAAATGCAGATTTGTTCGTGGTCCCGTTCTTTAGTAAGTAGTTTGCCGCAGAACCGATCAGTTTTTTGGGTTCATACCAGTTACCTGCAAAAAATACCCAGTTTATCATCATCGCTTCTTCGGTACCCATGTCGATGGCATAAACTTCAACGCCATTGGATAATGTATGTTTCTGACTCATAGGAAGCTGCAGATCAAAATCAACAGCATCTTTTATTAGTGGCGCTTCCGCTCTGTTAAGCATATTTGTATTTATATTATCATCCACAGCAAGCTGTTATTTTTAAACTTCCTGCTGATTATTTTAAAGAATTTATTTGCTTCTGCGGTAGTAAAGTGTATTTGAATTTTTTTCATCAAAAATTCTGCGACTGTAACCGAGAATGTCTTCCAGAGTAACTGCAAAATATTTTTCCCTGTCAGAATTAAACAAAGAGGCATCTCCAAGTAGCTCATAAAAAGCAAGGCTGTTTGCCCGGGCCATCACACTCATGTCTTCGAAGGTAATAGCAGATTCCGTTTTGTTCTTGACCTTGATAAGTTCTTTTTCAGTAATGCCGTGCTGCTTTAACAAATCAAGTTGTTCGTCAACTGCTTTTTCTGCATCTTCCAGTGTTACGCCTTTTACAAGTTTTCCTTCAACAGTCAGCAAGCCGTGGTCAACAGTTCCCTGGTGATAACATTCAATATTACTAAACAGCTTTTTCTCTTTTACCAGCGACTGGTACAATCTTGAAGATCCGCCACCACCGAGTATCTCAGAGATCAGATCTGCAACATAATATCCGTGATCGAGTCTGCCATCCATGTGCCAGCATTTGTATAAAGCGTCAAGTGGCACATCGGCCCTGATTTCCGTTTTACGTGGAGCCGATTGGACTGGTTCCTGCGGAATATTACGGATATATTTTTCACCTGAGGGAATGTCTCCGAACCATTTTTCGGCCATGGCTTTCACTTCGGCGGTCTTTACATTTCCGGCTACTACCATAATGGCATTGATGGGACGATAATGTTTAAAGAAGAAATTTTTAACATCCTCCAGGCCCGCATTTTCGATATGGCTCAGCTCTTTGCCAATAGTCATCCATTTATAAGGATGTTTTTCATAAGCCATTTCCCTTATCTTAAACCAAACATCACCATAAGGCTTGTTAATATAGTGTTCCTTAAATTCTTCTGAGACCACTTTACGTTGTACATCCAGGCTTTTCTCATCGAACGCGAGTGAAAGCATTCTGTCGCTTTCAAGCCAGAAGGCAGTTTCCACATTCTCTGAAGGGATCTGGATATAATAGTTGGTGACATCATTGCTGGTATAAGCATTGTTTTCACCTCCTGCCATCTGGAGCGGAGTTTCAAAATCTTCCACATTCACACTTCCACCAAACATCAGGTGTTCAAAAAGATGGGCAAATCCTGTTTTTGCCGGGTTTTCATCCCTGGAACCCACATCGTACATGATGTTTACAATAGCCATTGGTGTCGAATGGTCTTCATGAACCAGGACACGTAACCCGTTTTCAAGGGTAAATTTCTCATATTTTATCATACATTCTTCTATTTCGCGAACAGCAAAATAACAATAAGTTGATGGATAAGTTTACTTGGGTTTAAAATCCCCTCCTGCGAAGGAGGGGAAATGCCGAAGGCATGGGGTGGTTGTTTTTTGGTAACCACATAATAATAACCTGCGAAGACCAAAGAACAACCAGCCACCTACGCTAAAGCTTCGGCGGCCAAAGCCCGATCGCTATGCTCGCCGCCCTCCTTCGCAGGAGGGCAACCAAGCCTAAGCAATGCTTTTCACCTTCAGCGTAAGTATGAGAGGAACGCCTTCGCGCAGAATAAGAATCTTTGCTTTCTGACCCGGAGTCTGCAATAAACTCTTATAGGTTTGAATGTTTCGCGTGAAATTATTACTTACTGCCATGACCACATCGCCCGGTTTGAAGCCCGCAGCTTCAGCAGGTGAATTGGGCATTACATCTACCACAACAATATCTCCTTCAACCATATAAATACCCAATCCTGTATAAGAATAGTCAAAAGCATCCTTGAAATGTGAGTTTGGGGTCAGGTAGAGGTCTCTTCGCTCGTAATTAATTATAAGGTTGAACCTGCGTAAGAGATCATTGCCTATTAATCCCCCGAGATATGGATAAGAAGTAACATTGTATTCATCGTCAAAAATATAGGTAGGCACTTTTTTGAATTTGTAGGGGCCGATCCTCACTTGTTTTATGACGCCCTGTCGCATGGGAGCCTTGCCGCCTAGTCCCTCTGCCTGTGTGTTATAAAATTTTCTTTTGGGATTGATAAAGATGCTGTCGCTCACAAAATCAGACGAAAGAAGAAGACACATCCCTGCGCCCGTATCAAAATAAAACCGTGGCGTCAGCTCCTTTTCATCTTTTATAAGGGCAGAGAAAACCGGAATATTTACAAGTGCCGGCTTTAATAAAAATCCGCCACGGGGATATTTTATTCGCCCCTTGTTGTAAACAAAAATCCGGAGACTATCGTAATTTATCATTACAATATATCTCGAAAGAAAACTGTAACCGATAATTCCATCTACTTTTTCTCCATACGCACTTGTCAGAATCTCGTAATCGTTAACATGAAAGTTAAGACTGTCAACATCAAGTCCGGGGAACTTCATGGTTCTGTTATAGGCGAATCTGACTCTTCTGATACCTGCAATGCCGCGGATAGTCCGGTCACTGAGTTCCGTTTTAATTTTCATGTTAGCGACAGTCGATGAATCCAGCGAAATACCGCCGCTGCCCGTGTCCAGGACAAAATTCAGGGTATCGGGATAATTTTCGAACTGAACCCTAACCGTAATTATACCCCCGGACAACATATGAAATGGAAAACTGGTAATTAGTTTCGCGGCGGGTGGAACGAATTCTTCCTGTGAACGTACTTGAAAACTGTTTAATGTAATAAATATCAACGCTAGACAAAACAATCGCATGGTGTAATATCTTTTGTGGCATGGCTAACAGCGAATAAGTTAGGATTTTTTTTAATGCCCACACAGCCATTCACATAAAAACACGGTTACAGGGCATAAACGAGACTTTTTAAACTATGAGCGACAATATTCGTTTAGTATTTTTGCATAACATTTTAGAATATGAAAGCTGACTCATTATATGCCCGCGCTTTGGATTTCGATTTTCTTTCCGTTGAAGAGGGTGTATTTCTTTTTGAAAATGCACCATTGACGGAATTGATGTACGTGGCTGATGTGCTTCGGAAGAAACAGGTACCACATGGAAAAGTCACCTGGCAGATCGATCGAAATGTGAACACCACCAATGTTTGCATTGCAAATTGCAAGTTTTGTAATTTTTACCGTATACCCGGACATTCTGAAGCATATATCACTGATATTGAGACTTATAAGAGAAAAATTGAAGAAACCGTCCGTTGGGGTGGGGATCAATTGTTATTACAGGGCGGACATCACCCGCAGTTGGGACTTTCGTTTTATGTTGACTTGTTCAGTCAGTTGAAAGCATTGTACCCGGATATTAAATTGCACACGTTAGGGCCACCCGAGATCGCTCATATTACCAAACTTGAGAAATCAACGCACCGGGAAGTGCTTGTCGCCTTGAAAAAAGCTGGAATGGACAGTTTGCCCGGAGCCGGTGCAGAAATACTTACAGACCGGGTGCGAAGATTGATTTCCAAAGGGAAGTGCGGTGCCCAGGAATGGCTGGATATAATGCATGAAGCGCATAAACTGCACATCACTACATCGGCTACAATGATGTTCGGCCATGTTGAAACCATCACCGAACGTTTTGAACATCTTGAAAAGATCAGGGAAGTACAATCGCGGAAACCCGCAGATGCAAAGGGTTTTCTGGCTTTTATTCCCTGGACCTTCCAGGATGTTGATACCTTACTCGCCCGTATCCGTGGAGTACATAATCTGACTACCCAGGAAGAATATATTCGTATGATCGCGATGAGCAGGATCATGCTGCCAAATGTCAAAAACATCCAGGCTTCATGGTTAACCGTTGGAAAACAGACTGCTCAGATCTGTTTGAACGCTGGTGCAAATGACTTCGGAAGTATTATGCTTGAAGAGAATGTAGTTAGCGCTGCCGGTGCTCCCCATAGGTTTACATCGTTGAGTATCCAGGAAGCTATCCGTGAAGCCGGATTTGAACCGCAGTTACGCAATCAGCAATATGAATGGCGGGCAATACCTCAAATGGAAGAACAGGTTATTGATTATTGATATTGTAAGTTAAATTTGTCAATATTAATTATTCATGCCATTCACCTTATCTCACCCTGCACTTGTATTACCACTGAATTTTTTACCAAAAAAATGGGTTTCGATGACTGGCCTGATCATCGGTAGCATGGCTCCTGACCTGCAATCTTTTATCATGTCTGGCGGCGATAAAACGCAAACCCATTCCTGGTGGGGTCTGATTTGGTTTAGTATACCCGTCGGCTTGTTGATCGCTTTTATTTTTCATCTTTCCATCAGGGAGATGCTGATAAGCCATTTACCCCGGTGGTTGCAGATAAAATTCGCCAGATATAAAGATTTTGACTGGATCAGCCGGTTTAAACGGTTCTGGCCGGTCGTAATCATTTCAATCCTGATCGGCGGGGCCTCACATCTTTTTTGGGATAGCTTCTCCCATTTCAATGGATTTTTTATCCGGGATAATGCTGCATTGCAGGGAAATGCTGAATTTGGCGGTAAATCGGTTGAGATTCCTTTTTTAATTCAGTACCTCAATTCAGGAATAGGATTATTGGTGGTATTCATTGCGATTCTTCAGGTGCCACGCAGCCGGAATGTACGGATACGGGTAGTGATCTTGAAGTATTGGCTTGTTATGGCTGTAATTTCTACTCTGCTGATCCTGTTCCGGCTGGAATCGATGGAAAATTATAAGCTGGATGATTTATTAACCAGCTGTATTTCCGCTTTGGCAGTGGCTCTGCTGATAACATCGCTGTTGTTTAAGAATGGCCTTGTGAAAGATCGCTTTGGCTCCCATCCTGCGAAGGAGGGGTAATCCCCATCCCCACACAGTGTGGGGAGGGATGGGATGGTTTTTTTGGTAACTGCATACTAATAACCTTCGAAGACCAAAGAACAACCACCCCTGTCGTCTTCGACGCCGTCCCCTCCTTCGCAGGAGGGGAGTTATGGATCAGTATTAACCCTTACACACATAAAAAATATATTGCGGTCTGTTCAATAGAAAGCCTTGTTTTAGAGTTATTTAGTGATTCTATTTCTCCGAAAACCAATGAAGAGCCCTTTCCGCAATTCTTTACGTATAGCTGTAGTTTTACTGGCAGGTGTTCTGCTGTTTAACTTTTTCGGCTACTATACGATGCGGCTAAAGTCAAAAGAGAACGAGCAACTAATCAGTTTTGTGAGGTTAGCCGGCGGCCAAAGGGTTCTTAGCCAGGCGATTACAAAGGATGCCCTGGTATTATTAAGCGGGAATACCGATATTACAGAAAGCAGTTCGATCCGCAAAAAACTTGTAATCAGCCTCGACACATTTGTCGTTAATCAACGGACTCTTTTTGAAAATATCACCCTTCTTGATCTGGTTGCTACTCAAAACACCCGGGAGGTCAGCCGATTGCTCACAGCCAGTTCGGCCCCTTTCAAAAAATTAGTTGATATCGCGCGTGAAATCAGCAAGGCAGATACATCGGACCTTCGGAAAAATGCCGCCAGGTACACCCCTGAATTGCTACTTAATGAAAAACAACTACAACCGGTCCTTAACCGGATCACTGAAGAATATTCCGGTATCGTAGATGAAAAAGTGACAGAATCGGGAAATATCAATACCGGCAAACTGATTTCGCTGATCATAGCGTTAGGCTGTCTTGTCTTATTGGTTCTTGAACCGCTGTTTCGCAGCAATCAGAGAAACTATGAAGAACTGCAGATCGCACGAAATGAATTACTACAGGAAAAAAAATATCTTACTTCTATACTCAACTCACAGACCAATTATGTGATTCGTATTAACAGGGCTGGAAATTTCACTTTCGCAAACCCTGAATTCCTCAGCACTTTCAGATATGATGAAGCGGAAGTTCTCACCATGCCTTATTACAGTTCCATTTTCCCGAAAGACCTATTGCGTTGTCAGCAGGTGGCCGAGGAATGTTGGAAAAACCCAGGCAAAGTTCATCGCCTGCTCATCCGCAAACCAATCAGTAAGACAAAAGATTATCTCTGGACCGAATGGGAATTCATAGGCCTCCAGAATGAAACAGGAGTTGTGTTTGAAATTCAGGGTATCGGTATCAATGTCACCGCCAGAGTGAGCGCCGAACAAATGAAAAAAGAAGCTATCCGTACGTCGTCCTATGCCATGACCTATGCCAGGATGGGATCCTGGAAACTCAATTTCGTTACTCAACAAATGGAGGTGAGTAGTGAGTTCTTAAGCTTGCTTGAGGTGAATGATCATGAAGCAAAAAGCTTTTCGCTTGAAACACTGATCAACGATTTTATTTTTAATGAGGATCAGAATTTGTTTATCGGCGAGATTTCAAAAGCGTTACAAAACAAACATATAAAGGAATATGAGGCACAGTTTTCAATCCGTGTCTATACACGAACAAAAAAACTGCGTTATCTTTTCATTAAGGGAAAAGTGGTTGATGATACCAATGGTTTTGGTATAGCCCAGGACATAACTGCACAGAAAGAAGCAGAGCAGGCATTACTGAATAGTGAACAAAAATTTCGTTTACTAGCTCAACACTCGGAAGATATTATCACTGTCAATTTACCTGATGGAACAATTCAATATGCTTCTCCATCGGTCAAAAAAGTACTTGGATATATGCCTTTAGAAGTGGAAGGAAACCAGATACTGAATTATGTGCATCCTGACGATACGTCTAAGTTTAAAGACTGGAACCAGGTTCAGCAACAATCAGGCATCGAATATCGCACTATACGTTACCGTATGCGTAAAAAAGACGAAGACTACATCTGGCTCGAGACTATTATGAAGCCGGTAAAAGAAGGTGGTGAAATTGTAAAAATAATATGTACTTCAAGAAATATTTCAGAAAGAAAAAAATCGGAAGCAGAGAGGGAACAATTACTCGCAGAAGTAAGACAATCTGAAGAGTTACTACGAACCGTTATCAACTCCACACCCGACTGGATATTTATAAAAGACCTTGGCCATCGTTTTCTGCTGGTTAACCAGGCTTATGGAGATTCCTTACACATGGCTCCGCAGGATTTTGTTGGCAAGAACGATCTTGAAGTTGGATTTCCTGAAGAGTTTGTGAAAGGTGACGACATCAAAGGCATTTGTGGCTTTTGGGCAGACGACAAAGAAGTGATCAGGTCCGGAAAAACAAAGTTCATCCCGGAAGAACCAAGTATTCTTGATGGCAAGCTACAGGTGATGAGCACGGTTAAGGTACCGCTCCGGGATGCTGATGGCTTTGTTTGGGGCGTTCTCGGGTTCTCACATAATATTACAGAACTTAAAAAAGTCGAAGAAAGTCTTCGCAAAAAAGATCAGTTATTACAAGCAATCGCCGAAGCCACGCATCAGTTGATCAGCAATAATAATTTAGAAGATGCAATTGGTGAAGCCATCCAGTTACTCGCCATTAAAATGCATGTTGACTCGGTAAACGTTTATAAAAACGAATACGATAAACAGAAAAATCAACTGATGACCAATCAGATCCTGCATTGGGGTAGCACAGAAGGAGAATTGACTCAAAATTCACCAGATTTTCAGAATATATACATAGATCCATCTAATGTCATCTTTGCAACACTGGCTAAAGACGAAATCTTTTTCAGTAAGGTTAAAGACATTGATGAAGGAGAAATCCGCAAAAAACTCGAAAGCAACAAAATAAAATCGGTGGCTATTCTTCCGATTTTTACACTTCACCGTTTCTGGGGATTTGTGGGATTCAGCGATGCCCAGGAAGAAAGAGAATGGACTATTACAGAATTTTCGATCCTTCAGTCATTTGGTTCAACGCTTGCAGCCGCCATCGAGCGTAAACAGATGGAACAGGAGCTGGTTGGAGCGAAAGACATGGCAGAGACGGCAAGCAAGGCCAAGAGTGAATTTATGGCCAACATGAGCCATGAGCTGCGTACGCCTATGAATGGTATTATCGGATTCACGGATCTTGTGCTTACCACGGAATTGCAAAAATCCCAAAGAGATTATCTGGATAATGTAAAAAAATCTGCCTACGGATTACTGAATATCATTAACGACATTCTTGACTTCTCAAAAATTGAAGCGGGCAAATTGCTAATAGATAACACCGTGTTCAGACTGGATGAACTGGTTGAAGAAACCATCGATATTCTGACCGTTAAAGCATTTGAAAAAAATCTTGAGATGATCTGCCAGATAGATCCTGAATTGCCATCTCAATTTTCGGGTGACCCTGTCCGAATCCGTCAGATTCTTGTAAATCTATTAGGTAACGCTATCAAGTTTACACAGGAAGGAGAAATTTTTGTTTCGGTTGTTAAAGCCGGTGGTATTTATTTGAAAGATGAAGAGCCATATCTTGATCTTGAAATAGCAGTTAAAGACACCGGTATAGGCATCTCAAGAGAAAAATTGAAAAAAATATTTGAAAGTTTTACCCAGGCCGATTCATCTACTACCCGCAAGTATGGTGGCACAGGACTCGGTCTTACAATATCGAAAAGCCTTGCTGACCTTATGAAAGGCGATCTCACTGTTACCAGCGATGTGAGCCAGGGTAGCACTTTTAAACTGCATTTATCGCTGAAAGTAATTAATGACAAACCGCAGTTGTCAAAAGAGTATACTCCACCTTTAAAAAATGTTCTGATAGTCGATGACAATCTCACCAACCGTGTTATGATGGCGGATGTTTTCAATTACTTCAACATTAATTGCGAAGTGTCCGCTAGTGGCAAAGAGGCTATTGAGGTTCTTGACAGAATGGCGAGCCAGCAAATTAAACCCGACCTCATTATCACCGACAATTATATGCCCGGTATGAATGGAATTCAACTGGCCAGGGAAGTTCGTCATAGTTACAAATATGACAACCCTGTGATCCTGATGCTATCTTCTATGGAAAAGGGCCTATATCAGCATGAGGCCGATAAAGCCGGGATTCAGAATATGCTGACCAAACCTGTGAAACTTCATGAGTTATATGCTTTGATTAGCACGTTCTTCAGCAGTGGCAAACAAAATCTCCGGATCAAGCCAAAAGTACCATCAATTGAAAAGATCGCTGATGCGGCCACTATCATGGTAGTGGAAGATGACGCGATCAACATGATGCTGATCTCAGAAGTCCTCACCAGAATGGGCTTTGAGGTAATCAAGGCCAGGAACGGCAAACAGGCAATTGAAATTCTTTCAGATCACGAGCCCGTATTAATATTCATGGATGTAAACATGCCGGAGATGGATGGTTTCACAACCACCAGGAACATCCGTAAAATGGAAGGCTATTATGCAACCTTGCCGATAATTGCCCTAACAGCTGATGCCATGTCCGGGGACAAGGAAAAATGCCTTGCTGCCGGGATGACTGATTATATTTCCAAGCCATTCCGACTCGATGAAATAGAGTCTGTTCTCAAAAATCATATGCTGGTTGTGTAAATTCATCATATTGATGTAACTTCATTTCGACTGAAAATTTTGGTG
>Ga0193752_1003104_pt1 | contig 11720 bp, 12 predicted proteins | sample H1c1metaG_FD_144924 | JGI IMG/M metagenome (GOLD analysis project Ga0193752, IMG submission 144924) | Soil microbial communities from a riparian zone of the East river system, Colorado, United States - H1c1 | ecosystem: Environmental > Terrestrial > Soil > Riparian zone | place: USA: East River... | reverse complement strand
CGGAGGTGCGGGGTGGTTGTTTTTTGGTCTTCGCAGATTACCATTATGCAGATACCAAAGAACAACCACCCTCCTTCGCTAAAGCTACGGAGGCCAAAGCCCGCTCGCTTCGCTCGCCGCCCTCCTTCGCAGGAAGGGCATTCATTAATCTAATAATCCAACCCCATTACCTCTCTTACTACATTCATTGTAATCTTCGCACTTTTCCGGGCTTTCTCAGCACCTTTTTCCATCACTTCTTTCAGATATTTATGGTCATTTCTGATTGCTTCGGCTTTCTCACGGATGGGAGAGATAAATTTTATCATATCTTCTGCCAATTGCTTTTTCATATCGCCATAACGGATACTACAGGTGTTGAAAGCATCCTCGTAATGAGATACGGTGTCCGTACTGCTTACGAGTTTCATAAGCTGAAAAATATTCTCGATATAATCCGGCTTTTCAGCATTGGGAGTCGTTGGCCCGGTATCTGTTTTTGCTTTTTTGATCTTTTCTGATATTTGTTTATCGCTATCGGAGAGATACAGGGTTGCATTCTGATTTTCACTTTTGCTCATTTTACCTGTCCCGTCAAGACTTGGTACCTTAACAAGCTGTTCGCCATAATTGTATGCAACAGGCAATGGGAACGTATCGCCATAACGATGGTTAAAACGGGTTGCGAAATTGCGCGCCATTTCAAGATGTTGCTCCTGATCTTTGCCTACCGGAACATAATAAGCCCGGTGTAACAAAATATCCGCGGCCTGCAGCACCGGATAAGTGAGCAAACCAGCGTTTACGTTTTGTGGCTGAAGACGGACCTTATCCTTAAACGTCGTTGTTTTTTCAAGTTCGCCGACATAAGCGAGCATGTTTAGATAGAGATATAATTCAGACGTCTCATATACATGGCTTTGACAATACAAGGCAGCCTTATCAGGATCAAGTCCGGAAGCGATGTTTTCTGAAAGTATTCGATGAACATTTGATTTTAGTTCCTTCGTATCCGGATGAGTAGTTAATGAATGCAGATCAGCAACCATAAAATAACACTCAAATTCATTCTGAAGGCGCACATAATTTTTGACTGCACCGAAGTAACTTCCCAGGTGTAAAAATCCGGTGGGGCGGATCCCACTCATAACGATTCGTTTCATCCGTTCATTTTTATTTTTATAGTCGAATGGAACGCCCTGTGAACTTTCCCCTGCCTTGCCTGCCGAAGCGCAGCATAGGCAGGTGTGTCAAAAGATTTACCTGGGCGTTTCAGATTCTTTAAATTCTTCAAATGGAGGGCGAAGATAGAGATAAAGCGGTTTTTTGCTATTTTTGTTTTCATGAAAGTGAATGATAAAATGATCGAGGACCTGGCGAACCTTTCCCGGCTGGAATTCAACGATCAGGAAAAGACCGACATTAAAAAGGATCTCGAAAAGATGATTCGTTTTGTTGAAAAACTGAACGAGCTGGATACCACCGGAGTTGAACCCCTGCTGCACATGTCGTCAAATCTTAATATATTACGGAATGATGAGGTAAAAGGGTCGGTAACCCGGGCAGAAGCCCTGAAAAATGCACCCGACCAGGATGGCGTCTTTTTCAAAGTTCCAAAAGTCATCGCTAAACCAGTAATTAACGAAAATAATGCGGGGCAACCGTAATAATTGCTTTTCTTTACGACCCATGTATTGCTTAATCATACATAATAACTAAGTTCTAATGACCCCAATCATTCATCTCGTAGATATCCGTAAAAGTTATTACATGGGCAAACAGGCGATTTCCGTATTAAAGGGGATCAACATGGATATTTTTAAAGGTGACTATGTTGCCCTGATGGGACCATCAGGTTCTGGCAAAAGTACCTTGATGAATATCCTGGGATGCCTTGATACTCCAACCGCAGGCACTTATATTCTGAATGGACATGATGCCAGCAAAATGATAGATGATAATCTTGCGGATATCAGGAATAAAGAGATCGGGTTTGTATTTCAACAGTTCAACCTGCTTCCGCGTTTAACCGCAGCCGAAAATGTAGCCCTGCCACTGGTATATGCCGGTATCCCAAAAAGGCAACGTACCGAAATGGCCATGGATGTAATCCGGAAGGTGGGTCTGGAAGACAGAAGCCACCATAAGCCGAATGAATTGAGTGGAGGGCAGTGCCAGCGCGTAGCTATCGCCCGCGCCCTTGTCAATGGCCCTGCATTGATCCTGGCAGATGAACCTACAGGCAATCTTGACTCCAAAACTTCCATCGAGATCATGGAGATCTTCAATACAATTCACGCTGCCGGTAATACAGTAGTACTGGTAACGCATGAAGAAGACATTGCGAACTATGCCAAAAGAGTGGTTCGTCTAAAAGATGGTCTCATCGAAAGTGACCGCCTGAATGCCGAACTTCATGTGCATGCCTAAGTGCGTTATTCCCTGCATTTAAATCTGATTTATGGCCTTTAAGATCTATACAAGGACCGGCGATTCTGGATCCACCTCGTTAATCGGTGGCACTAAGGTTTCCAAAGCAGATCTGCGCATTGAAGCTTATGGAACCGTTGACGAACTCAATTCATTCGTTGGACTTTGCAGGGACCTGATTCTACATTCACGTACGAGGGAAATTCTACAGGAGATCCAGGACCGCCTTTTTACCATTGGCTCCGCTCTGGCCGTCGATCCGGCGAAAGAATCCAAACTGCGGATCCCTGACTTACTGGAATCTGACGTCAGCTTGCTGGAAGAAGAAATTGATCTGATGAATGATGTTTTACCCGCTATGAAAAATTTTGTGCTCCCCGGAGGGCATGCAACTGTATCGAATATCCATATCACAAGATGCGTTTGCCGGCGTGCGGAGCGATTATGTGTCAGGCTTGTCCAGGCCACCGGCGATGAGTATGCGCTGATCATAAAGTACATGAACAGGCTAAGTGATTATTTATTTATGCTTGCAAGATTTATAGCCCAGGAATTAAATGCGCCCGAAATTCCCTGGAAACCGCGGATGAGCTGAACATCCACGCTCTCAGGCAACTATTCGCCCGTCTTTCATGTGAAGGATGCGATCGCTCATAGTGGCCAGTTCTTCGTTATGTGTGACGATCAGGAAAGTCTGGCCCATACGGCTTCGGAGATCAAAAAAGAGCTGGTGAAGTTCCCTGGCATTGCCAGAGTCCAGGTTTCCGGTAGGTTCGTCCGCAAAGATAATTGAGGGGTTATTTATCAGTGCACGCGCTACTGCCACGCGCTGTTGTTCGCCCCCGGAAAGACTGCCAGGTTTATTTTGGATTCTTTCCCTCAGACCAAGTGTTTCAAGTAACTCCACTGCTCTATCGGCAACTTCCTTTTTTCTGCGTCCCGCCATCCAACCCGGAATACAAACATTTTCAATAGCAGTAAATTCAGGAAGAAGGTGATGAAATTGAAAAACGAATCCTATTTGCGTGTTTCTGAAGGCGGCCACCTGCTTTGCCTTCAGATAGTTTACCACCTGGCCATTGATGATCACTTCGCCCTGGGAAGGCGCGTCCAGTGTACCCAGGATATGAAGTAATGTGCTTTTACCTGAACCCGAAGGGCCGGCGATGCTAACAATCTCTGATTTTGCGATTTCCAGGTCAACTCCTTTCAATACCTGCAGTTTGCCATAAAATTTCTGAATGTTCTCGGCTTTTAACATAAGTGGGAATCAGCGAGGTAAGTTACTAAAAACCAGTCGTTTCATTTAAACAAATAATTAATTAATATAAATAAGCTACCGTTTTTAAATATTAGATTTGGTTATTTCGTTTAGAAATTTACTTTTGCGAAAAAATTACGGGTAGAATTCAAATCCCGCATCAAATTAAAAACGGGCATAATAATGTTTTGGACACTCGAATTAGCATCCTATCTTGAAGACGCACCCTGGCCTGCTACCAAGGATGAGCTTATCGACTACGCAATTCGCAGCGGCGCTCCCATTGAGGTGGTTGAGAACCTGCAGGAACTGGAAGACGAAGGTGAAATCTATGAAGGCATTGAGGACATCTGGCCTGATTATCCAAGCCAGGATGATTTCTTCTTTAATGAAGATGAATATTAAGAAAGCAAACTTCTAAAATATGCCAGGCGGATCTTCGGATCCGCCTTTTCTTTCGTTTTATTAGGTATTTCTCCGCCAGGATCTTAAGCCGTAACCAATCCCCCAAATTGCAAGATGTTCTATATGCATATCAGGATAGCTTGTTATAAGGCTTGAATGTTAGCTTGAAAAATAATAACACTAAAGAAAGGGTCAGTATAATTCCATTCGCAATCATGATTGCCAGATCATTTTTTACGATCCCATAGAACAGCCATGTGGAAACATTACAGAGCAATATCAGGATCATCCAGATTGAAAGATCACCTGTTGATCGTGATTGCCAGGCTTTATAAACCTGCGGAACAAAAGTGATGGCCGAAAGAAATGCACCAAACAATCCTACGTAGTCAATCCAAGGCATAATCATCATTTAAATTGTAATGTTATAAATACCCTGATAACAACCAGCCTTTTATTTTTCCATCTGAGTGATCACTCCTTCTGTAACACCCATCAGTGAGAAACCTCCATCGTGATAAAGATTCTGCATCGTAACCATCTTTGTAAGATCACTGAAAAGCGAAACACAGTAATCAGCACACTGATCAGCAGTCGCATTGCCAAGCGGGCTCATTTTTTCGGCGTAACCAATAAAACCATCAAAACCTTTCACCCCACTACCCGCTGTGGTCTTGGTTGGTGATTGCGATATAGTATTTACTCTTACTTTCTTCTTTAGAGCATAATGATAACCAAAACTTCTTGCAACACTTTCCAGTAATGCTTTGGCATCAGCCATTTCACTGTAATCAGGAAACACCCTTTGCGCAGCAATGTATGTAAGTGCAACAACGCTGCCCCATTCGTTTATGGCATCCATATCCCAGGCAGTTTTCAGAACCCGGTGCAATGACATGGCGGAAATATCTAAAGTTTTTTGATTAAATCCATAATCCAGATCGGTGTAGCCACGTCCCTTACGCACATTAAGACTCATCCCTATCGAATGCAATATAAAATCGACACCGCCATTGAAATGAGCAGTTGCTCCTTCAAATAACTTTTTAAGATCGTCCATGCTGGTAACATCTGCACCAAATACCGGGGCATTGATCTTTTCTGCAAGTTTGTTTATCTCGCCCATACGCAGTGCCACGGGTGCATTTGATAAAACAATACTGGCACCTTCTTCATGACAACGGAGTGCGGTTCTCCAGGCCATTGATTTTTCATCTAACGCTCCGAATATAATTCCTTTTTTCCCTTTCAAGAGGTTGTACGCCATAGTGGATTTTTGAAAATTGTTGAAATTTATGGTAAAAATAAGGGATTAATATGATCACATCTCTAACTGCTAACCATCTCTCTTGCATTCTCAAGGGCAGCTGCTGTTGGCTTTTCTCCACCAAGCATTTTTGCAATCGCGGTTATCCGTTCTTCCTGGCTCAATACTCTGATGTTTGTTTTTATAGTACCGCCCTGCGTTTGTTTATAGACAAAGAAATGTGCATCGGCTTTTCCGGCAATTTGTGGTTGATGTGTAATCGAGATCACCTGTCTCTTTTTTGACAGGCCTTTCATAATTATCCCAACCTGTTTGGCAGCTTCACCTGAAATACCGGTATCAATTTCATCAAATATCAATGTGGGCAAATCAAGAGATTCGGCCACCAAAGATTTTATACATAACATCAGCCTGCTTAATTCACCACCAGATGCAACTTTCCGGATCGGCTCGAACCGATTGCTCTTGTTGGCATCAAACAATAATTCAATTTTGTCCAATCCGGTATCACATAACGAATTCAATTGGGATATCTGAACCTTTAACCGTGCATTTGGCATCCCTACCTTAATGAGCAATTCGTTGACTTTGTTTTCTAAAGGAGCAATTTGTTTTTTGCGGTTCGTACTAAGTTTGCCGGCAATAGCTGCGGCTTCATCTCCTACCGCTGCAAAGGCAATCTGTTTAGATGAAATCAGTTCATCGGTATTAAGCACAGCCTGGAGTTTTTCTTCCAGCTGGACTTTAATAGCGAGCAGATCTGCCGTTGATTTAACAACGTGTTTTTTTAACAGCTTGTAACCAAGTGCTATACGGTCATTCAATTCTTCAATGCGCCGGGGATCATACTGCACATGATCACCAACGCTTTCCACATCATCTGCGATATCCTGCAACTCAAGCTGAGCCGACTGCAGGCGTGAAATAATTTCTGGTATTTTCTGGTGATATGAAGCATACCCCTGAAGCTGGTTGAACAAGGATTTTAGTCTTGGAACTACCGGCTCTTCGCCTTGCAGCAAATCGTAGCTCACCTTTTGCAAAGCAGACTTTATACCTTCCGAATTGGATAAAAGATTCAATTCGGTATCAGCATCCTCCAATTCATTATCCTGGAATGCTGCTTCTTCCAGTTCGTCAAAAAGGAATTTATTATAGTCGAATTCTTTCGTAAACTGTTCCTTACGACCCCGCAGTTCATCCAGCTCTTTTGCTGCGCTTACCCATTGCTGATATACAGACTGGTACTTTGCCAGCAAAGCTGTTTGGGCTGCCAACGCGTCAATCACTTCCCTTTGAAAACCAGCGTCGCCAAGTTCAAGGGTGTCAAACTGCTGGTGCAGATCAACCAGCATAGAACTTAAACGTCGCAGCTGATCAAGATTTACCGGTGTATCATTTACAAATGCACGGGATTTACCATTTATATTTATCTCCCTTCTGATAACAAGCTCTTCATCGATATCCAGATCTTCCGATTTTAAGAATTCCCTGATATTGTTTTTTTTCTCCGTTGCAAAAACGGCTTCGATAAAACATTTTTTATCCCGGTTCTGCAACACGGATAGATCGGCACGATCACCCAGGATAAGGGAAAGTGCACCCATGAGAATTGATTTGCCGGCACCGGTTTCCCCTGTTATAATATTGAGTTTGGCCGAAAAATCTATATCAATATCATCTATGATGGCGTAATTCTGAATATGAAGACGGTTGAGCATAATGCAGACTAATACTTTCTGTCACACAAGATTTAAAACGGAAAATTAGCTAATTCGAAGTAGTAATCAACGTGAAAACAAGTAAAAAGCAATGTTATTTTGCACACCGTTTATTGGAACAGGTATCCTGTCAGCGGTCTCGTTACCTGGCTTTCAGTGCCGTATTGCACCGGTCAATGCCCGCCTTAGCCCGTTGGTCGATCGAATTTTTAAATTCATGATCCTTCATGTTGACACAGGTCTGAAACCAGGTGAGGGCTGTCTTGTGTTGCCTTTGTTCTTCATAGATAAAGGCGATTTGTAATGCAGCCCTTGAAGCATAATATTCGTGTCGGGTTTTACCTTGATCAATAGTACGCCTGTAAAATGCCAGCGCCTCCGGGTCGCGTCCCACTTCGTCGTAGATCCTGCCTACCCGATAATTAAATTCCAGCTTTTCTTCAGGAGTTGCAAAATCATTCGCAGACTTACCATGCAGCAACCGGAGTGCCTCACTGTAATATCCACCATCGCTATACAGCCTTGCCCTCAGTAATAATTTGTTAGGCCATTGGGCCGTCACAGCCTCGTCCTGCGCCTGTTTGTCAGCTTCGCTGTTGCTGGTACCGCGCTTTAAGATTTGTTGCCGGAAATAATCTGCTTTTTGCCGGTCGTCCTGCAAATAGTAATACCAGCTGATCTTTTGCAGGGCGTCTTTCACATAATACTTACCTTTAAAATCAAATGCAAACCGTTCCAGGTAGCCTGCAGCTTCTGATGAACCTATATATAAAAGAATATAACCCTGCTCTAAATCCCAGACGGGCGTCTGCAGATAAACCTGCGAGTTATTTTTATTCTGTAAAATTTCCAGTGCAGATTCGGCCTGGTAATTATGTATGCTCAGGTTTGATGCCAGGTAAGCAAACAGATGATTGTTCTTCAGATCTAAATTTTGATCGCGTATAAACTGAAGTACTCCTTTCTTATCATTTTCAATATAATAAGATAAATAGCAGTAATAAAAAACGGCTTCATCATGATATAGCTTCGCAAAAGGATCAGGAGAATTTAGGAAACTCTTTAATTGTTGCATACCCGATTGTATACTTCCACGAATGCCAAGCAGGTTACTCAGCCATTTATATCCGTCCGGTATGGTGCCTGCTGCAACCTGCATAGCACCCTGGTACAGTTGATTTGGAAGAAATGCGGAATGCTTTTTCCCGTTATCCCTGACCTGTATAAATGAATGCCGGAATTCCCACCCTGCATCCCAGTTGTATCCAAATTTGATCCTCACTACTGCCCAGTGAAAATGCACTACAGCCTTGCTGAACAAATACCATGGTGAATCTTCCGGTCCTTCGCTTAAAAGATCCAGCCTCTTTTCCCTGTTACCCGATCTCTTTTTATATTCAGCAGGATCTTCGTTAAAGAAAAGGATAAAGAAATCGATATAATTTTCAAGGAGATATGGAATAAGATTGTCGGGATTTTTCTTTTTTTCCAGGTTGATCAATGCCTGGCCGGAAACGATCCTGAGTTTTAATATTTCCTGATAGGCTTTCTGGCAGTCAGGATTGAAATCAAATACTTTTTGAGCCGACAGACAACTGCCACAGAACAACAATACAATTATTATGAAACTTATTTTCATCCGTTCATATTTGTTTTTTATGGTCGAACCCGCCTCCGTTACACTTCGGCGGGCTAAGTGGAACGCCCTGTGAACATTCCCCTGCCTTGCCTGCAGAAGCGCAGCATAGGCAGGTGTGTCAAAAGATTTACATGGGCGTTTCATATTGTAAAACAATATCGTGAAGCAGGCCAGCCTGAAAAAAACAAAGGTGTTCATTGTGTGAACACCTTCAAAGTATAATTAATTATGATTGATAGTAAGAATAACTCATTTTACGTCCACACTGTCAAACAGGTCACGATCTACCAGGATACGACCGCAGTTTTCACAAACGATAATCTTTTTGCGCTGGCGGATTTCGCTTTGGCGCTGAGGAGGAATTGCATTGAAGCAACCGCCGCATGCATCCCGTTCAACAGGTACTACCGATAAACCGTTGCGATAGTTTTTGCGTATACGATCATATGAATTCAACAAACGCTCTTCAACCTTTTCACGGGCATCAGAAGACAATTTGCTGAAATGCTTTTCTTCTTTTTCTGTAGAAGCGATGATCTTGTCTAATTCACCTTTCTTGGTTGTGAGAACACCTTCTTTTGCACCAACATTCTTTTTGGCGCGTTCAAGCACAACTACTTTTTCCTGAATCTCTTCGTTGGCATCTTTAATGTGTTTTTCAGCAAGTTTCATTTCGAGTTGCTGCATTTCAATTTCTTTATTGATTGCTTCAAACTCACGGCTGTTTTTTACATTCTCACTTTGCTTTTCATATTTTTTGATAAGCGCTTCTGCATCTTTTATCAGGTTTTTCTTTGTGTTGATGAACTCCTGAATTCCGTTTATTTCTTCTTCAATACGGGTTTGCCTCGCATTCAACCCTGTAATTTCATCTTCAAGATCGCTCACTTCCATCGGTAACTCCCCTTTTAGAATCTGGATCTCATCAATTTTAGATTCTACTTTTTGAAGAGCAACCATGGAGGCTAATTTTTCCTCAACAGAATAATCTTTAACGTTGGCCATATTGTGTTTGATGTTTTGAAATTTGAGGCCTGAAGCAATAGCTGTTCCAGGTCCTGGTTCCTCACCCAGTTTCAATTTCCGGGATTAAATAAAGTAATTGACCGGATTGGTTTTTACTTTTGTTTTGAGGACGGCAAAGTTAGTAAATTTTTCCCGTAAAATTGCATATAGCAGATCGACAGTAAACTGTTCACTTTCAAAATGACCGATGTCGCAGATAATCATCCGGTTATTGGCGTCGAAAAACTCATGATACTTCATATCAGCTGTGATAAATACATCAGCCGCGGCGCTTAATGCCTTGGAAATCAGGAAACTACCGGCACCTCCACAAAGTGCTACCTTACTAAGCAGTTTCCCCCTGAATGGGGTGTGCCTGATCACCTGCAGACCAAATGCGGATTTCAGCAACTGGAAAAATTCCATTTCGGGCATTGGAGCGGGCAATTCTCCGGTAATCCCGCTGCCGGCACTCACGAACTGGTTTGCCAGATTCACGAGGTCATAAGCAACTTCTTCATATGGATGAACGGACTTCATAGCAGCGACGATCTGGCCGGCGAGATAGTATGGAAATATCACCTCCAGGCGCGTTTCTTTTTCCAGGTGCCGGGAACCCGGTTCACCGACGAAAGGATTTGTATTGCTTTCTCCTTTGAAACTGCCCTGTCCTTCAACACTAAAACTGCATTCACTGTATTTTCCGATATACCCGCCGCCGGCCGTAAAAACAGCATTCCGCACCCGCTCTGCGTGTTCTGTCGGCACAAATACATGCAGCTTTTGCAGAATGCCAGGCTTCGGAGAAAGCACCGACCTGTTTATCAGGTTCAGTTTATCTGCCATCATTTTATTTACTCCGCCAATTACGTTATCCAGGTTGGTATGAATCGCATAAATGGCGATATCATTTTTAATTGCAAGAATGATCGTTTCTTCAACGTAATTGGAACCATTAATTTTTTTGAGCCCGTTAAAAACAATCGGATGATGAGCCACAATCAAGTTACTGCCTGTTGTTATTGCTTCCCGTACCACATCCGGAGTTGAATCCAGACAAACTATCAACCCCTTGCAATCCCAGTCAGCATTGCCGGTAATTAAGCCGGCGTTATCATAGGATTCCTGCAGAGAAGGTGGAGCAACCATTTCCAGGTGAGAAATAATTTCAGAAATTTTCATCTTCTAAAGATACAAACAGAATAAACTTCATTTATAACGCAGTTAACTTGCATTTTAAAGCTATCATCATGATAGTTTTCTATATCTTGGAGATTTTGCTATTCTGTCTGTCAATGAATTTCATCATCAATAAAATTAGTATCAGTTGACTTAGACGTGGAATTAAAACGTGCCATTAATAACGGTTATGTAACGGGCCCAAGGATGTATGTATCAGGACCGATACTTAGTGCGCTGGATGGCCAATTCTTCCAGTTACCTATAAAAGAACAGGAGCGTTTTACGCGACAGGAATACCGGGTAATAAACGGGGTGGAAGATGCCCGACTGGCTGTGAAAGAACATTCAAATAATTCTGTAGACGTAATAAAAATCGTTGCTTTCGGAGAAAGGCCTGGGCTCTCAAAAGAAGAAATGAAAGCGATTGTTGAAACTGCGCATGAGCATAGACTTAAGGTTACGGCACACGCTAATGTCGATTGGGTGATACGTGATGCAATAGCCGCAGGTGTCGATGGTATCGAACATGCATATAGTCTCTCCGACTCAACCTTGATGCTAATGGCTTCGAAAAATATATATATGGTTCCGACAGATCCCTCGGAAGGGTCCTATATAAAGAGTTACGAGGTACAAAACCAGAAGAATTATTCTATTGACCAAATAAGAAAAGAAATCGAACCACTCCACGCCAGGTTGAAAAAAGCGTTTGATAAAGGTGTTATGATTGTTAACGGCTCAGACATGTACATAGATTTAAAAATGCCCCAGGGCGAAGGAGCGAAACAAACTATTGTTGCGTATTTCGAAGCGGGCCTTAAACCAGCGGAT
>Ga0193752_1003103_pt1 | contig 11721 bp, 8 predicted proteins | sample H1c1metaG_FD_144924 | JGI IMG/M metagenome (GOLD analysis project Ga0193752, IMG submission 144924) | Soil microbial communities from a riparian zone of the East river system, Colorado, United States - H1c1 | ecosystem: Environmental > Terrestrial > Soil > Riparian zone | place: USA: East River... | reverse complement strand
CGATCCGCGACCGCGCGATCGTGCTCTCGACGTTGCTCGAGATCGATCCGCAGCACCCGCAAGTGCCCGTGATCATCGATGCGCTCAAGAAGTCGCGGCTGGACGGCGGCTACTGGAGCAACACCCAAGAGAACGCGTACGCGCTGATGGCGCTGTCCGAGCACGCCAAGCGCGCCGCAGCGGGCAAGGCGTCGGTGCGCGTGCTGCGCGGCGGCAAGGTGCTCGCGACGCTCAACATGAACGGCGGCGAAGCCAAGAGCTTCCGGCGCACGCTGGCCGAGCTGCCTGCGGGTGAGCTCACGATCGAGCCGACCGGCTCGGTGTACGTAGCGCTGCGCCAGCGGCGCGTCAGCGAGGTGACCGACAACGCGCCGGTCGAGCGTGGCTTCGCGATCGAGCGCACGTACTTCGACCTGGCCAGTCGCCGCCAAGTGGACTCGGTGCGGCCGGGCCAGCTGGTGCGCGTCGAGATCTCGGTGTGCCCGACGGAGCCTGTGCGCTACGTCGCGCTGGTCGATCCGCTGCCTTCGGGCTTCGAGCCTGTGAACAGCCGGCTGAGCACCGAAGAAGGCACGATGGCCGGGCAAGACGACCTCAAAGGTCGTTGGGAGTGGAATTACACCGCTCAGCACGATGATGAGGTCGTGGCGTTCAACGACCAGATGAACAGCAGCTGCTACGCCTATGAGCACGTGATCCGCGCGACCAGCGCCGGCACGTTTACGACCGCGCCCGCGCACGTCGAGGCGATGTACGAGCCGTCGCGGATGGCGATGACCTCGCCCGCGATCTTGCGAGTGGCGCAATGAGCAAGCGCCGGCGCGCTGTCGTGATCGGCTCCGCGCTCAGCGCGGCACTGATCACGTGCGCGCTCGGCGTGCTGGTCGTGTCGACGCCGTACGACGCACAGAAGATCGAGCCCACGGCCGGTGGGCCGCTCGTGATCGAGGATCGCAACGGCGTCGTGCTGCGCAGCGTGCCTTCGCCGGACGGCCGACCGGGACGCGAGCACTGGGTTCCGCTGTCCCGGATCGCGTCGCACGCACTGCTTGCGGTGGTCGCATCCGAGGACCAACGCTTCTTCGAGCACGATGGTATCGACCCGCACGCCGTCGCCCGCGCGCTGTGGCTCAACATCCAAGGCGGGCACTACGGCGCCTCCACGCTGACCATGCAGCTGGCGCGCATGGTCTGGTCGCCCGGCGCGCCGCGCACGCTCTGGAACAAGCTGCGCGAGACGGTCTTGGCGCTGCGCATCGAGCGCGCGCTGAGCAAGCAGCAGATCCTCGAGCAGTACGTGAACCGCGCGTACTACGGGCGCGGCGCGTACGGCATCGAGGCGGCCGCGGAGCGGTATTTCGGCAAGCCGGCCGCGGCGCTCAGCGCCGGTGAAGCTACGCTGCTCGCGGTGTTGCCGCGCAGCCCTGGCGCGTACGACCCGATCGCACGCTTGCCGCGCGCGCTGCGCCGCCGGGAGCACGTGCTGCAGCTGTTGGTCGCGCAAGGCCAGCTCAGCGCCGAGCAGGCCGCGCACACGCTGGCTGAGCCGCTCGCGCCATCGCTGCACGAGCAGCCGAGCCTCGCGCCACATTTCGTCGACCACGTGCTGGCAGAGGCTGGGTCCACAGGCCGTCGACTTCGTCACGGCGTTGCAGCAACCGATGGCTGGCGCGCGACCGGCCGGCTGCGCACGACGCTCGACGCACGCTTGCAAGTGTTGCTCGAGCAGCGCGTGGCGGAGCACGTCGCGTCGCTCGCGGACCACGGTGTCTCGCAAGCCGGCGTCGTGGTGCTCGATACGCAGCGCGGCGAAGTGCTCGCGATGGTCGGCTCGGCCGGTTATCACACGACCGACGAAGGCCAGCTCAATATCACCACCTGGCGCCGCTATCCGGGCTCGGCGCTCAAGCCGTTCGTGTATGGCGCCGCGATCGAGCACGGCGCGAGCCCCGCCACGCTCGCTTATGACGTGTACGACGTGCCATCGCGCTATCGCGTGCGCGACCTCCCGCCGCGCGAGCACGGGCCTGCGCGCTATCGCGAGGCGCTCGCCGGCTCGTACAACCTGGCGGCCGTGCACGTGCTGGAGCAGGTCGGCGAAGCGCGTGTGCTCGAGCACTTGCGCCGCGCCGGCGTGTTCGAGCTGCCGGGCGGCGCCAACGAGTACGGCCTGCGCCTCGCGCTCGGCAACACCAAGGTGCGCTTGCTCGATCTCGCCGCCGCTTACGGTGCGTTCGCGCGCGGCGGCCTCGTGACGGCGCCGCGTTCGATCGCGTCGCAGCTAGCCCGCGAGTCGCGCGTGTTCTCACCGGAAGCGAGCGCGCTCGTGCTCGACATGCTCGCGGACGCTCATGCCCGCACCAAGGTGTTCGGCATGGAGCTACCGACCGATCTGCCGTATCCGGTCGCGGTGAAGACCGGCACCGCGCGCGGCTTCGCCGACAACGTCGCGGTGTTTCTGACCTCCGAGCTCACGGTCGCGGCGTGGAGCGGGCGCTTCGACGGCGCCGCGACGCGTGGCATGCGCGGCATGGATGGCGCGGCGCCGCTCGCGCGGGCTGCGCTGCTCGCCGCGAGCCACGGCCGGATGCTCACGCTGCCCAAGCTGCCGCCCACGCTGACCCGCCGCACGGTGTGTCCGCTCTCGGGCATGTTGCCGGGCCCGGCGTGTCCTGCGCGCTTCGAAGAGCGCTTCATCCCCGGCACCGAGCCGACCGGCACCTGCACGTTCCACGAGCACCACCAAGGCGACACGCGGATCGTGTATCCCGCCGAGCTGCAAGGCTGGGCCAAGCGCCGCGGCGGCCGGTCTTAGATCGAGCTGGCGCGGCGTAACAGCCATCCGTAGCCGGTGAGCAAGCCCAGCTCGCAGGCGATGAACAGCGCGACCTTGGTGGTGCTGAACGTGCCGCGCACGGAGACGTCGCCGTGGGCGAGGGTCGACAGCGCTTCGGGCAAGCTCGCTTGGTGAAGCCAATCGAACCACAGCGCAGGCTCGATCGTGGCCAAGACCGATACCGCACCAAACGCCACGAGCCCCGCACGCGATAGGCCTTGTTGCGCGAGCACGAGGCACATCGGTAGCCAGAAGATCACGAGGTAGCTCGCATACGCCTTCTTGCTCGCGAGCATCACCACCAGCATCACCACGCACACTGCCGCGTGATGGGCCGCGGCGCCGGGTGCGTGCACGACGCGGCGCGCTGCGAACGCGCTCGCTCCGATCACGCTCAGCCCGAGCGCGCTCGCGAGCGCTGGACGCCCGGCCGGCTGCTGCGAATCCAGCCCGAGCAACCCGAGCACGAACGGCACGTTACCGCTGGTCGTGCGCACGCCCTCATCCGCGAGCGGTCGCCAAACCTCGGCGCCCGCCAGCGCAAAGGGTACTAACACCACCGCGAGTCCGAGCAGGACCATGAGCCCGAGCAGGACACGCGCTCGCGGCGCCGAGACGAGCATGGCGTAGGGTACGAGCAAGAGGCCGAGCGCTTTTACCGCGAGCGCGCCGAACGCAAACATCAGCCCGGCGCGGATCGGCGCGGCGCGCGCCAGCAACCACACGCAGCCCGCGAGGCACGCGCTTAGCCATGCTTGGTTCTGGCCCACGAGCGCGGTGTTCCATACCGCCACGGGCGCGCACGCATACAGCAAGAGCCCATCGGCTCGCGCGCGCGCCGGCACCGCGCTCTCTGTCGCGCGCAGCCAGAGCCGCATCGCGAGGCCGTCGAACAGCACCGCGAGCAGCACCACCGCTTCCGGCCGCGCGATCACCCGCAGCAGCCCCGCGATCACGTATGGAAACAACGCGCCGTAGCTTGAATCGAAGTCGCGATACGGCAGCTCACCGCGCAGCGCCGCAAGGCCTTGCGGCACGTATTGCTCGACCACGTCCGAGGTCGGCGCCGTGCCGAGCACGATGAACGCGAGCACGAAGAGCGCCGGCCGTGTCGCCCACCAGCACGCCCAGGCCAGCCGGGTGACCTGCGCCTCGCTCAGCGCGCGCCGCTTTGCCCACGCCGAGAGCGCCGCGTGCAGCCCGACCAACCCGAGCGCGCTGACGAGCTTCGCAAGCAGAACCAGCTCATCGCGCGTCATTGGATTGCCACCGAGCCCCGCTCGCGCAGCATAGACGAACGTGCCAGGATCGCGCCCGCTATGCGTATCGATGCGGTCTCGATTGGAAGAAACCCTCCGGATGAGGTCAACGTCATCGTCGAGGTCCCGGTCGGCGGTGAGCCGATCAAATACGAGATGGACAAGGACGCGGGCACGCTCGTCGTGGACCGCTTCCTGTACACGTCCATGCGTTACCCCGGGAACTACGGCTTCATCCCGCGCACGCTGTCCGACGACGGCGACCCGTGCGACGTCTTGATCGCGAACCAACGCGCGATCGTCCCGGGCGCGATCATCGCCGTGCGACCGGTCGGCGTGCTGCAGATGACCGACGAAGCCGGCGGCGACGAGAAGATCATCGCGGTGCCGGTGCAGCGGCTCACGCGCCGCTACGACAAGGTGCTCAACTACACCGACTTGCCGGAGATCACGCTCAAACAGATCGAGCACTTCTTCGAGCACTATAAAGACCTCGAGACCGGCAAGTGGGTCAAGTGCGCCGGCTGGGGCGACGTCGACGCCGCCAAGCAACTCGTCTTGCAAGCGATCGAGCGCGGTCGAAAGCCGGCAGTCATCCCCTAGGCCTCGAGGCGATCGGTGAGCTCAGGCGAGCGAGCACAGCCGGTCTTCCGCACGCGCGTGCGTGCCTTCGCGGGGCGCGCTGTGGCGCTCGCGCTCGGTGTGCTCGCTGCGCTCCTCGTGCTCGAGCTCGGGCTGCGCATCACCGGCTACGACGGCGACCGCGAGCGCAGCGCGCGCGCATTCGATGCGCGCTACGGCGACGTGCCCAAGGACAGCTGGATCTTCGGCTTCAATATCGACCCGGCGCGCCACAGCGCGATCGAGCTGCGCGGCCAGGTCGTTCCGCTGCACAAGCCCGCAAATGAAACGCGCGTGCTGTTCATCGGTGACTCTGCGACCGAAGGCGCGTTCGTCGAGCTGGAGCAGTCGTTCCCGCGGCGGTTCGAAGCGCTGGCTCGCGAGCGCAGCCCAGCGGAGAACGTCCGCGCGATCAACGCCGGCGTGTGGGGCATGACCACGATCGACGCGCTGCGCCTGCTCGAGGACAAGCTGTTGCCGCTCGCGCCCGATGCCGTGGTGCTCGGCCTGTTCATGGCCAACGACATCAACTTCAACCTCGCTCACGGCCGCCGCGCGCTGCGCTATCACGCGCCGGCATGGGTCGACGCGCTCCGCCAGCGGTCCGCGCTCGCGCACTTCGCGTTCTTGCACGCGCTCGCGCTCAACCAGCGGTACCGCTGGCTACGCGAAGAGAGCCTCGGCGCCGGCTGGTTCGCGCAGCGCTTGAGCCTGGTCGATAGCTATGGCTTTCATATGCTGAGCTACCCAGCGGGTGAGGTCGCCTTGTACATGCGCAAGCCCTCCAAGCTCGCCGATGAGGCGTTCGACGTGCTGCGCGACGCGCTCTCGCAACTGCGCGCGCTCGGCGAGCGCCGGCGCTTCGCAGTGCGCGTCCTGCTGATCCCAACGCCTTCTGCGGTCAAAGGCTCGCTGGCCATCTTGCACCACCCGGACATCCTGTTTCAGCTGCGCCAGCAGGGCATCACCGTGACGCAAGACGACCTCGACTTCGGTTTGCCGACGCGGCGCGTGCTCGCGATCTGTGCAGAGCTGGCGCTCGACTGCGTGGACGCGACGCCGGCGTTCAAGCGCATCGGCTCGCGCGCGTTCTTCGCCGACGACGAGCACCCGACCGTGGCCGGCCATGAAGCGCTCGCCGAAGCGCTGCTACTGCGATGAACGAAGACGCCGCCGGCTCAAACGATGACGATGCGCTCGGCTACGCGCTGTGCGGGCTGCTCGGCGCAACCGCCGCAGCCGGCTTGCTGACACTGCTGATGACCTGCGCGTACCGTGTCGGCTGGCCGTATCCGCTCGAGTGGATGGAAGGCACGAGCTTGCAGCACGCGCTGTGGCTAGCGCGCGGCGAGCTGCCCTATGCAGCGCCCAGCGCAGAGCTGATACCGTACGTCTACCCGCCGCTCGCGTATCTGCCGCCTGCGCTGGCGAGCTCGTTGCTCGGGCCGAGCCTGCCGGTCGCGCGTGCGCTGTCGCTGGCGTGCACGCTCGGCACACTCACGCTCTTGGGCGTCGCGAGCGCGCGGCTCGCGCGCAGTCGGATCGCGGGCCTCTTCAGCGCGGGCTTGTTTGCCTACGGCTTCGGTTACGGCGGTGCGTTCCTCGACCTCGTTCGCGTGGACGCGCTGTTCGTGCTGTGCATCGCGGCAGCGCTCGAGCGCCTGAGCGTGCGCCGCAACGCAGCAGCGCTCGGCTGGCTGGTCGCAAGCGCGCTTACCAAGCAACACGGTGCTGTGCTGCTGCTCGCGGTATCGCTCGCGCTGCTCGCACACAATCGCAAGGCCGCTGTGCGCAGTGTCGGCGCAGCATGGCTGGCGTTTGCCGCCGCGTGCGGCGCTTTGCAGCTCGCGAGCGGCGGTTGGTTTGCGCGGTACACGCTCGAGGTGCCGAGCCAGCACGGCCTCGAGCCGCACTTACTCGCGACGTTCGTGCTGATCGATCTGATCGTGTACCTGCCCGTGCTCACGGCGTCTTCCGCGCTCGCGCTCGGCCGCCGCGCGCGCGCGCTCGAGCCGCTGGACGCGCTCGCGCTGGCTGCAGTCGCCGTATCCGCGCTCGGCCGCGCCCATCCCGGCGGCGACGACAACGTGCGGTTGCCCGCGTTTGCGCTCTTATGCGTGGTCGGCGTCGCGCCACTCGTAACGCGAGCGCGGCAGAGCACGCGTCCGCTCGTTCGCATCGGCCTGTCGTTCGCGGCGTGCATGCAGGCGGCGGTGCTCTGGCAGCCGCCCTCGCTGCACGCACCGCTGCGCGAAACCGCGAGCCGTTTCGTCGCTCTCGACCGCGAGCTCGCGCGCTGTGCGGCCGGCGGGCCCGCGGTGGCGCTCGACTACGGCCTGTTCACCACGAAGCCGTTCATCCACACGATGGCGCTCTCGGATCTGCGCCTCGGCGGCGCCTCAACGCTCTCGACAACGGGCACGAGCGCGCTGCTCGATGCGTTACGCGGCCCGCGCGCACCGCAGGCTCTCGCCGTCGGCGAGCGCTTCGCCGAGCTGCAACGCGTGTTGGATGAGCGCTACACGCTGTGCGCGGAGCTGCCCGCGCCGCGCTTGCCCACCGGCTATCAGCCGGGCTTGCGTGGCGCGAACGGCGAGCTGCGGCAGCAGGTGTACGCGCTGCGGCAGCGCTAGCGACGCGAAGCTGTCAGAAATCTGGAGCGTCGTGTAGGCCAAGCGGCTACGCCAGATCGCTCAGGGTGGCATACGCCCATATCGCGTAATATGGCTACCCATATGAAAACGACGATCGAGATCTCGGACAAGCTCCTGCAGCGCGCCAAGGCGGTGGCGCAGCGCGAAGGCACGACGCTCCGAGCGCTCGTCGAAGCAGGGCTGCGCGTCGTCCTCAAGGAGCAGCGCAGCTCCGCATGCTTCGCACTGCGTGACGCCAGCTTTGCGGGCCAAGGGCTCGCGCCGGAGCTCGAAGGCGCGAGTTGGGACCGGATCCGCGACTCGATCTACGAGGGCCGCGGCTCGTGATCGGGGTCGACACGAGCATCCTCGTCTACGCGCATCGCCAAGACTCGCCCTTTCATGAGCGCGCGGCCGCGCGTGTGCGCGAGCTCGCCGAAGGCAACGCAGCGTGGGCGATCCCTTGGCCGTGCGTGCATGAGCTGCTCGCCGTCATTACGCACGCTCGCATCTATGTGCCGCCTACGCCGATCACGCGCGCGCTCGATCAAGTCGAGGCGTGGCTCGAGTCACCTTCACTCGTGCTGCTCGCAGAGGATCACGAGTACTGGCCGAAGCTACGCAGCTCGATCGAAGCGGGCCTGGTTCAAGGGCCGCGCGTGCACGACGCTCGCATCGCGAGCTTGTGCGTGACGCACGGCGTTAGCGAGCTGTGGTCGGCCGACCGCGACTTCTCGCGCTTCGGCCAGCTCAAAGTCGTCAATCCGCTGGTCTGACGATCACCACAAGTCGAGCGTAGGCTTCAGCGCGTCGCCCATCTCGTCGGGATCGTCGCCGCGCGCTGCGCCGTCGCCGAGGCCGAGCTGGCCGCGTGCGTTGGCGCCCCAGCACTTGAGCTGGCCGTCCTCGAGCAGCGCGCAGCTGTTCGCGTCGTTGGTGCCCTCTTCGGGTCCGGTGAACACCGCGATCGCGTGCGCATCGGTGCCGAGCTCGGCCTTGAGAAAGTTGGCGCCCATCTCGGTCACGTCGTCGCCGCGCGTGTCTTTGTTGCCGATGCCCAGCTCACCCGAGCTGTTGCGACCGAAGCAGCCGGCGGTGCCATCGCCGAACAGCAAGCAGGTGTGGCGCTGCGCCGTCACCGCGACCGCGGTGCCTGGCAAGCTCAGCGCGGCGAGGTTGTTGCCCATCTCGTTGCCCACGGGCTCGCCGGTCTGAGTGATGCCATCGCCGTGGTTGATCAGCGGATCGCCGTAGCCGGTGCCGCCTTCGGCCTCGCCGCCCCAACACTTCACCGTGTCGTTGTCGAGCAACGCACAGGCATGCGTGTAGCCCGCAGCGAGGTCCTTCGCGGTGCGGCCACCGCCGAGGTTGATGACCGGCAGGTTGGCGCCCAGCTCGGCGCCCTGGTCGCCGCGTTGCAGCACGTCGTTCTGGCCGAGCTGGCCGTCGGAGTTGCGACCCCAGCACTGCACTTGATTGGTCACGAGCTGCGCGCACACGAACCGGAAGCCGGCGTGCACCGCTTTGACGTCGCCGGCCAGCGCGATCGCTGCCATGTCGGCGACCTCGCCCGGGTTGTCACCAAGGTTGTTGGTGATGCCCTGGCCGAGCTGGCCGAACATGTTGTCGCCCCAACACATGACTTCGCCCGAGACCAAGAGCGCGCAGCTGAAGCTGCAGCCCGCGGTGATCGCGGTCGCCGCCGACGGCAGGGGCACGGCCGGCAGGCTCAGGCCCATCTGACCGGGCATCGTGCCGCGCGCGACGTTGTCGCCGAGGCCGAGCTGGCCGAAGTCGTTGTTGCCCCAGCACTTCACGCTGCCGTCGGCCAAGAGCGCGCAGCTGTGCGCGCAACCGGCCGTCAGCGCGATCGCCGAGTCTCCGACATCGACGACCGGTAACGCACCGCTGGTCTCGCCGGCGCGATCACCGATCGCTTCGTTCGAGCCGCTGATGCTGCCGATGCCGAGCTGGCCTTTGTTGTTGTGGCCCCAACACACGACGTCGCCGCCGTCGACGATCGCGCACGCGTGCCGGCCGCCGAGCGCGACGCGCGTCCCCGGCGTCGTGCAGATCGTGCCGTCCTCGAGCGGATCGGTGGAGCCCGCAGGGCACGTGCAGGTGTAGTCGCCGACCGTGTCGGCGCACTGCGCCGGCGGCACGTCGTCGCACAAATCGAGGTTGCTGGTGCACTCGTCGACGTTGTCGCAGGCGGTGCCGTCGCCGTTGCTGTCGCCGTAGCCCGGCGGGCATACGCACGCATACCCTTCGATGCCGTCGATGCATGCGTCGGGGTCGTCGTCGCACTCGACGTCATCGCCCGCGCAGTCGTCGATGTTCTGGCAATCCGTGCCGGGGCCTTCGAAGCCGGCCGGGCACGTGCACTCGAAGCCGCCGGGCGTGTTTTCGCAGCTCGCCGCCGGATCGTCGTCGCAGTCGTCTAGCTCGAGCATGCACTCATCGATGTCGATGCAGTCGGTGCCGTTCGTCATCGTGTCTTCGAAGCCGTCCGGGCACGCGCACGTGAAGCCGTTGGTCGCGTCGGTGCAGCTGGCTTCGGGATCGTCGTCGCAGTCGTCGAGATCGAGCGCGCACTCATCGACTGGACCGCCGCCGCCTGGGGTGCAATTGCGGCCGCCGGTCGTCGGGTCGCCGGTGCCGTCCGGGCAGCGGCAGCGGAAGCTGCTCATCACGTTGATGCAGGTGGCCTCCGGATTGATGTCGCAGTCGTCGAGGTTGAGCGCGCACTCGTCGATGTCCATGCACACCGTGCCGTTGCGGTTGACGTCCTCGGTGCCATCCGGGCAGTCGCCACACGTGACAACGCCACCGATCAGGCCGCAGTCGACCAGCGGGCTGCAGCCGCCGTTGTCATCGTCGCAGGACGGCGGAGGGGGCTCGGCGTCCGGACCCGCGTCCGTGCCACTGTCGATGCCGCCGTCATGAAGAGGCTTGCGCGGCGTTCGCGGCTCGCGGTCCAGACTGCACGCAGACAGCCACAAAAGCGACACGCACGCCGCACAAGCCAACGTCCAGCGACAAACAGCGGTAAGCACGGTCAAGTCTCCCAAAAGCGAGGCGCTTCGGCCATTAAGCCGGCCCCTCAAGCACGCAGGCTAGCAGGTCGTGAGCGAAGCGAGCCTCGTGAAGGGGTGGGGCCCGTTGGGCTTTGCCCAACGGGCGGGGGAACGGCGCACGTTCCCCCGATACCAAGCCCTAGCATTTGAAATGATGTGCTGCCTTGCTGGACAGGGGAGGCGTGACTAGAGCTTTCCAGGAGGTCGCGATGCCGTCCCTTTTTCGCCAGATGGTGGCCTTGAAGCAGGCGATTGTCGGTTTTGCTGTGGTCGGCCTCATTGGCCTCGCCTGCAGCCCTTCCGGTGCCGCGCCCGTCCAAGCAGACTCGCGGGCCGAGCGGCCCAAGACCGTAGAGAGGAGCCTGAGCATGCCGAGCAGTGATTGGAAGAAGCCGAGCGACACCGAGCTCAAGCAGTGCTTGAGCCCCGAGCAGTACTCGGTCACGCAGCACGAGGGCACCGAGCGTCCGTTTAGCAACGACTACTGGGACAACCACAAGCCGGGCATCTACGTCGACGTCGTCAGCGGCGAGCCGCTGTTCAGCTCGCTCGACAAGTTCGACTCGGGCACCGGTTGGCCGAGCTTCACGCGGCCGCTCAAGGGCGCCGACGTCGTGGAGAAGCACGACGACACGCTGGGCATGCGCCGCACCGAGGTGCGCTCGTCGCGCGCCGACTCGCATCTGGGGCATCTCTTCCCGGATGGTCCGAAGCCGACCGGGATGCGCTACTGCATCAACTCGGCGTCGCTCAAGTTCGTGCCCGCCGAGGAGCTGACGGCGCGCGGTTACGCGCAGTACGCGGCGATCTTCCCGGACGTAAAGCAAAACGTTGGTGGCGCAGACGCGAAGGCGTCGGTGCAGCGCGAAGAGGCGGTCGTCGCCGGCGGTTGCTTCTGGGGTATGGAGCAGCTGATCCGCGAGATCCCGGGCGTGATCGAAACCGAGGTCGGCTACACCGGTGGCACCACCACGCGACCCGTGTACGAGACCGTGAAGACGGGCAGCTCCGGCCACGCCGAGGCGGTGAAGATCATCTTCGACCCGTCGAAGGTCAGCTACGAAAGCATCCTCGGCTTCTTCTTCAAGATGCACGACCCGACGACCAAGAACCGACAGGGCAACGACGTCGGCACGCAGTATCGCTCGGCGATCTTCGTGATGAACGACGCGCAGCGAAAGACTGCCGAGGCGGTCAAGGCCGCGGTCGACAAGTCCGGCAAGTGGAAGAAGCCGATCGTGACCGAGATCGTGCAAGCGACCGAGTTCACCTCCGCCGAGGGCTACCACCAGGAC
>Ga0193752_1003102_pt1 | contig 11721 bp, 8 predicted proteins | sample H1c1metaG_FD_144924 | JGI IMG/M metagenome (GOLD analysis project Ga0193752, IMG submission 144924) | Soil microbial communities from a riparian zone of the East river system, Colorado, United States - H1c1 | ecosystem: Environmental > Terrestrial > Soil > Riparian zone | place: USA: East River... | reverse complement strand
CTCCCGCGCGTTCCTCACGGTCCGCGCGGGCGAGCACGAGCGCCGAGATGAAAGCGCCAACGACCACGACGGCGGCGGCCATCGGCACATAGACGCGTTGCAGCAACAGCTTGTTGGAGCGCGCGCGGTGCGCCGCCGCGAGGTCGACCGGGACCTCTTGCGGCGACAAGCTGGCTTCGCTCGGAATGTCGCTCGGCGAAGATGCGCTCAGCAGGCTTTCGGTCGTACGCGGCGCCGGTGTGCTGAGCCGACCTGGCGAGCTTGCGCTGCCCGGCGAGCTGGTGCGCACGGCGACGAGGGAGTCGCGCGGAATCGTATCCGGCATCTCCGGCACGCCCTCGAGCGCTTCGCCGAACGCGCGCATGTGCGGGAAGCGTTGGTCGCGCTGCTTGGTCAGCGCGCGCATCACCACGGCTTCCAGCTCCGGGCTCACCTTGAGCCCAGGCCAGGTCTCGCGCAGCGGCGGCACCGGCTGCACGGCGTGCTTGGACAGCACCGCCATAAAGCTCTCGCCCTCGAAGGGCACGCTGCCGGTCAGGGTCTCGTACAAGATGATGCCGAGCGCATAGATATCGACGCGGTGATCGAGCGGTTGCCCGTTGGCCTGCTCGGGCGACATGTACTCGGGCGTGCCGAAGATCATGCCGGTGCGCGTCAGCTTCCGGCCGCCCGAGCCCTCGAGGTGGTCGAGCTCGGTCATCTTGGCGACGCCGAAGTCGACGAGCTTCACGAAGTCCGGAAAGCCGCCGCGCTCGAGCAGGAACACGTTCTCCGGCTTGAGGTCGCGATGGACGATGCCCTTCTCGTGCGCCGCAGCGAGCGCCCGGCAGCACTGGTAGGCGAGCGCCACCGCACGCGAAGGCGACAGCCGGATCTCGCGCGACAGCAGGTCGGCGAGGTCCTCGCCCTCCAGCATCTCCATCACGAAGTAACTGCTGCCGAGCGGCGTGTCGCCGAAGTCCATCACGTCGACGATGTTCGGATGGCCGATCCGCGATGCGCTCTTGGCCTCACGCCGGAAGCGCTCGACCACGTCGGGCCGGCGCGAGAAGTCCTCGCGCAGCACCTTGATCGCGACCTTGCGATCGATGCGCTGGTGGAAGGCCTCGTAAACGATGCCCATGCCGCCCTCGCCCAAGATCCGCGAGATCCGATAGCGGCCCTCGAGCACGGTGCCGACCAGCGGATCGGCCGCGCGCGAGCTGGACCGCGCGGAGACGTGCAGGCGCGATCCGTCCTCAGGGCAAAAGATCTCGACCCCCCGGAACGCACGGCCGCATGCACGGCAAATCTTGTGAGAAGCAGCCACTCAGCACACCCTGCGCAAGGGCCCCTGAAATTGAGTGCGGTACGCTAGCAGGGGCGTGAGCGCAGGGTCAAAGCCGCGACCGTGGGCCCCAAAGCTTGGCCGGGCTCGAGCAGAAGGGGCCACAGGATGTCCCGCGCACCCGAGGCAGACCCGCGCTACGGTCCGCTCCGAATGCCCCACCCGGCCCCAGGCGCTGGTCCCACCAACCCGACCGGCCCGCTGCGCATCGCCGTGCTGCCCGACGATCTGGCCGATCAGATCGCCGCCGGTGAGGTGGTCGAGCGCCCGGCCAGCGTGGTCAAGGAGCTGCTCGAGAACGCGATCGACGCCGGGGCGCGGCGTATCGTCGTGGAGATCGAGTCGGGGGGCGTAGCGCGCGTACGCGTGGTCGACGACGGCGAAGGCATGAGGCCAGCCGACGCAGCGCTGAGCATCCGGCGGCACGCCACGAGCAAGCTACGCACCCGCGACGACCTGGCCGCGATCCGCTCGCTGGGCTTTCGCGGCGAGGCACTGCCTTCGATCGCGTCGGTCTGTCGTTTCTCGCTGATCACGCGCACGCGATCCGATGACCCCGCCGACCAGGCCGGCACGCGTGTCGAGATCGAAGGCGGTAGCGAGCCACGGGTGAGCAGCGTCGGCGCGGCGGTCGGCACGATCGTCGAGGCGCGCGATCTCTTCTTCAACATGCCAGCGCGGCTCAAGTTCCTGAAGTCGCGCGCAACCGAGACTGGCCACGTCGCCAACGTCGTGACGCGCGCCGCCCTCGCCTATCCCGCGCTGGCGTTCACGCTGTTCGCCGACAAACGCCGCACGCGTGAATTTCTGCCCGCCAAGACGTTCGGCGAGCGCGCCCAAGGCGTGCTCGTCGGCGAGCCGCTGACCTGCTTCGAAGACAGCGCGGACGACATCAAGGTCGAGGCCGCCTTGGGCGCGCCGGAGCGCGCGCGAGCCGGCGCGAGCGGCCTGCATCTGCTCATCAATGGGCGGCCGGTACGCGATCACTCGCTGGCACGCGCGATCGCATACGCGTACGGCAGCGTGCTGCCGCCAGGCCGCTATCCCGCCGGCGCGCTTCATCTCACGCTCGATCCCAGCGTCGTCGACGTCAACGTGCATCCGCAGAAGCTCGAGGTGCGCTTCGCCAACGCGCGCGCGACGTTCGACACTGTCACGAAGCTGATCGCGAGACACTTGGGCACGTCGGCGTGGCGCGGCCCGGTGCGCGCGCCGGCGACGTACTGGGAAGAGCGGCTGGGCCTGGGCGGCATCGCCGAGACGCCGGTGAGCAACGACTACGACACCACCGTCCCGTACGCAGCTACCCGTCAAGCAGACGGCAACGACGCTTGGGGCATCGGCGAGGCGCACGTCCGCGTCGCCGAAGCGCCTGCGCGCGCATCCGAGCACAGCGATCAACTTGCGCCCGCGCAAGCGCTGCTACCCGGCGCCCCCGGCTTCTTCGGCTCGCTCAGGTTCTTGGGCCAGACGCAGCGCACGCTGCTCGTGTGCGAGGGCGCCGACGCGCTGTACATCATCGATCAACACGCGGCCGACGAACGCGTGCGCTACGACCGGCTGTGCCGCGCCCGCAAAGCGCGCTCGATGGCCACCCAGCGCTTGCTTTTCCCCGAGCGGGTCGAGCTGTCCGAGGACGAAGCGTCGCTGATCGACGCCAGCCGCAGTGAGCTCGCCGAGGCCGGCCTCGAGTGCACGCTGATCGGCGCGCGCACCATCGCCGTGCACACCATTCCGACGCTGCTCGCCACCGCTGCGCCCGAGCGCCTGCTGCGCGATGTGCTCGATGAGCTGGAGCGGCGCGGCGAGCGCGCGTTCTCCGACGCGATCGACATGGCGCTCGCCACCATGGCGTGCCACGCCGCGATCCGCGCCGGCGACGCGCTCTCGCGCGAGCAAGTCGAGGCGCTGTTACGCAACCTCGATCAAGTCGGCGACTTCTCCGGCCACTGCCCGCACGGCCGGCCGGTGCTGCACAACGTGCCGTTCGCGGAGCTGCTCCGGAAGCTCGGCCGATGATCGACGCGATCGTGCTGTACGGCCCGACCGGCGTCGGCAAGACCCAGCTCGCGATCGAGCTGTGCCGCGAGCTCGGCGGCGAGATCATCGGTGCGGACAGCGTGCAGGTGTACCGCGGCTTCGATATCGGCTCCGGCAAGCCCACGCCCGGCGAGCTCGGCGAGGTCGTGCACCACTTGCTCGACGTGCTCGAGCCGACCGAGACGCTCGACGCGATGCGCTACGCCGCGCTCGCCGACGCTGCGATCAAACGCACCGCCGACAGCGGCCGCGTCCCGATCATCGCCGGCGGCACCGGGCTTTGGCTGCGCGCGCTGCTGCGCGGCCTGGTCAGCGTGCCGGCGCCCGACCCCGAGCTGCGCGCCGAGCTCGAGGCCGAGTTTCGCAGCGACCCGGCAGCGGCACGCGTCAAGCTCAGCGCGATCGATCCTATTAGCGCCGCCCGCGTTCATCCCAACGACATGCTCCGCACCGTGCGCGCGCTCGAGGTGCACGCGCAGACCGGCCAAGCGTTGGGCGCGCTGCGTGAGGAGCACGCGCTCGGTCAGCCGCGTTATCGCGCGCTCGTGCTCGGCGTCGATGTACCGGATCCGCACTACACGGCAGCGATCGAGCAACGCACCCGAGGTATGCTCGAGCGCGGCTTGGTGCGCGAAGTCGAAGGCTTGGTCGAGCGCTTCGGCAGCGAGCTCCGGCCGCTCGGCTCCGTCGGTTACATGCAAGCACTGGAGCACCTGCAAGGCGCCGCGACGCTCGACGAAACGTACCAGCGGATCGTGCAAGCAACGCGCGCTTACGCGCGCCGCCAGCGCACGTGGGCGAAGACCGATCCCGACATCACGCTTCGCCTGACACCCGCCGAGGCTCGCGAAACCGCTGCGCTCGAGCGCATTCACACGCATCTCGCGCGATGAGCGCGCTCATTCGCCCTTGCGCAGCCGATCGCGCAGCGTCGTCCTCGGCACGCCGAGCGAGCGCGCGGCAGCGGAGATGTTGCCGCGGTGCTGGTGCAAGGCGTCATCGATCGTCTCCTGGCTCAGCGAAACGTCCCGCGCGCCCAAGCGCGTCAGCGCGCACTCGATGTCCGAGCGTTCGATCAGAGCGCCGAGCGTCGACGCGGCGGCCGCGCTGACCACGTTGCGCAGCTCGCGCACGTTCCCCGGCCACGAGTAGCCGCGCAGCCGATCCAATGCCAGCTGCGAGAGCTCCTTCTGTCCGAGCAGCGGCGCGAGCCCTTGCAACACGTGCTCCGCGATCGGCGCGACGTCCTCGAGCCGCGCGCGCAGCGGCGGCAGCTCGATCACGCTGCGCGCGATCCGAAAGTACAGGTCAGCACGAAATCGGTTCTCCGCGGCCAGCGCCCGCAGATCGCGATGGGTCGCGCAGACCAGCCGAACGTCCACGCGCCGCGCGCTCTCGGCGCCCACGCGGCGCACCTCGCCACTCTCCAGCACGCGCAGTAGCCGCGCTTGCAACGCCAGCGGCAGCTCGCCGATCTCGTCGAGAAACAGCGTGCCGCCATCGGCCTGCTCGAAGACGCCGCGGCGCAGTCCGCTGGCGCCCGTAAACGCGCCGCGCTCATGACCAAACAGCTCGCTCTCGATCAGCTCGCCGGGCACGCCGCCGGAGTTGAGCGCGACGTACGGCCGCGTGCTGCGCGGGCTGCGCTCGTGCAACAGCCGCGCGATACCTTCCTTGCCCGTGCCGCTCTCGCCCAGGACGAGCGCCGGCCAGTCGAAGCGCGCCGCCTGCTCTGCTTGGGCGACCGCGCTGAGCATCGCCGGTGCGGTCGCGATCAAGACCGGCGATCCGCTGATGCGCTCCGCATCGCGGCCGACGAGATGTAGATCGGTTCGCCCCACACGAATGTGCGCGCCGCCGCGCACCAACGCCGAGGCGATGCGCACGCCGTTGACCAGCGTGCCGTTGGCGCTGCCGAGATCGCGCAGCACGAGGCCATCGCCGCACGGCTCGAGCCGGCATTGCCGCGCGCTCACCGCGCGATCGGACAGCTCGAGATCGTTGCCCGGGCCGCGACCGATGTGCAGCGGCTGGTCGCCGACCCGCAGCGCGCGCGCGGACGAGCCGTGGCCGACCACGATGAACAGCTTGGTGCTCTCCGCGCGCTCGACGTGATGCGACAGTGCTTCGGTATCGCGCACCAACGCGCTCGAGCTCGGCAGCGCGTCCTGCCGCACCCGCTCTTCCTCCCGAACCAGCGCATGGTGCCGGCCGACCGCGAAGCGCTGCCCGAGCGGCACATGCTGGCTATGCAAGCGCCGCGCATGCTTCGACACGTCGTAAGCCACGACCGTGCCGTGCTGGCGCATCACCAGCCAATGGCGCTCGGCGAGCTCCGGGTCGTCGAGCACGACATCACAGCCGGGCGCCCGGCCCACTTCCAAGGGCCGTTCACCGAGCGGCAGGCGCATCACTACGGTTTCTTCGCGATACAGGAGGAGCATGGGCACGCCATCGGCCAAGGCCCGAAACAGTTTCGCGTGCTCGTGCGCTTAGGCTGTGCTTGCTGGTCGAGCCCCTCCCCCGCTATGTTCCGCGCCGGTGAACGAGCCCCAGCGACGCACGCCTCTCTTCGAGCAACACAAAGCCCTCGCCGGCCGGATCGTGCCCTTCGCGGGCTACGAGCTGCCGGTGCAGTACTCGGGGGTCACCGAAGAGCACAACGCGGTGCGCCGCGCGGTCGGATTGTTCGATGTCTCGCACATGGGCGAGCTGACCCTGGACGGCCCTCTGGCCGCCACGACGCTCGATCGCATCGTGGCCGGCTCGGCCAGCAAGCTCGCCGTCGGCACCGCCTTCTATACGGTCGCATGCAACGAGAGCGGCACGATCCTCGACGACTTGATCATCTACCGGCTCGCACCCGAGTCGTTCTTGGTGGTGTGCAACGCCGGCAACCGCGCCAAGATCGCCGCGCACTTTGCGGCTTGCGTCGGCTCTGCGTGCGCGTTCGTCGATCGCTCGGATGACTACGCGCTGCTGGCGCTGCAAGGCCCCAATGCCGTCGCCGTGCTGCGCGCGCTCGGCGCAGACCAGCTCGCGCAATTGCCGCGCTTCGGTGTAGCTCGTGGCGCGGTCGCAGGCGTCGAGCTGCTGGTCGCCCGCACCGGCTACACCGGCGAAGACGGCTTCGAGCTGTTCGTGGCGCCCGATCGCGCCGGCGAGCTGTTCGAGAAGCTGATCGAAGCGGGCAAGCCGCACGGCCTGCTCCCGATCGGCCTCGGCGCCCGCGACACCCTGCGTCTCGAAGCGCGGATGATGCTCTACGGCAACGACATCGACGAGACGACCACGCCGTTCGAAGCCGGCATCAGCTACACGGTGGACCTCTCGAAAGGCGACTTTATCGGCAAGGCCGCGCTGGTCGCCGCCAAAGAGCGCGGCCCGGCTCGCAAGCTGGTCGGCATCGAGATGACCGGTCGCGGCATCGCCCGCCACGGCTATCCGGTGCTCGGCTCGACCGATGGCGGCTTCCTTGCCCCGATCGGCGTAGTGACGAGCGGCGCTCCCGGCCTCACCGTCGGCAAGAACATCGCGCTCGCCTACGTAACCAGCCCATTCGCTCGCGTCGGCACGACGATCGCGGTCGAGATCCGCGGCAAATCGATCGATGCCGTCGTCGTGAAAACACCGTTCTACAAGCGGAAGGCTTAGCCATGTCCAAGTACCCCGCCACGCTCAAGTACACGAAGGACCACGAATGGGCGCGCCGTGAGGGCGATCTGATCCGGATCGGCATCACCGAGTTCGCGGTCGAGCAGCTCGGCGAGGTCACGCTGGTCGATCTGCCCAGCGCCGGCTCGAAGATCGAGAGCGGCGCACACTTCGGCGACATCGAGTCGGTAAAGGCCGTCAGCGAGCTGTTCGCACCGATCAGCGGCGAGGTCGTCGAGGTCAACACCGCGCTGGCTTCGAAGCCGGAGCTGGTGAACGACTCGCCGTACGAAGCGGGCTGGATGCTGGTGGTGCGGCCTGCGAGCGCCGCCGACCTCGACAAGCTGCTCGACTCCGCTGGCTACGAAGCGCATCTCGGCTCGCTCTGAGCCGGTCGACGTTTACGAATCCGTGCTGAGTGGGCGGACCGAAGCGGCACACGGCAGCGCGGGCTCCGTCTCGGTCGCGCGGCACGCGCGGTACGACTGGAAGAAGAAGACCAGCTGGCGCATCAGCGCGGCCGTCGGATTCACGATGTTGCGCAGCCGAGGAAGAAGCGACGGCTCCGGCTCGAGCGGATGCTGAAAACGCACGACGCCTGCGCTCGTAAACAAGGCGGAGTGGGTGCTCGGCGACAGGCTCTGCGCCACCCGCGTCACCGCACCGCGCGGCAGCGCGAAGTTCCCCGCGATGTCCTGCCCCGGCAGCGAGTTTCTGTGCCGCAGCTCGAGCTCGTGCTGCGGCTCGGCGTCGACCAGCGTCGCGCCCAGCGCGTATGCGAGCGCCTCGCTGCTGGCGAGCGGCACCAGCTCGTCCTCGCTCGCGATGTACATGAGCAAGTTCGTGTTGGTGCGCTGCAATGCGGGGGCGTGAGCGAGGCCGGTTGCCGGGTCGAGCAACGTTCGCAGCACGCTCACATCGCCGCGTCGCGCGGTCGCAAACCCTTGTCCGTCTTCGCCGGCGAGAACGTCCTCGAACGCCTCACGATAGGGCGCGTAGTCGGGTCCGGCATTCCAATCATCGATCGCGCGCCCGCCCGCGAAGGCCAAGACGACCGCGCCGATCGAGGACTCGCGCGCGCTCAGCGGCACTCCGATTTCGGCGCCCAGATCCACCCCTATAAAGCCGATGGTGTCGCGCGCGATCATCGTGTCGTCGCGTGCCAGCGCTTGTTGCAACGGCGCGTCCCAGCCCCCTGAGCGCAGCGTCGCGACGATCGCCATCCAATCGATGACCGCCTGCTGCACCGCGTCGCGGTAGTAGAAAGGATGCGCTGCGGGCCACTCGCCGGCGCCGGGCTCCTGCCCGAGCAGATCGCCGGTGACGTCGCCAAAGCCATCGGGCTCGCTCGTGCCAGTGAACCGATTGCGCGTATCGGACGCCGGCAGGCGCGAGCCGTGAAGCGGTGCATCGCACGTCAGCACCGCGTGACCGGTCTCCGCCAGCTGATTGGCGACCGGCAGCGCATCGCTGCGCTCGCCGAACAGACCGTGCTGGAACAACACCACCGGCAGCACCGTGGCCCCGATCGAGCGAGGCACGATCAAGCTGCACGGCACATCGTGCACGCCGCGCCGCTCGAGCTCGCCCTCCTCATCGCGCGTGAAGCCACTGCGCTCGCCCTCCGCGACACCGGCAAACACCGGCGTCTCGATGGAGAGGTGTACGAGCATCGCGATGTGCTCATGGTCGACGCCGCGCCCGGCCACGGCGCCGCTGGCGCTAAGCGGCGTTTCACCGAGCAGCTCATCCAGCGCTTCGCCCTCGAGCACCCGCTCGAAGCGCGGCTCGGCCGCTGCATCGCGGTCGTCCAACGAGGCGCGCGCGTCGTCGAGCTCGCGCGCTACGCTCTGAGCTCGAAAGCTGGCCAGCGCCACGATGTGCGAGCGCGTAACGCCCTTGGCCTCGAGCGCCGGCAGGAGCGGCAAATACTGCAAACGCGCGCGTTTCTCCCGCGCGTCGTCCAAGGGCAGCGCGCTATCGAGGATCCGCGCCAGCCGCTCGTCCGCGGCCACCCGCCGGTCGCCCGAACGCGCCCGCAGCGCATCCGTGACGACCGCCGCATACCGCCGGCCTGGCGTAAGAGAGCGATCGAAGGCAACGCGCGCCCGAATCGAGCGGCTGTCGCGCGACAGCTCCACATCGAGCGGCATCCGCTCGAAGGCGGCGGGCGAGCTGGCGTCCGCGTCGATCAAAAAGACCGAGGCTTCGGGCGCCAAGCTCGCGACGGGCGACCCGGGCAGCGAGTCACTTTTGAGCTCGCCATCGAACGTGAACACGATGGTAGGCCGCGCACCCGAGCCATCGATGGTTGCGAGCGCATCCGAAAACGTCTCGCTCAACGCGTCATCCTCGAAAGGCAACGCCGTGACGCGCACGTGTCCGTCCTCTAGATAAAGGTCGTCCGGCCAGGGAATAGCCCCCCATGCGATGGGTGCCGGAACGAGATCGAAGCGCGCCCGCACCGGCGGCCGACCGTTGTCAATTGCTCCTTCCGAGCCCGACGGATCGCTGCTGCAACCGAGGGCCAAGAAGGCCACCAGCAGACCGCTGATCCGGGCTTCCGACCGCACTCGAGTCATAGTTCTAAGCATTTGAAATCAAAACAGATTATGCCAAAAACTCCGCCCGCGCGGAGTCTCTCACGCAAGGCCCGCGAGTCGCAACCCGCGCGGCCAGAAGGCTAGCGCTGCCTACAATGTAGGGCCTAAGGACTTGACGCCAACGCGACGGAGGCAAACACTCGAGCGCAGTTGACCCCGATGTTGGGTCGGTGACCTGCGGCAGCCTCAGCGCGCAACAGCAACGAGCAACGGCCGACAGTCACCAAGAGGATGCAGACAACGTCTGAGCTGAGCGCAGTCAGCCTAGTGACACTGGCGTTCGTGCAAGACAGCCCAAGGTTCCCCACGGTCACGCTCCCGAGCGACGACGGTACGAACCTGCAGCTGCCCCCTCCGCATTAGCAAAAGCACCCATATGCCACACCTTCGACGCAGCGAATCACCGGCTTCCCGAGGTTCCGAGCAGCGAATGACCTGGGAGGAAATCTGCCAGGACGACGCGCTGCGAGGCCGGTGGGTAGCGATCGGCGACTGTACGTACGACGAGACGACCGGCCGGGCGACCGAGGGCCTCGTAGTCGACTCCGATGACGATCTGGCCGAGCTCTGTAGCCGGATGAGGGCGTCGGCCTTCAAAAACTGCTCGATCGTCTTCGCCGACGCTGGCTCGGCTCCGCACCGCAAATCCAGCCTCAACTAGTCAAACCAGCCCCACCCGACTTGCCAGAGGCGCGCCCGAAGTACCCGCCCTCCAATCCTCGGTCTGGCCCCGTTCGACTAACCCACCCGTAGCGCCGCCGCGATCTCGGCCCCGATCGAACGCGCCTTGTCTGCGGCGTCGCTCGGAAGGCTGACCGCGCCCACGACCGGATGGCCGCCGCCGCCGTAGCGTGCACACAGCTCCGAGATGTCGTGCGTGCGCGGGACGGTCGACCAAGGGTTCGAGCCCACGGAGACCTTCGTGCGCTTGGGGCCAGCGGTCAGGGCCACGCAATACCGCGCTTCCGGGTGCAGGAAGTACGGGATGAACTTGTTGTAGCGATCGTCGCCCGAGCCGATCAGATCGAACTCCACCACGCCGTCGACGCAGCGAGCACGCTGCTCGATCACAGCGATCGTCTGCTGATGCTGCGCGAAGAGCGGTGCGAACAGCTGACTGACCTCGCGCGAGGTCGCGACGTCGTTCAGCGATGCGCCTTCACGCAGCTCCACGATCCGCGGCGCAAGAAACCCATCGTTGCCGTGCGCTTCGATCACGGTCATCAACTGAAGCGCCGGCTCGCGCAGCTCGACGGCCGTGCGCGCGTCGGCGAAGCGTGCGGTGTCGATGATGTCGGCCCAGCGAACCATCTCGTCGAGCGGGCTAAAGTCGAGCCCGAGCCTTTGCGACGCGATGTCGGCGATCAGCTTGCAGCACGAGCCGTACTCCGGCTCGAAGAACTTGTTCGCGCCGCGCGCATGCTCACTGTCGAAATGCGCGCGCTCTTCGCTACCGACGATCCCCGTGCCGTGGTGATCGAACCACCAATCGAGCTTCGGCGAGGTCGTGTAGCGAAAGTCGACCACGGCGTTGAGATCGCCGGTCAGCACCTCGGGCGGCACGAACGAGCCGCCCGGCTGGTGATCGAGGCCGCGATACTCGAATTGCAGCCCTGGGCCATGCACCGCATCGAGTAGCCGGCTCGCTGCGACGGCGGAGCACATCCCGTCGAAGCAGCGGCCGTGGTACGCGACGAGCGCCGTTCGCCTCATCAGAAGATTTCGTCTTCGGATTCGCTGTCGCTGCTGCTCGAGTCGTCGCTCTCGCTCGAATCGTCCGAGTCGAGATCGTCGTCGCTGGCCTCGCCGCCGCTCGTCCCCTCGCGCAGGCTGTCCGGGTCCGGCTCCTTATTACGCGAGCGGTAGGCGTTCCACTCGCCGCCGTTCTTGTCGTCGTCGCCGATGCCCCAGCGACCCTTGAGCACGTGATCGCCGCTGTTGGGATCGACCAAGTACTGGAAGTACCCGTGGCCCTTCGTCTCTTGCGGACGATTCGAGACCATCGCCTTGTACTCGACCCACTCGAACTCGAGCAGGTTGCCGTCAGCCTCGCCTTGGATGTCGCCCGAGCGCTCATCCTTCTTGAAGCGGCCCATC
>Ga0193752_1003101_pt1 | contig 11726 bp, 13 predicted proteins | sample H1c1metaG_FD_144924 | JGI IMG/M metagenome (GOLD analysis project Ga0193752, IMG submission 144924) | Soil microbial communities from a riparian zone of the East river system, Colorado, United States - H1c1 | ecosystem: Environmental > Terrestrial > Soil > Riparian zone | place: USA: East River... | reverse complement strand
CGAAGAAGTGCTGAGGTTTCGTTCGACCGCGACCAGCATCGGCCGCCTCGCGCTCGAGGACGTCGAGATCTGCGGCGTGCGCATCGCCGCCAACAGCACCGTGATCGCGTCGCTGTGGTCCGCCAACCGCGATGCTGCGGAGTTTCCTCGCCCCGATGAGATTGCGGTCGATGAGAACCGTGCCGGCGTTCAGGTCGCGTTTGGCCAAGGCGCGCACCATTGCCTCGGCGCCGCGCTCGCGCGCGCCGAGCTGCAAGAGTCGCTGATCGCGCTCGCGCAGCGCATGCATTGCCCCAAGCTCGAGCCAGGCGCCGAGTTCCTGCCGCCTATCGGCATCAACGGCCCCACGAAGCTGCCAATCTCGTTCACGGCCCGCGGTTAGAGGTTGTCTTCGGACGAGTGCCTGCCTGCTAGGACGCGCTTCGATCGTTTTGCTCACGGGCGCTCTGCGCGCTCGAAGGGGCAACGATGATCCGCACCTCCCTATTTATGGCCGTGTTGTGCAGCGCGTCGCTCTCAGGAACGGCCGCCGCGGATCGGGTCGACGATCAGCGGGTCGAAGAACCGGCCGCAGAAGCCGCACGAGCCGGAATGTTTCTGCCGCTGACTGAGGCGCCGCGCACCGACAGCGCTCGCGCATTCATCGTTGCGCTCGGCGGCTACGACGGTTCGAGTAAGAGCGAAGTGATCGAAGGGCGAGCTGAGGTCACTGTCTATGGACCGCTCGCGCTGCGCGTCGGCGTGCTCCACACCGGGGAGCCCAACCAGCTGCGCCCGACCGTCGGCGCTCGGGTACAGGCGCTCGCGGCGCCCGACCAAGGCATCGATATGTCGATCGGCCTCTTCTACAAACCGGAAGGTTTCACCGAAGGCGAAGGCGAGATCGAAGCGGTCTTGGCGCTCGGCCGCCGCTTTGGACGGTTCGGGGTGATCGGCGACCTCGCGTACGGTCAAGATCCGGAGGCGCGCGAGCGCGATGGCGAGGTGCGCCTGGCCGGCCTGTACACGCTGAGCTCGATCGTGGAGCTCGGCCTCGACTCGCGCTTGCGCTTCGACCTCGGGACTGAGGAAGACAAGCTCGAGGAAGAGGGCGGCGCAGAGTACGACTTGCTCGCAGGCCCGCTGATCAGCGCAGCCTTCGGGTCGATCGCGATCGGCGCAGAAGCCGGCGTCGCGATACGGGAAACGACGCGCACGCAAGCTGGCATGCTCGCGCTGGCGACAATCTCAGGTGCGATGTAGCGGCTCAACGACGATTGGATATGCCCATGACGATCTCAAAACGAAAGCTCTTGGCCGCGCTCGCTGGCAGCATGTTGTTCGCGTGCAGCTCGCCGGACAACGATACGCCGGCCGGCGCAACGACTGTGGACGCGGCGCCGTTCTGCGTCGCGTCCACAGTCGTTGCGTGCTCGTGCCCGGGCGATGCGACTGCGTACACGACGCAATGCCTCGCGGACGGCACGGGCTATGCGCCCTGCCCGTGCCCTGCGCCGGGCGGCGCAGGGGGAGTTGGCGGTAACGGCGGTGGCGGAGCCGGCGGAGTCGGTGGCGTGGGTGGCGTAGGCGGTGTGGGCGGCACGGGCGGCACGGGTGGTACCGGCGGCGAGGTGCAGGACGCGGGCGTGGATGCAGCGGTCGGTGGACCCGCGCACGCCGACGTAGTGTTCAGCTCGAACGTTCGGCTCAACGACGGCACGGGCAACGGCCGTCAGAGTGAGGTCGCGCTGGCCGCAGGTCCCGACGGGCTCGTGCTCGCCGGCTGGTTTGATGAGCGCGCCGAGCGCGTCTGCGCGTTCTCGTTCTCGACTGACAGCGGCCTCACGTGGAGTGAGAACGTCTCGATCCCTAACATCTCCGACTTCGTCGGCGACCCGGCAGTCGCGATCGATGGCGGCGGAACGCTATACGCGATCTGCCAACAGTACGGCGCCAACAACATCCGGATGATGACCTCGAAGGACAAAGGCGAGACCTGGTCGGAGATCCGCAACATCCAATCGGCGCCCGATAAGCCGTACGCGCAAGGCGGCGTCGAAGCCGGAACGGTGTTCGTGTCGTGGCTCGGCAACCCGGGCGGCATCAAGCGCTCGATCGACTTCGGTGAGACGTGGGAGGACGTACAGTCGACCGGCAACATCATCCACGGCACCGCGATCACGACCTCGACGACCGGGCTCGTGCACGTCCCTTACAACCTGGATTCGCAGAGCAACCAGCTCCGCTATCTGCGTAGCAAGGACAACGGCGTGACGTATGAGGAGCCGCGCGACCTGATCGAAGACATGGGCAGGTTCTGCTTCAGCTGCACGCCGCGCATGCACCCGATCGTCGGCGCCGGCTCGGACCCGACCGGCAAGTTCGTAGCGATCACCTGGACCAGCCGGATGACCGCAGGCGAAGGCGACGACGATGTGTGGCTCCTATACTCGAAGGACGGCGGCGACACCTGGACCGATCCGATTCGCGTCAACGACAACACTTCGCCGTCGCGCCAGTTCGAGTCGTGGGTCGCGGTCGACGCCCAAGGCTGGGTGCACGTCGCTTGGACTGACTTCCGCAACGGCAACAACGATACGTACTACGCGCGCTCCGAGGATCCGACCAAGGGCTTCGAGCCGAACATCAAAGTCACCGACGGCGAAGGCACGACGAACGTGGACTTCCTCGGCGATTACAAGGGCATCGTCGTGCAAGGCGCCGACGTGCTGGTCGTATGGCAAGACACGCGCGACGACTCGGGCGACATCTACTTCTCGCGCGCAGCCGGCGCCGGGGCGGCGACGCCATGAGGCGCGCCGTGCTCGCAGCCGCCGTGCTCGCTGCGAGCTGCGGCGGCGCGGCGAAGCCCGAGGCGCCGAGACCCGAAGCGCCGAGCCAAGCTGCACCGCCCGCACCAGCCGTGGCCGAGCGGCCGCGACTCGCTGCGCGCGCACCGGGCGCACAAAACGCACCGCGTTTGCCGGAGGATCCAGAAGCGGCCAAGCGCGCGACCGCGCAGTGGAACGAGCACCTCGCCGAAGAAGATCACAACCGCCAGCTGGTGTTCGATCGCGATCGCATGCCCGCGCACCAGGGGTTGCTCAAGCTCGTCGTCGCCGCACGGGCGCGCTACGATCGCGCGCGCAACGAGGCGGCGCTCAACGCCGCGCGCGACGGTATGCCCGCGCAGCTGGCGAAGATCCAAGAGCGCGTGACCAAGCTCGACCCGTGGGGCACCGGCTCACGGCTGCTCTCCGATTATGCGGCGCTGCAGGCTGCTCTGGCCGCGAGCTACCCCGATGCCAAGCTCGCTGCCCTGCGGGGCGACGCGGGCGCGCTATCCAAGGCGCAAGCCGACTTCGACCAGCGATTGCACGCGATGCGCGAGTGGCTCGAGGAAGCCACGCACGCCAAGGGTGAAGGCGAAGAGGGCGAGGAAGAACAAGAGCGCGCGCTCGAAACGTCGCGACGCTGATCGGTCGTCGGTTACGCGACGTCGCGGCGCTCGACGGCGCCTCTCGATCCCCAAAATGCGGCTACGCGTCACGCGACCGGGGCGCGTGGCGAGCCTCAAAGCACGCCATGGCTCACTTCGAAAGCTCGGGCGTGCCGGAGTGGCTCATGTCAGCTTCGTGACGCCATGAGCCACTCCCGGGGTGATAGCGTAATGACAGTGCAACGGCTGGTGCTGAGCGTGTTGGTGGTCCTGACCTTAACTGGTCAACACGCCGTGGCGTCAGCTCAGGCGGCCGCGCCCGCAGCGCCGCCGCCCGCGCAACCTGCGACGCCGCCCGCTGCAACGACACCGGCACCGGCGCCGCCCGCCCCCACTGCTGCGCCGCCCGCGCAACCTGCGGCGCCCGCGCCAACGCCAGTACCGATCCCAGAGCCGGATGCCGCCGCGGCGCCCGCGACTACCGGTGCACCCGCGACCGCTGAGCCGCTCGAGCCGATCCCCGCGCCGACGACGGATGCGCCGGCCCACGTCGCCGCGGAGCCCGCGCCTCCTGCGCCAGCGCCCTCGCCGCTCGGCGGACCGCCGGTCTCCGTGGAGAACTGGCCAGCCGAAACCGACCGCGCGCCGTACGCGCGCGTGTACCGCGGCTTCTCGGTGCGCCTGTCCGCGCAGCTGGGCCTGGCCAGCGCGACACGCGACCTCGACGATGGCCGGACACGGATCAGCGGCCTCAACGGTGGCGTGATGCTCGATGTCGGTGCGACCGCAGCGGACAACTTCATCCTTTACGGCCGCGTCGGCGGGTTCGCGCTCAACCACGCGAGCAGCAGCGACTCGCCGAACGCGGGCTCTGCGTACTTCGGTCTGGTCGGCGCGGGCGCGCGCCTGCACTTCATGCCGTTCGATTGGTATGCAAGCGGCACGCTCTCGCTCGCGCTCGCCACCACGACCAATGACCTGGGCATCGTCGAGAACGCCGAGCCCGGCGTCGGCATCCAGCTCGAGACCGGTAAGAACTGGGGCACCGGCGTGGATGCCGAGTGGGCAACGGTCGGCGCCGGCCTGCGCTTCTCGTACGTGCGCTGCGCATCGGTGGGCAACATCGACGAGCCATGGATCGGCATGGCGCTCAGCCTGGTGTTCTCGATCGCCTACAACTAGGGTTTGCCCGGCGCGATCCTAGGGGAGGCCCTAATACAGCTCGACGTTGCCGTGGCGCGAGACTGTAGCCACGTATGTCGCAATCGTTCGTGGCGTTCATCGTCGGGCTGCTGGGGCTTCATATGCTGGTGGCGGCGCTCCGCCACCGCGCGCTCGCCGAGGCGTGGATCGGGCTGTTCTTCGTATCGAGCGCGCTGGGCTCCGAAGGCGTGTTCCGCGGCTTCGCCGAGCTCGACCCGACGTTCGCGCTACGCATGGTCAGCTTCGGCATCGCCTCGCTGACCGTCGCGACGGTGTCCGGCTACGCCTTCACATACACGGTGTTCCGCCGCGGTGAGCCCTGGGCGCGCGGGCTCGTGGTCGCCGGGACGCTGCTCGGCCTGTTCGGCGCTTGGTATCAGCTCGCTGGTCCGACCGGCACAGCCGATATCAAAGGCCTGTGCGTGCAGTTCTTGATCGGACGCGTTGCCTGCTTTGCGTGGGGCACCTACGAGGCACTGCGCGCGTATGCGATGGCGCACCGGCGGCTCGCGCTCGGCCTCGCCGATCCGATCGTCGTCAATCGCTTCCTGCTGTTCGGCGTTTGGTTCGCGGTCATGGGCGTCATGCCGATGACGCTCGCGCTAACTCGGATGTACGGAGGCGTCGCTACGCAAGCGATCGCCACCGGCGTCGGACCCAAGATCGTCGGTACGATCATGGCCGTCGCGTTGGTGCTGACGTTCTTTCCGCCGCGCAAATACCTGAGCTGGGTGGCCGCCTCTGCACAGGGAGCGCAGTCGTGAGCACCTCACCGGTGTTCGAATGGTTGGGCGCCGAGCTCAGCACGCACACGGGCTACAACGCGTTGAACAGCCGCGGCACGTTGCGGCTCGCGCTGCAGAGCGCCGGGCTCGAGCCGCGCACGCTCACCAAGGAGCAAGCGGAGGTCGTGATCGCGCGCGTGCTACCGCAAGACCTCAAGCTGCGCGGTGTCGCCGATGCCGCAACCGTATGCATGCGCATCGGCATGGCGCTCAAGCTGATGCGGTTCGCGCAGGCCGGCCCTGAGTCGGCCGAGAGCGCGTTCGCACGGCTCGGACGGAAGTGACGCGGGCCAACCTGCCCCAGTGAGACATTCTTCGTGCCGCAAGCCCTAACAACACCCTACGTCGCTCGGTGACGCGCTGGTGATGCTCGGCCAACGCTGATTCGGCGCGGTGCTTGCAAAGGCTTCCGCTCATGACGATCACACTACTAGGTCTAGTCGTCCTGCTCGTGGTAGCCGGCATTTGCGGGGCCGTAGGCCGCTCGCTCGGCGGAGGAACACGAGGAGGATTCATCGTTTCAATCGCAGTCGGTTTCGTCGGCGCGCTGCTCGGCACCTTCCTCGCCGGCCGCTTCGGGCTGCCCGAGCTGCTGATGATCGCGGTGGATGGCACTCGCTTTCCGATCCTGTGGTCGATCATCGGCGCTGCGCTGTTCGTCGCGCTGCTGCATCTGCTGTCAGGTCGCGGTTATCGGCGCGCGTGGAACTACCGATGACCAAGATCGCAAGCGTGGTACTGCTGCTCGCTTCCGCGCTCGCGGCGTGCGGCGGCACCACACCACCACCCGAAGACGCGGCCGATAAGGAATTCGCGCCGCCGGAGCCGGTACCTCCAACCTTGGAAGAACCACCGTCGCCGCCGCCACCACCCGACGAGCCGGAGCCCGAGCCCGAGCCGTCGCCACCCGCCCTCAACTAGTCGCAACGGCTCCGCGTCGCAACGGCTTCGCGCGAGCGCTCCTACCTAGCTTTGGCCAGTGAGCGCGCGCAGCGCGAAATACGTGAGACTCGCGACAGTGGCCGCCGCGGGGATGGTGAGCACCCATGCCCAGACGATTCGACCCGCGACGCCCCAACGCACGGCGTTGAGCCGGCCATTAGCAGCGCCGACGCCGACGATCGATCCGGTGATGGTGTGCGTGGTCGAGACCGGTACGCCGAGGAACACCGCGAGCGCGAGCGTGATCGCGCCGCTCGTCTCGGCGCAGAAGCCGCCGACCGGCTTTAGCTTCGTGATCTTCATGCCCATCGTTTTAACGATGCGCCAGCCGCCGCTCAGCGTGCCCAGGCCCATCGCCGCGTGGCAAAGCAACACCACCCAGAGCTGCGGCTCCGGATGCGCAGACTTGTCCTGCTGACCGGCGGTGATGAGCAGCAGCGTGATGATGCCCATCGTCTTCTGGGCATCGTTGCCACCGTGGCCGATCGAATACATCGCGGCAGACAACAGCTGCCCGCGCCGAAACAGACGGTCGATCCGGCCAGGTCGCCAGCCCGCGAAGATCGCCCTCACGATGCGAAAAAGGACGAGCCCGATGACCATGCCGAGGGTCGGCGCCAGGACGATGAACAGCAGTGTCCTGCCGAACACGGTGGCGTCCAAGATCGAAAGATGAGGTGTATTGGTGAGCGCCGAGCCCGCGAACGCGCCCATCAGCGCGTGCGAAGATGACGACGGTAAGCCCCACCACCACGTGAGCAGGTTCCAGGTGATCGCACCGACGAGCGTCGCCATGATCACGTTGAGCGTGACCGAATCGAGCGCGACGCCCTTGGCGATCGCGGCCGACACGTGGGTGGGAAACACCAAGAACGCGATGAAATTGAAGAACGCCGCCCACAGCACCGCGATGCGCGGCGACAGCACCCGCGTCGACACCACCGTGGCGATCGAGTTGGCGGCGTCGTGAAAACCGTTGACGTAGTCGAAGAATAGCGCGAAGGCGATGATGACGATTACGTACGTCGTCATCAGGCGTGCTCCAGCACGATCCCTTCGATGATGTTGCCGACGTCCTCGCAGCGGTCGGTCGCGGTCTCGATCGCCTCGAGGATGTCACGCCACTTCATGATCTCGATCGGGTCGTTCTTCTCCTTGTCATTGAACAAGCGAGCGAGGCCGCGGCGAAAGATCTGATCGGCGTCGTGCTCGTGGCGATTCAGATGCATGCAGATGTCGAGCAGCGGGCGCGCGTCCTTCATGTTCGGGAGCATGCCCATCGCCTTCTCGATGTCCTCGCACGCGCGAGCCAACAGCTTCGCGAGATCGAGCGCCTCGGGGCGCACCTCTTTGATCTCGTACAGCGCGAGCCGCTCGCTCGCCGCCTCGATGAAGTCGACGACGTCGTCGAGCCGCGAGATCAGCCCGTGGATCTCTTCGCGATCGAGCGGCGTGATCCACGTCTGGTGCAAAGCCTGCACGACCTCGCGCGTGATCTTGTCGCACTCGTGCTCGACGTCGGCGATCTCCTGCGCGAGCTGGGCGCTTCGCTCCGGCGCGCCGCACATCTCGACGAGCAGGTGCGCGGCCTTCGAACCACGCTGGGCGTGGCCCGTGAACGCGTCCCAGAATTCTTTGTCTCGTGTGCGAGCCATGGCGCCCTCCGGTTCGGCGGGGCGGAGGATAGTCATCGTCACGGAAATGTCACGAAGCCCTTTTCCGCGCTTCTTTTCGCGCCTAGGGCAGCCGGGGGTAGGCTGCCGTCGGGCTCGCGCTCAGCGGCGATCGCTTGGGCGGCGGTCGTGTCCACACTGACCTCGCCGTCGTTGCTGAGCGAGCAAAACAGCCCTTTGGTGTCGCCCCGGCCGCCGCACATCGAGAGGCTTGGCTCCACCGTGTTGTTGTTGCGAACGAAGCCGCACGCTCGGTTCTCGATCGATGTGCACCGCGAAACCAAGTGCTCAGCGCCACCCATATTGGCGTCGCCGGCGCGCGCGGCGCCGCCGAGCTTGAAGCCGTTGCCGTCGCCGTTGGTGTTGTTTTGCGCCGGGCCGATCTTACCGTTCGCGATCGCCCAACAGTCCTCGATCACCACGACGTCGTCCGACGCGAACAGGTCCCAGCCGTCGTCGGCGTTGTTCCAAGCCCGGCAACCACGAAAGACGTTGCCCGGCCCGATATACAGCTTGGCCGCGAAGCCGTCCGCGTTCTCACCCGCGTTCGCCTCATCGTAGTTGTCGTGCGAGTCGCAGTTGATGACGGTGTTGTATGCGGCGCGCGAAGCATCGCCGGCCTCGGAGCCGTTCGCGGTGATCTGCACGCCGGTGTCGCTGCAGCCGTAGGTGTTCACGAGCTCGATGGTGTTGTGCGATCCGGAGATGTGGATGCAGTTGTCGCCTGCGTTGATCACGTCGACGCCGCGGACGTGCCAGTAGCTGCCCGAGATCTGGATGCCGCGCGCGGAGCTCTCGCCGCGCGCCTGGCCGCTGAAGTCGAAGACCGGGCGCGCGCCGGGCGCAGCGAAGATCCGAATCGGATTGGCTTCGTCGCCGTTGCTGCGCAGGCCGACGGTCTCGGAGCTCGCGTACGTCCCGGCCTTGACCATGATCGTGGAGCCCGCCATCGCACGCACGCTCGCCGCAGCCAGGGTCTGGAGCGGCATCGCTTCGGTGCCAAGGTTGTCGTCGCGACCGTCCGCGGCGATCCAAAGTGCGCCTGGATCCGCCGGCATGTCCGCATCGAGCTCATCGCCTGCGTCGGAGCTCGCGTCGGGCATCGGAGCGTCACCGCCCGCGGCACCTACGCCGCCGCTGTCTCCAGACGCGCCCGCGATCGTGCCCGCGCTGCCACCTGCGCCACCGCCGCCCAGCCCGCCCACACCGGACATTCCGCCTTCGCCCGCCGTCCCGCTCGCTCCTCCGACACCGACGCCACCGGTGCCGCCCGCGGGCGACGCTGCTTGGCCAGCGTTAGCGCCGCTATCGCGCGCGTCGTCGGAACAGGCCAAGGCGCCGAGACACGCCACGAGGAACAGCAGCTCAGGTCGCTTCGCCATGTTTTATCGAAGTGACCGCACTGCTCACCTTCGGGTCACGTCGTCATGCGATAGCACGTCTCCTTTTTTTGCCTGTTATCCCGGTCTACGAACGCTTTGGATTTGAAGCTCACTATGATTGGTGAGGGGTAGTGTTGGGATGCGTCGCAGGTTACTCGTTGAGTGATGAACGTCGGGGGCAGTTCAAGCTCGGCAGTCCGGTGGGCAATACCGATCGCGGTCTTGTTTTCACTGTCGGGCTGCGATGTGCTCGATCGCGCTCGCCTCGACCACGTGGCGCCGCGGCGTCCGCCCGACGAGGGCGGCCAAGGCGGCGGACCCGCGCTCGATAGCGGCGTAATGACGGACAGCGGCGTCGTGATGATGGACGGCGGCGCGGTCATGGACAGCGGCGGCGTGATCGACAGCGGCGTGGTCATGGACAGCGGCGTCGTGGTCGACAGCGGCTCGAGCGACGCCGCTACCGAAGCGAGCATCGACGCCGGCACCGACGCAGGCGCGGACGCGGGATGCGAGCCGAGCTGCGTGGTCGATTTGTGCCCGAGCGATCCCAACAAGACCGAGCCCGGCGAGTGCGGCTGCGGCGTCGATGAAGCGGGCGCCGCGAATTGCGCGGCGTTACGCACGTCGCTGCTGCACCGCTACCGCTTCGACGGCACCGGCACGGTCGTCACGGACGCGGTGTCCGACGCCGACGGCACCGTCATCAACGCAGCGCTCGACGGCAGCGGAACGCTCACGCTTGCCGGCGGCACGACCAACCAATACGTCGAGCTGCCCGACGGCATCATCTCCGCGCTGAGCAACGCGACGTTCGAGGTCTGGCTGATCTGGCAGGGTGGTGGCGGCTGGCAGCGCGCCTTCGACTTTGGCGACTCCAACGGCACGAGCGGCGTTACCTACGTGTTCGTGACGCCGCAGCGCGGCGGCGGCACGGCCGCGTTGCGCTCCACGATGTCGCTGTCGGGCTCGGCGACCGAGGTCGTGATCGATGGCGCCGCCGCGCTTCCGACCGGGACGCTGCGCCACCTCGCGGTGGTGGTCGACGATCAGAACAATCTCTTGAAGCTCTATCTCGACGGCGTGCTGCAGAACAGCGTGGCGAACACGCGCGCGCTCTCCGATCTGAACGACGTCAACAACTGGCTCGGCCGCTCCCAGTTCTCGGCCGACCCCGAGCTCAGCGGCACGTACCACGAGTTTCGCATCTACAACGCTGCGCTGTCCGACGCACAGATCGCAGCGAGCTTTGGATACGGGGCTGATCCGGTGTTCCTGGAGTAGGACTACCCGATTCCCGCCCGCGAGTACCTAGGCTGGCAGCGACGAGCCAGGTCGGATTTGTGAGCCGGCTCTCATGGCTGTGCAAATGTCTGTGGTGGGACTTGTTTTGGCCCCGTGATGGTGTAGCTGCGTAGCAAGGGCTGGGAGGGCTGGGAGAGCAGCGGACGGACCTCGTGGAAGCGAAGAATCGGTGTCGGAAGGGCCGGCAGCGCGGCGTGCATAGCGGTGCACTTAGTGGCTTTTGCTCGTGGCTGATCAGCGTGCTGGCGGTGACTTGCTCCCTAACTGGAGCCACTGCGCACGCCGATGTGCTCGCGCGCGCTGGCGCGCCCGGCGTATTGGTGATCACGGCGCCGACGAAGCCGCGCTCGGCCGAGGCTGACGTCACCGAAGCGGTACGCGATGCGCTCGCAGAGCTCACCGAGGTCAAGCTGTTGCCGCCGTCACCGCTGGACCTCGAGGCTGTACAGCTCGCGATCGACTGCACCGAAGAGAGCGCACGCTGCTTGGCGGAGATCGCGGCGCGGATGGAGGCCGATATCGTGATCATCCCTACCCTCAAGACGCGCGCCGGTTCGCTGGAGCTCCAGCTGCGATGCTTTATCAAGAACGGGTCGCGGGACGGCGTGACGACGGCGATGCGCAGGCAGGCGGGGACACAGCTCGACTCGACGTTGCTCGACGCGGTGCCGGGCATGCTGCACGAGGTGCTCGGACTGAGCGCGTCGCAAGCGCAGCCCGCTGATGAAGAGAGCGAGCCAGAGCCGGTCGCGGTGACCGAGCCGCAGCCGGCCGACGACGATGCGCAGGCGCGTGTGCAGGTTGATGATGCTGCCGGCTTGCCGCTCGGCCCGATGCTGCTCGGCGGCGGTGGGCTCGCGCTGCTCACTGCCGGCCTCGTGGTCGGCGTGATGGCCAACGCCAGCGAGGACGATTACGCGTCGCGAACGATCGACACCGTCGAGCAAGCGAAGCGAGCAGACGCGGTGCGCGAACGAGGTGAAAGCGAGGCGCTCGCCGCGAACGTGTAATCGTCCTC
>Ga0193752_1003099_pt1 | contig 11732 bp, 8 predicted proteins | sample H1c1metaG_FD_144924 | JGI IMG/M metagenome (GOLD analysis project Ga0193752, IMG submission 144924) | Soil microbial communities from a riparian zone of the East river system, Colorado, United States - H1c1 | ecosystem: Environmental > Terrestrial > Soil > Riparian zone | place: USA: East River... | reverse complement strand
TACGTTGCCGTTGGTGATCCAACGTTTGCGACCGTTGATGCGGTAGCCGCCGCCGGGGATCTTGTCCGCGCGCGTGATCATGCTGCCGGGATCGCTGCCGGCGTCGGGCTCGGTGAGGCCGAAGCAGCCGATGACCTCGCCGCTCGCCATCTTCGGGAGCCACTTCTGCTTTTGCTCTTCCGAGCCGTACTTCCAGATCGGAAACATGCACAGCGAGCCCTGCACCGAGCAGAACGAGCGCACGCCGGAGTCGCCGCGCTCGAGCTCTTGGCAGATCAGGCCGTACGCGACGTGGCCCATGCCCGCGCAGCCGTAGCCCTTGAGGTTCGCGCCGAGCAGACCCATCTCGCCGAACTTCGGGATCAGGTGCTCGGGGAAGGTGCCGGCCTGGTAGTGCTTGGCGATGATCGGGAGGATGTCCTCGTCGACCATGCGGCGAACGGTGCCGCGGACCAGCTTCTCCTCGTCGGTCAGCTCGGTATCGAGGTTGTAGAAATCGAGCCCTGCAAACGCCATGTGAACGTCCCTCTAGTCAGACCGCCCTGCACACCATCGCCGCGGCTCGATTCGCACAAGCCCCGAACAGAGTCAAAAGGCGTGCGGGGTCGTTTGCGGGCCTAAATCCCCGATTGCACCCGAAGAAAGCGCGTGTATAGTCCCGCCCTCCTTTGTCCGGGCGGCTTCGGCTGGTCGGGCTTCGGGGCTGTAGCTCAGCTGGGAGAGCGCGTCGTTCGCAATGACGAGGTCAGGGGTTCGATCCCCCTCAGCTCCACTAGTAGTAAAACGCCGTCCTCTGCCGAGACGGCTTTCTAGTCGCGAGATACGAAGGGGCCGGTTACCGCCGGCCTTGTTCGTTTAAGGCCCTGATGTGGTCGCCGCTCGCCTCTTTGACAAGGTGCAGCTGACCCATCGACCCTGATCGCTGGCTTGGAGAGCGGGGGCTCAATGCGTGCACGGCTGCATCACCGGTGGTTCGTGGGTCTCTTGCTCAGCGGGCTCACCCTCGTCGGGGGCTGCAGCGGTGACGACGACCCCACAGACGCCGGCGCGGGCGAAGGGGGCAGCGGCGGCTCGATAAGCCTCGTCGACAGCGGCGATGGCGATGGCGACGGCGACGGCGACGGCGACGGCGACGGTGACGGTGACGGCGATGGCGATGGTGACGGCGACGGCGACGGCGATGGCGACGGCGATGGCGACGGCGACGGCGACGGCGACGGCGATGGCGACGGCGACGGCGACGGCGACGGCGACGGCGATGGCGATGGCGATGGCGATGGCGACGCCGAGGTCGACGCCGGCACCGAGTGCGGCGACGGCGAGCTGGACGACGGCGAAACCTGCGACCCTGCCCTGAACGGTTGCTGCAAGACCGACTGCTCGGGCCCGAGCAACGGCGGCCACGCGTGCCGCCCGGCGACCGGCCCCTGCGATCTCGCCGAGAGCTGCAACGGCACCGACCTCGACTGCCCGGCCGACGGCGTCGCCGGCAATACGGTCGTGTGCCGCGCGGTCGCGGGCGACTGCGACCTGCCCGAGCACTGCGCCGGTGCCAAGACGTGCCCCCCGGATACCGTGCAGGTCGTAGACACGCTGTGCCGCGCGGACCGCGGCGAGTGCGATATCGCCGACTCCTGCGACGGCGTCTCGGCCGACTGCCCGGAAGACCTGGTCGAGGCCGACGGAACCCCGTGCGGCGAGCAGCTGATCAGCGACCTGTGCGACGCCCCGGACGCCTGCAGCGGCGGCGAGTGCTCCGACTCGGTGCGGCCCGACACCTACGTGTGCAACCCGTCGTTGAGCGCATGCGACCCGCCCGAGCTGTGCGTGGGCGACGACTTCGCGTGCCCGGACGACGACGTAAACCCGGGTTGCGGCTCGTGCTGCGCCGCCCACGGCGACCCCGGCTGCAACGACCCGGCGGTCGAAGACTGCGTGTGCGACACCGACCCGTTCTGCTGCGATGTCGAGTGGGATGCCCTGTGCAAGAGCCAGGCGACGGCGTGCGACGCGCCGTGCGGCTCGCTCTGCTGCACCGAGCACGAGGCCGCCGGCTGCGACGACCCCGACATCGAGGAGTGCACGTGCGCGCTGGATCCCGTGTGCTGCGAGATCGAGGGCTGGGACCAGTACTGCGTCATCCTCGCCGACAACCTGTGCGGCGCCGCATGCTCGTCGTCCTGCTGCGAGGCGCGCACCGCCAGGGGCTGTGAGGACGCGACCGTCGAAGCCTGCGTCTGCGCGATCGAGGACACCTGCTGCAACACGGCCTGGGATGCGCTCTGCACGAACATTGCCGAGAGCATGTGCAGCGCGGAGTGCGCGCCTTAAGAGCGGCTCTCTACCGCCTTCGTCTCGAAACATGCGTCGCGGCGCATGCATCCGACATCGAGCATATTGCCCGGCATTTCCTGCGCCGCGTGCAATGGCTATTCGAGCAACGCGTGCGCCGGAACGCTGCGCTGAAGTACGATGGCCAACGGATGCCTGGAGTGCTCGACGAGGTGCTTACCGCGAACCTCATCCCGGCACGTCTCGTGTCCGAGCTGGGCGCGCCTGAGGGTCACTTCACCGGCCGCTACGGCGACGCGCTGATGCTGATGATCAAGCTCCAGCCGGCGGTCGACCAGCTCGAGCGCGGCCTGCTGACGAGCAGCATCATCGAAGGCGAGCGCGTCGCGCCGAGCGTGCGCGCGATGGCGTTCGACACCGCGCTCAACAACTCCGTCGACGACATCCGCGCGACGCTCGCGGACAGCAGCGGCGGGCCGGGCATCGTGCGCGCGGAGCGGCTGCGCTGGCTGATCCGCTCCGATCGCTTCTACGTCGCGCCGCTGCGCAAGCGCTCGTTCGAGGAGTCGTTCCGCGACCGCGTCTCGGTCGGGCGCGCGGTCGACAAGGACGTCGTGCTGCGTCACCCGAACGTGTCCAAGCTTCACGCGTGGTTCGAGCTCGACGAGCACGGCGGCGTCTACATCGCCGACGCCGAGAGCAGCAATGGGACTTGGCTCAACCACCAGCGGCTGCCCGCGCGTGAGCTGATTCAGCTCAATGCAGGCCAACATCTGCGCTTTGGATCCGTCGAGGCGATCGTGTGCAGCGCAGCGGCGCTGTGGCACGCCGTCCATCGCTGACTACGACATCCATGTCGCGGGTCGAAGCGCGATCTTCGAAACACCGCGGATAACTCGCTGCGTCTAGCGGCATGGGTCATTCGCGGGTCGTCGATGTGTGCCAACGAGTGCGCCGCGACGCACAAGCCTTGACCCGTTCTCGTCAAGTTAACCGCGAGTTAAGGGCTTGGATGATCCGTCGTTCTCTTGCGTCAGGCGTTCCCGTCAACTAACAATATTGCGCTTCGATCGAAACGCTTCCGGCGGTACCAGCCGGATCACTGTCTGGGAGGACTGAATAATGAATTCTCTTTTGCTCTTGGGGCGCGCGCTCCTAATCGTGGCTTTGATGGGCTTCGGGCTTACCGCTTGCGGTGACGACGAAGAAGGCAGCCCGGTTGCTGACGCTGGCGACGGCGATGGCGACGGCGATGGCGACGGCGATGGCGATGGCGACGGCGACGGCGACGGCGACGGCGACGGCGATGGCGACGGCGACGGCGACGGCGACGGCGACACCGAGCCGACGCTTGCTGAGTGCATGACCGCTGTGGACACGAACACCGGCGGCGGCGTCGGCAGCGAGTGCTCGACCTGCATCTGTACCGAAGACGCGACCGTGGCTTCGGAGTGCGATGCGATGTGCTGGGGCTTGATCAACTGCGTGTCGACCGAGTGTGCCGGCCTGCCCCCTGCCGACATCTCGAACTGCGCGATCATGAACTGCACCACCTTCATTGGCGGCGCGACGGGCGCGATGGCGACCGGCATGCTGCTTCAGGGTGCGGCGTGCAACGCTGTCTGCGTCCCGGCTCCGGGCGACGGCGGCACCGAAGACGCGGGCGAGTGATTCTCTGAATCGCTAGGTCTGCTCTAACAAACGAAACGCCCGGGCCTCACGGCTCGGGCGTTTTCGTTTCCTGCTACACAGCGTCGCTGCCCGGCGCGCGTGTCGACCCGAAGCCCAGCGTGGCTTCGACACCTCGGGGAGCTGGCCTCCTCGCAGGCCGGCGGCTATCGTGGCGTCCATGTCGCTATCAGACACGCCGCCAGCGATTCAGGAGCGCATGGACGCAGCCTATCGCCGTATGACCCCGCCAGAGAAGATCGGGCGGATGGCGGCGCTTACGGGCGCGCTTCGCGCGCTTACACTCGCTCGCATTCGGGCCGAACATCCCGGCGAGACCGCTCGACAGCATTCACTTCGCCTGGCGGCGAGATTTCTGACGCGCGAACAGATGATTGCTGCGTTTGACTGGGCTCCAGACCAGCAGGGCTGACACTCGCTGCGCCATGAGCTTCGAAGAAGAGCTTCGTGTCACGCTCGTTCAGGTAGCGGATGCCTTCGAGGCGATCGGCGCCACGTGGGCCATCGGAGGGTCGTTCGCGAGCACGGTCCACGGTGAGCCCCGCGCCACCAACGACGTGGACTTCATTGCGACCTTCGGCCTCGCCGAGGTTGCTCCGTTCGTGCGCGCGCTTGGCTCATCGTTCTATGCCGACGAACAGATGATTCGGCGAGCCGTTCGCGCACGTGAGAGCTTCAACGTCATTGATGAACGTTCGTTCCTGAAGATCGATGTCTTCATCCCGGCTCCTGGAGCCATCGGCGATGGTCAGCTGACACGTCGGCGACCCTATGCGTTGACGGAACACGGGCCGGAGGTCTTCGTGCTCGGACCCGAAGACACTATTCTGCAGAAACTTCGTTGGTATGACCTCGGTGGCCGCACTTCGGATCGCCAGTGGCGCGATATCGCGGGCGTGTTCCGCGTTTCACGCAACTTGGATCAGCAATACCTAAGCGAGGTCGCAGCGCTAGCCGGACTGTCCGACCTGCTCGAAGCCGCGTTGAGCTCGTCGCCGAGCGGGTAGTGCAGCGCAGCAGGAACGGCTAGCGCGGGCGCACATCATTGGTTGCAGCAGAGCGCCATGTCGCAGGGCTACTCAAGCCGCGCGCACCATCTTGATCGCGGGCCAGGTAGCGCAGCTCGCGGTAGCCGGCGGCGGTGATCGCTTGCATGCACGCGTCCAAGCCGACGCCGACGTCGTGGGCGCCGTGGCCGTCGTCGCCGAGCGTGACGCCGACACCGATCTCGCGCGCGCGTTTCAGGATCGCGGGCAGCGGGTACACGGGCGATAAGCCGCGGCGCGCTGCGCCGCAGTTCACGTCGAGCGCGGCGCCGGCATCGCGCACCGCTTCGAGCGCGGCCTCGAGGTGCGGCCACGCGGCGGGGTCGATGCTCGCGTCGGGGCCTTCGAACTTGCGGATCAGATCGATGTGGCCGACGACCTCGGGCTTGAGCGCGCGGACCATGTCGGCGACGGCGTCGAAGTAGCGGGCTTGCAAGCGGGCGCGGCCGCCGACTTGCTCGGCGAGCTGTTCGGTGACCTCGCGCTTGTAGTCGACCCAAACGCCGTCGACATCGTGCACGCTGCCGATCACGTATTCGAACGGCGCGAGCGCGCGCAGCTCGCGCATGCGGGCGAGCCAATCGCCGGGCGGCAAGCGCTCGGTCTCGAAGCCGACCAGCACTTGGATGCGATCGGCGTAGCGCTCGCGAAGCATGAACGCTTCGTCGATGTACTGGCGGAACGTGGCGAGCAAGCTCGCCGGCGTCATGCCGAGCGCGGCCTCGTCGCTGTACAGGTCTTGATCGCGGTAGCGCGGGCAGTGCTCCGACAAACCGTAGTGCGTGAAGCCCGCTTCGATCGCGCGCTGCACCACCGGCTCGAGCTTGCCCTTGGCATGCCCGCAAAACTCGCCGCTATGCCCGCCGTGATAGCTGAACCACGCCATGCGGAGACCTTAGCGCATCACGAATAGGGGACGGTTCTCGGAACTTCAGTTTTGCGTTTCCCAGTTTCCGAGAACCGTCCCCCATTCGTGCGCTATTCGTGATGCGGTGGTGAATTGCGCGGCGCGCGAGCTGGCTGCTACCGTGGTCTGTATGACTGCCGATGAACGAGCGCGAGCACGCAGGGCAAGTTGGAGCGGCGGACTCGTAACGCCCGACAACAAGGCGGCGTTCGAGGCCGAGCTCTGGCGCGGCGCGAGCGTCGTGCAGAAGCTCGCGACGCTCGAGCCGATCGACGAGGACCTCGGGCCGATAGAAGACCTGCCGGTCGACGACATCGATCTCTGATCGCCGCCAGCGCAACTACGCTTTGGGCAGCTTGAACGGCAGTGGCTCGCGGAGCGGCTCGGACATCAGGTCGGCGGACTCGACCACGCGGAGCACGGCTTCTTCGATCGAGTGCGGGGCGCTGATGCGCACGCCGCTGAGGCGATCGGTTGCCTCGGGCACGCTGCTCGCGCTGGCAAAGCTGGTGCGTGCGGCGCGGCGCAACGCTTCTTCGATGTCCGGCGGCGGCGGTGCGGGGCGCTGGCTCGCGGGCCAGGTGTCGCGGACGGCCTGGCGGAATGGCTCGCGGGTCTCGCGCAGCGGCTCTTCGCGCTCGGCGAGCACGGACTCGATGCCGCTCAGCTCGAGCAGCGCGCTGCTCGGCGGCGGCGCGCGCAAGGTGATGCGCGAGTCGCTCGAAGCGGGCTGATCGTCCTCGGGGGTCTCGGGCATGCGCAGCATGCTGATCCCGCTCAACGGCGCAGGCGGCGGATACGAGCAACGCGCGTCGCTCTCACCCAAGAGCTCGCTCTCGAGGTCGGCTTCGCCGAACTGCATCGAATCGGGGTTTTGAGCTAGCCGCATCGGAAACGCCTGACGTAGCATTACGTACTACATGTAGGACGCCGATTCAATAGCCCGCCAGTTGCGGCGGATCGGCGCGATGAAAAGCCTCGATCGCGCTGTGCGCAACATCTTTCGTCGGCGGACCGCTCAAACGCCCGCGCTCTCCCGACAATCGCGCCTGCAGCCGGCGCCCGAGCCGAGGTTGTCAGCGATCCGTCACCGCGCTTAGCGGTTAGGGGACGGTTCTCGGAAGTTCAGTTATTGCGCGCCGAAAACTGAACTTCCGAGAACCGTCCCCTAAGTGCCGAGGGTCACAGCGGTGTGGCGAGGGTGCGTGGCAGCCTGCACACGCCTCGGAGATCAGTTGCTTATGCCAACGAATGTCGTCGTGTTCATTCACGGCATCACGCCGCTGCCGCGGCCCGCTTCACATACGCAGCTCTATAAGCAGTTCTGGAACGCGATGACGCAGGTGGAGCCGAGCCTGGAAGGCGAAGGCTTTACGCGGTTCGCCCACGTGGAGTGGGGTCAGCCGGTCGACGGCTTGCCGCAGCGCGGCGACTCTTTTCTGGCCGAGGCCGAGCGGCGCGTCGGGGAGCGCGTGTCGTTCGATCGGGTGAAGGCTCATCCGAGCGAGCTCAACGTGCTGCACGGCGGCATCCTGGGCGATTGGAGCTGGCTGCCGGGCTTGCGGCCGGTGCTGCGCCGGATCCGCGAGCAGCTCGTCTCGCTCGGGCTCGCCGACGCCGTCTACTACACCTCTGAAGAAGGCGAGCGCGCGGTGCGGCTCGCGGTCTACGGGCAAGTGCTGGAGAAACTGCGGCCGCTGCGCGCGCACCGCGACGTGCGCTTGCACGTGATCGCCCACAGCCTCGGCGTCACCGTCAGCCACGATTTTCTGTACGGCCTCTTCGGTAAAGCCGGCGAGCCGGACTTCCTCGCACAAGCCGACCGGCCCGAAGACCGCGCCGACTACGACCTATGGCGGACCAAGGCCAAGAGCGGGGAGCTGCGAGTAGGCTCGTTCGTGAGCATGGCCTCGCAGCTGCCGATCTTCGCGCTGCGGAAGAACGCGCTGGTCCGCCAGCTCGCGGAGGGCGGCACGCTCGACGCGGCGGCGATCGGCATCGCGCCCGACGGGCCGGTACGCTGGCTCGTGACGTACGACGTGGACGACGTGCTCGGGTTCGCGACGCGCGAGCTGTACGGCAACCCCGCGTGCATCCGGCAAGTCCAGGTCGACGCCGGCGATACCCCGATCGCTGGACACGACGGCTATTGGGAGCACGAGCAGGTCATCGCGCAAGCGGCGCGCTTGATCGCCGCCAGCGCCGCCGCATAGCACGCACAGAGCGGGTGAAGACCCTCATAGCGAAAGCGCTTCACTCGCGTGTTAGACGAGGTTGCGCACGTCGCGAGGGGACCGCCGCTATGAAACCAGACGTCACGAGCAGGCATCTGAGGACGAGCACCGAGCTCACGGTGATCGCGCCGATCAAGCAAGGCTTCATCGAGTACGTCGACACGATCACGTATGCGTCGCGTTTGCGCATGCTGCTCAGCGTGCTGTTCGAGCTGCGCAAAGGCGCCGACGAGCGCAGCTCCGGGCTCGTTGAAGACAGCGTGAATGAAGGCAGCGATCAGCAGAGCCTCGAGTACGTCGGGCCGCTCGAGCGGCTGCAGACGCTGCACTTCGTGCAGTGGGCGATCATCGACAACGACACGCGCCTGATGCTGAACGTGACGTTCGATCGGTCGTGGGAGACGTACATCCGCGACATCGTCGACATCGCCGGGCCGCTGCTCGACATCATCTTGTGCCACTGCGCCGACTACAACGGGCACTCCACGAACCTCGGCTACGAAAAGTTCGCCGAGTGGGTGCGCGAGCATCAGGTCGCCAACTCGTTCTTCTATGCGTCCGAGCCTTCGCTGACCTCGGATGATCATCGCTATCACATCAAGCTCGCGGAGCTGCCGTTCGAGATCTTGGAAGAGCGCGCGAAGCTCGCGAAGAAGGCAGGCAGCGCGGCAAAGGCGGAGTCGCTCGGGCTCGAGCTCGAGAAGGCGCTCGCGAAGCTGCGCGTGGAGATCCCGAAGCCCACGTCCGGCACGCTCGAGGACTTGCAACGGATCGCCGGCGCGCTGTTCGACCTGCGGCGGTACTACTCAGGCGTCGCTACGCCGGCCCAAGCGAGCTACTTGAGCGCGAGCGCGCGCCAGGACCTCTTGTTCTACGACGAGGTCGCGTACCTGCTGTTGTGCGGCTTCGAAGCGGTTCACTTCAAGACCGAGGTCACCCAGCCGAGCGCGATGTTGCTCGCACTGTGGTACCGCGGGTTAAAGCCGCGCAAGCAGGCGCAGCTCCGCGCCGAGGCCGCGCAGAGCGACGCGATCCCGAGCAGCGCGGTGACCGACATTCAGCGCGGCTTGCTCGAGCCGCTCGAGCACACCACGCACGGCTGCTTGGCGCTCGTGCAGTGGCAAAATCCCGTCGAAGGCGCGCGCTTCTTGGAGCACGTGCTCGCGAAGACCTCGTTCGAAGGCAAGTCGCTCTACAACGACACGACGATCAACCTCGCGCTGACCTTCCGCGGGCTGAAGTCGCTCGACCTGACCGAGCAAGAGCTGCGTGCATTTCCGAAGGAGTTTCGCGAAGGCATGGAGGCACGCTCGGGCATCCTGGGCGACATCAAGGCGTCGCATCCGAGCACCTGGCGGCTGCCCAAGGCGAATTGGGTGGCGCGGGGGCGCAGCGCGCGACGCGATCCCGAGACGGTCGCGCTCGGCAGCGTCGACGCGGTGTTGATCATGCACAAGAGCGCGCCGTCCGCGCGCGACTGCCAGTGGTCGAACGATCATCCGCTGGCCAGCGCGCTGCACGCGATCGCCGATGCGACCTCGGTGCGGGTGCTGCACGTGCAAGCGTTGCGCCGCGAATTCGAAGGCGGCGCGATGCTCGAGCACTTCGGCTTTCGCGACGACATCAGCCAACCGCACGTCGCCGTCGCCAGCGCCAAGGACCAGCCGGTGCTGGCGCGCGACCGCGTGGCGCCGGGCGAGATCGTGCTCGGCTACCCCAACGCACGCGGCGAGGTCGCGCGCTTCGCGGTCGATGGCGTTATCCGCTCTGGCGATGACGATCTGCTGAAGAACGGCTCGTTTCTGGTGTTGCGCAAGCTGAAGCAGGACTCCCACGCGTTCGACGCGTTCCTCAAGAACGGCGAGGCGCTGCTCGAGAAGGCCGTGTCGGCGGAAGATATCGCCGCGCAGATGATGGGCCGTTATCGCGGAGCGGAAGGCAAGCCGCTCGGCACGGACGTGCTGGATGGCAATGACAAGCTGAAGGTCGAGGGCCTCGATGAGCAGCGGAAGCTCAACCGCTTCGACTTCTCGAAAGAGAGCGGCTGCCCATTCCACGCGCACATCCGGCGGGTAAACCCGCGCGACGAGGTGACTTCTACTCGCGAGAATACGAACGAGAAGACCGCGGACAGCAACACGCCGCAGCGCAAGACGCCGCGCATCCTGCGCCGCAGCTTTCCGTATGGGCCGGTGCGCTCCACGCCGGCTGAGTACGACGACGCGAGCATCGAGCGCGGCCTGATGTTCATGGCCGTCAACGCGAGCATCGCCGATCAATACGAGATCTTGCAGCGCTGGGTGAGCGGCGGAAACAGCACGGGCCTTGCGACCTCGCTCGCCGACTTGATCAGCGGCGCTTCGACTGCGGCGCTGTTTCCCGTGCACGTGGGCGACGACGTGCGCTGGCTGCCCGCACCCGAGCAGTCGCTGGTCGAGCTGGAGTGGGGCATGTACACGTTCATGCCGTCGCAGCACACGGTGAGGGCGCTGATCAAGCGGGCGGAAGCCGACCAGAAGGTCGCGGTCACGACCAAGCAGCTGGATTCGCTCGCGCGTGGCGTCGTGATCATCAACAAGCTGCAAGCGCTGCCCGACCCGGTCGCGAAGGTCGAGTGGAAGCGCTTGCTCGAGAACCGCGACGCGGCCGAGGACACGCGCGCGATCTGGAGCGCCGTGCTCAAGGTGTACGGCGGCGCGCTGCGCACGCCGTACGGCGTGCTCGTGGCCGGCGAGCACAACGTCTACGAGGTGCTGCGAAGCTCGGGTACGTACTCGGTGCGCGAGTACTGGCACCGCATGGTGGATTCGATCGGGCCGATGCACCTCGGCATGGACCCGAAGCGCACGAAGATGCCCGAGCAATGCGCGACCGCCCGAGACCGAGCGTATGAAGCTGCCGTGCAAGAAGGCACGTACGACGAGATCGCAGCGCCGATGAACAAGGCGATCGCCGCCATCACGGCGGACGTCGGCTTCGACAGCGCCAGCCAGGTGACAAAGGCGATCTTGAGCGATCTGCCGGTCCATCCCGACAGCAAGCTGGTGTCGTGCGACTTGCGCGACCTCGCGGCGGCGGTGCTGCAGAAGGTGTCCGAGGACGCCTTCGGTATGCCGCAGCAGAAGGCGGGCTCGTCGCTCGCCGACTTTCGGCAGTGCTCGGCGTACGTGTTCACGCCGAATCCGGAGCCGTGGGTCGGGGAAGGCGCGCGCGAAGCGGGCAAGGCGATCCGCACGGCCTACCGCGCGGGGAGCTACGCGACGCTCGATAACAAGAAGCTGCTGGATATGAAGGCCGATCCGACGGTCGCTCGGGCAACCGATCCGAGCGTGCCCGACGCGGCGAAGGAAGCGCGCGCTGCAAACCTGAAGGGCGCTGCGTTCGGCTTTCTCGCTGCGACGCTCGGCAGCGTGCTCAGCGCGCTGACGCAGTGGCTGGACAACGGCGACCTGTGGCGCTTGCAACAGTCGCTGGAGACGCTGGGCGACGCCAAGCCCGATGCCAAGGACTGCAAGCGTCTGGAAGAAAGCATCTTGCGAGCGATGCAGCGCGCGCCCATCCCGC
>Ga0193752_1003098_pt1 | contig 11732 bp, 9 predicted proteins | sample H1c1metaG_FD_144924 | JGI IMG/M metagenome (GOLD analysis project Ga0193752, IMG submission 144924) | Soil microbial communities from a riparian zone of the East river system, Colorado, United States - H1c1 | ecosystem: Environmental > Terrestrial > Soil > Riparian zone | place: USA: East River... | reverse complement strand
CGCGGCCGGATCGATCTGCATCACGGCGGCACCCCAAGACAATCCGACGCCATACCCCAAGAACATCACTCGCGCGGGTTGAGCACCGACACTGCGCACACCTTCAGTCAATGCTAATGCCACCGAAGGCCCGCCACTGTTGCCGAACCGGTCCAACACCATTGGCACTCGCGCCTCAGGCAACCCGCACTTCTTTGCCAAATGCTTAATGATGAAACGATTCGATTGATGAAATAAAAACCAATCGATGTCCGCCTGCGTTAGACCGCCGAACTCCAAGATCTCCTGGATCAGCGGAGGCACGCGCTTAATGGTGAAATTGAAAATACCGGCGCCGTCCATCTCCAAGCAACAATCGCGAGGATCGAGTGGAGTTCGATCGCGAAATCCGCCGCCGCGCATGATCAGCCCTTCGTAGCCGGTGCCATCGGTGTGTAGGCAGAAAATTCCTGGCGGCGAGTTCGAATCGGTCAGCTCAAGGGCAGTCGCGCAACCGGCATCGCCGAACAACAACGTAGTCGCATGATCGTCCGGACCCGGGAAGCGACTAGGCGTCTCGCCCTGCAGCATCAGTATCCGCTGATGACCTCCGCCCTTCAGCATGGTTGCGGCCAGGTACAAACCATACGGATAGCCCGAACAACCCAATCCCACGTCGAATGCGGCGCAACGATCCGACAGTCCGAGCCATTTGTGAATCATGCAACTCGATGACGGCAGAAAATAGTCGGGCGACTGTGTCACCAAAATCAGGCCGGTAATTGAGCTCGGCTCCCAATTCAATTTTTCGAGCAAACCGGCAGCTGCTTCGAAGCACAGATCCGTCGCAGTCACGCCGGGATCGACAACATGTCGGAACTGCACGCCCGCCATTGCGACAACCTTACGAACCTCATCGGCGCCGTAATCCTTGCCGCACTCGACGTTATTGATAGCTCGCGGCGGCACGCACGTGCTCACACCCGCGATTCGGAAGCCGTCGATGCGCGATAGGCTCATAGTTCACCCGAGATCGATTTCCGGAACCGGCACGACAAGAACCGGCGCAGCGTGTAAGTAGCTCGTAGTACGCCGCTTGACTCGAATGTTTTCATACCGTTGTTCAGCTACTGCGACCTCGCAGCCCAGTTCTTGCGCCAGTTCCGCAGCGCTGCGGCCTGCATTGAAGTGCCAGAGTGCCAAGTCCATCTGCGGGTACGGAAGGCCGAAATAAAACTCGTCCTGTCCCTGCGACAAGCTAAACGTGTCCGTTGTCGGCGTCGTGTCGACGATTGCAGCGGGCAATCCCAGGAACTTCGCCATCCCATAGACGTGCGACTTGAACAGATGGGCGATCGGCTTCACGTCGGCAGCGCCATCGCCATTCTTGACGAAGAAACCCTGATCGTACTCCAGTCGGTTGGGCGTCCCGACCACTGCGTAGTGGAGGCGGTCGGCATGAAAATACTCGAGCGTCTTGCGAATGCGCTGTTTGAAGTTAGTGGCCGCCACAATCTGCAAATAGTCTGCGGCGGTCAAGCGCTGTTCGTGCTGCCGCCCTTCCGGATCATGAGCCACGACTCGTGTAATTCCCACTTTGCCGCCCATCGCGGTGGACAATACCAATTTGAATTTCCATTCCGGCCCGAAGCCGGGCAACACTTTGCGCAGAACTTCATCTTGCGCGGCATAACAACCGATGGCTTCGAGCGTCTGCGAGATGTCTTGCAGCACATAGCGAACGCCGAGATGCTCGGCCAGCAAGCGGCCTAATTTTGAAGCCTCTCCGGAGGAATCACGCTCAGGAAGCAACAAGCCGAACACTTTATCAGCGCCCAATGCGCGGACCGCCAATGCGACGCTAGCGGAGCTGTCGATGCCACCGGACATGGCCACGACCAACCCGCGTCGTCGCAGCGAATTGAAAGTGACATCGCGCAGCCGCTCGCAGATGCGTTCGGCCTCGGCGGCATAATCGAGATTAGGCAATTTTGCCATGTTGCTACTCCGCAGCGGCCGATCTAGTTGTGACCGAGCTTGCGCGCCACAAATTGCTCGATGTTGTCGATGCTTTCCAGATTCTCGGGAACCATCTCGTCATCAGCCACTTTGAGTCCGTAGTGGGACTCGAGGAAATTCACCAACTCGAGAAACCCGGTCGAATCCACAATTTGCAATTGCAGCAGCGAGTCGCTATCGCCCAAGGTCACCTCAGCGCCCAACATGAAATTGGTCGTGATAAAGGCGCGTACTGTTTTCTTGACGTCACTCATGCGTGTTTCCAATTCTGTCAGCCTGGATTCCAGCCACCTGCAACGAACTCGCCATGCAGCAGTTGCGTAGTAAGGATAGCAACAAATGCCATATTGTCCGCAAATCCCAGCGCACCGCCGCCGCGACACTTCTCGACAAGTTTTGCAACTTGCTGCGGTTCAAAATAGCCGGCCTCCGACAGCCGCCGCTCCGACAATAAATCGGCGACGTAATCGAGCGGACGACCCGCTTCGAAGAAACATTGGCTGTCAGGTGCGCGATAAGGTTGCTTGACTCTTGTGGCGATGCGCGGCGGCAGCCAGTCGGCTACTGCGCGGCGTAGAATATACTTTTCGGTAAGCCCACGGATCTTGAGGCGCGCAGGCAACTGATTCGCAAACTCGATCAAACGATGATCCAAGAACGGATAGCGCCCTTCGATGGAGGCGGCCATGGCGACACGATCGCCTTGAGCGTGTAACAAATAGCCGCTTAATAATGTGTGCGCCTCGACATATTGGTCCTGGGCCAGCGATTCCCAGCGTGCCTGTCCCTGCGGGGCAAGTTCCGCCAACCTGCCGAGCGGATGCTCAGCATCGATGCGCTCGCGAAAAGCCGGTGTGAAGAACCGAAGCATGCGACCAGTGGTTTGCCATCGCGGACGATGTGCGAACTGCAGGTCGTCGGGCGCGCCAATTGATTGCCCAAAAAAAGCACTCCCGACCGCACCTCTTGCTGGCGAATGCGCCAGGTAGCCGTAGAGACGACGCAACAGCAAGGGTCGCCACTTCGACTTCGGCTGGCGGGCCCAGAAACGCCGAATCTTTGCTTCCTTGAAAATGTCGTAGCCACCAAAGATTTCATCGGCGCCTTCGCCTGTCAGCACTACCTTGAAGCCGGATTGCCTCACTTGATCGGCAAGCAGCATCAACGGCACGGCGGCAGTGCGAACAATGGGCGCCTCAATGTGGCGAATGGCACGCGGCATTGCCAGCCCGATCTCGTGGCTGCTTGTCGTGCGCATGACATGATCGGTTCCAAGAAACCGCGCCATTTCCAACTGATACTCGCGTTCGTCGAACTCCGCGCTTTCGAATGCCAGCGAAAAAGATTTGAGTTGAGTCACCGAGCACCTAGTGATTGCCGCAGTGACAGCGGACGAATCCAATCCACCGCTCAAATACGCGCCCACCGGCACGTCCGCGCGCAGCTGCAAGCGCACCGAGTCGATGAACAAAGCGCGCAGTTCTTCGGCGACTTCCTCGACGCGGCAAAATGACGGACCTGCATCGCGAAATTCCCAATCCCAATATTTACGTACATCCAGTTTCCCACCCTCGAATACGGCGATGTGACCGGGCGGCAATGTGCTTACATTTTTGAACGGTGTACGGGGCGGCACGCAGCTCCAAAACGTGCACACCTCGGCGAGTGCCAGCGGATCGAGTTCCGCAGAAATCCACTTCGATGCGAACAAACTCTTTGCCTCCGAAGCAAAAATGAGTCCGCGATCGGTCTGCGAATAGAGCAAGGGGCGAATTCCGACGCGATCGCGCGCCAGCACCAGTCGCAATCGATCCGCATCCCACAATGCGATGGCAAATTGACCGTTGAGATGATCGACGAAATCCAGACCGTACTGCTCGTACGCATGCACGATCACTTCGGTATCCGACTGCGTATAGAAGCGATGGCCCGCCGCCACAAGACGAACACGCAGTTCGACGTAGTTGAAAATCTCGCCGTTAAAGACGACTTGGATGGAGCCCGTCTCGTTGCGAATCGGTTGATCGCCGGTGCTCAGGTCGATGATACTCAGCCGCGCGTGCGCGAGACCGATGCCGGTAGCGGTATAGAAGCCAAACCCGTCGGGACCGCGATGCCGGAGCGTCCCAATCATCTTTTCTAGTTGCGCCCGGTCTGGGCGCTGACCCGGCGCAGTTGGCGCTATACCCGCAATGCCACACATGAGTCGCTAATAGGCCCCAAGGTTTCGCAGCCAAGGACTGTAGCGGATTTGCGCACGAATGTGCTGCCGTTGGCTGCATACCTTCGTACACTACCTTCATGATTCAAGACTTGATTCACGTTACTGCGAAATCGAACGGTCCCAAGATGGCCGTGATCGGCTATCGCGACAGGCTCACCTATTCCCAACTGCTGCACCAATCGAGGCGCTTAGCAAACGAATTGCGTCGCCTTGGCGCACAATCCGGCGACCGCGTCGTTGTGCTCATGCCAAATTCGGCAGCGGCAGCAGTCGCTGTATGGGCAGTATTCGAAGTCGGGTGTGTGCTGGTACCTTTGCACGCTGCTTCAAAACTCGATGCACTCCTGCCGGCACTAAAAAGCGCCGAACCACGCTGGGTGATTAGCGTCGCCGAGCTGTCGGGATTATTGCGAGCCCTTCTTGCCGAGACACCCAGCGTTGCGCGGACCCTCATCGTGGGTACCGGTACCGCGCAAATGGAATCTAGCTGGATCGCATGGACTATGACCGAAGATGCGGCCGACGCAATTGGCCCAACCTCGACCCATTCGGTGCTCCCCGACAGCGACAGCGCGTTGGCCGCGCTCCTCTTCACCTCGGGCTCCACCGGCGAGCCCAAAGGCGTCATGCTGACACACGCAAACATGCAGGCCGCGCTACGCGCCGTGCTCGCTTACCTGCCACTGCGCAGCGACGATGTCATTTATTCGCCATTGCCGTTATCGAGCAGCTACGGCCTGTATCAATTGATCATGAGTGTGTCGCTTGGAGCCACTTTGGTGTTGGATCGCTCGTTTTCTTTCCCGGCGCAAAGCTTAGCGTCGATTGCGGCGGAACGCGTCACGGTACTAGCCGCGGTACCGACGATGTACGCTTGGTTAGCCACCACACCGCTAGTCGAAAAACACGATTTGTCGCCGCTGCGAATTCTCACCAGTGCGGCTGCAGCGCTACCTATTGAACACGCGCGCAGAGTACGAGAGCGCCTACCGAATGCGCTCTTGTATGTGATGTACGGTCAAACGGAATGCAAGCGTATTTCGTATTTGGATCCCGCCCACTTGGATTCGCACCCTGGCAGCGTTGGCCGCGGCATTCCCTACCAGGACCATGCCATCGTGAACGAGTTCGGAACAGCCGTTCCTGTCGGCGAGGTCGGTGAACTCGTGGTTCGAGGTCCGCACGTGATGCAGGGATATTGGCGCGCTGCCGCGTCGACCGCGACAAAGTTGCGCACGCGTGAAGCGAACGGTGGGCCGTGGCTATTCACGGACGATCTGTTTCGCTGTGACGCAGATGGATTTCTGTATTACGTGGGACGCCGCGATGACATTCTGAAAATCGGCGGCAACAAAGTCAGCCCCAGCGAAATCGAAGAAGTCTTGTGTCAGATGCCGGAGCTCGCGGAAGTCGCTGTCGTGGGCATGCCTGACGATGCTTGGGGCGAAGCCGTATGCGCCCATGTCGTGCTAAAGGATGGCGCTCAATGCAGCAGCGAGGACATCATTCGTTTCTGCATGCCGAGGCTCCGCGGATTTATGGTGCCGAAAGCAGTTGTGATCACGCGCTCCTTGCCCAAAACCGAATCCGGCAAGGTGAAGAGACGCGAACTTCGCTAGGTGAACTTCGAGGAGCGTGCTTCGCCAGTTGAAACTCACTACGCCAGCTTACCGTGCCGCTTCAGTATCTTGAGGATGTCGCCTACACCGGTGAGGCCCTCCACCTCCTTCTCCTCCAACTGGATTTCAAATTTTTCGTCTAAGTCGGCCATTAGAAGCAGCATCGCCATCGAATCCCAACCCGCGATGTCCTCCTGTGTGGCATCGGGCGCCAACGAGCTTCCTGCTGGTTCGTTCAACAGGTTGGCAAGCCAAACCAATACCTCTTCTTGAGTCATGTGCTCGCTCCGCTTGTGTCCATATCGTAAAAATACCGACCGTCACGCGTCATGTCATCTACGGCGGCAACGACGCCGCTTAGTTCGACCAGCAGGACATACGTGGCGCCGATACGCACGCTCTTGATCAAACCTTTGCGCCGCATCTCGGCCTCCAAGATCGGAAAGCGCCGTCGCCGCAACGTCTCACGACTGAACGCAAACGATGTCGTAGTCGACGCTCTGCCTTCGCGATCTACCACCGGCACTTGAAACGGTGGCTGGTGATAGAGCGGGAAATTCAAATGTGACGCAACTCGATCTTCCAAGTGATGAAAGAAGGTGAAGTACGCGAAGGGTACATTGAAGAAGGCTACCTTGCCGCCGACCTGCAGCAACTTCTCGAATGGCGACCCAGCGCCGCAGGAGTGCGGACAGTCTTGATGACCTTCCACAAACCACGCAGCCTTTGGCCCTTTCACCAAAATAGGATGCGCGGGATTGACGCTACGTAACACACCGGGCCGCCGGCGAAAAAACTCCGACACGAGACCCATTGTGGACGGCGTCCGTCGCGCATCGAAGGACTTGAGTTGCGTCAAATAGTCGAGCAACGCGCCGTGATAGGCCATCGATGGCATCAGCAGATGTCCTTGTTTGCCGACCGCCTCCACAAACACATCGAGCGCCTGTCCGGCGGTGCCGCGAAAACCATGATGCAATTCGAACGCGCTGTGCAGCATGATTGCATCGCCCGATCGGATGCCGAGGCGACGCAAAGCGGGTAGCAATTGCGCAGGATCATAGGAAAAGAAATATTTGACGACAACCTGATGCAATCGTCCCTGCCACAAACGCAGTCGCTTTTTGATCAATTTGCGATAGTTGATGCCGGTCATTGGCGGGCTGGTTGTCACTAAGCTTCGGCGCCCATGGCGGCGTCGCGACGTATTCGCTGTTCGAGCACCAGCGCGTCGATCAAAAATTTGGCAGCCCAATTGGGATATTCATAACGACCGTAATTCCCATCGATGGGAAACGAACCTTTCACGGCGCCACGCGTGTCGAGGGGACCCGTCAGTCGGACAGTGCGACGAACATAACTATTGGCGGCAAAGCCTGCGTCACGATAGCTGGTGTCACCCGTCTCTTGGAAAAGCGACAGCCAGCAGTAAGCAATCTGCACGCTGCCCGTCAAACAAACCCACTTGACCGCCGACGACCAATCGGATCTGAGACTGCCCGGAAGATAGCCGTCTTCGCGCAGCACACTTTTGAGCCCGTCGGCGAGGCGACGGGCTGACTCAAGAAATTGACGATCGCCACTGAATCGATAGGCTTCCCAGATGCCGCGGAGCGCATACCCCAGAGTATGCGTGAGTGGGCTGGAAAAATTACTGAGGCAACAATTGTCAATCCAACCGTTGCTGTGTTGGCGAGTCATTGCCCACCGCACATTGGCCAATGCCGCGTCGCCGTAGCCGCGGTTGGGTTCGACGCGCGCCGCTTCAAGCAATCCCCATGCGGTGTGAGTGTCGTAGGTCTTGTCGTCTGGCCCTGCGAACGGTGACGCACCCTTCCGCCAGCAACCGTCAGCGTCTTGTATTGAGACCAGCCAATCGGCAGCCCGTTGCATCGGTTGGCGATAGCCGCCGAACGATTGTTCACCCGCCGCCAAGCCAATCAGAACCTGCCCGGTATTGAACGCGACAGGGACGATAGGCGTGGAGTCGACACGTCCGCCCTGAAATCCGCCGCCCGGTAGTTGAATCGCAACCAGCCAATCCAGCATGCGCTTGGCGCGCGCTTTAAGCGGTTCTCCGCCATGGTCAGGCGCGCATTGCAGAAATGTTGGGACGATGTATCCCGTGGTCTCCGGATAGGATGACTGCCAGCCTCGCTGCAGGTGATAGGCGCGCCCTACGCCGCCATCGGCTGATTGGGAACGATCCTGCGCCACGCAGAGCCATTCTAATGCAGCGGCAATTACACTTTCTAACGGAAGGTCGTGGTCCTCCAGGCCATTGCGCTCCACCCGCCGTTCTAGACGAATGGCGTCGCATCGCGACTCGGCCCACCTTTCCCTTAGTTGTTGGAGTATTTTCCCAGGGATATGCTTCAAGCGGCCGTTCCTGACATGATCGGCGACGAAAATTGACAACCAAAATCAATCCGCATTATCGAGCCCTTGGCGGCCATTGATCAGTGGCGAACATCTCAGAATCTGACAATTGTGAGCTCCATCTTGGCCCAGTAGTCGCAGCGCCGGACGCCGACCAGTAGGGCACTATTGCATAACATGCTGAGGACCGCGACTGACGGTTTATCCCGCCTGTGTGCAATCATTGTTGATTACCGGCGCACCAATCCCACTTTTTTCAGCATGCTGACGATCTTGTCCAATGCAGCGTCCTCGGCACCCGCCGGACGGCCGCTGAGTCTCCAGAGCAGGGCCACCGCCGCTCCATACGTGAGCACGCCCAACCCCACAGCCGATAACAGGGCGAGCACCAGTGTGTGAAGCGGCGCCGTGGAAGCCACGCCGTGAATGGCAAGTTTCACAACTAAAAACATCGTGGCCGCCGCCAATAGCGGTCGCCATACAATGGCAAGCACCGCTCTGACCGGCAGATCAAGTGTGCGGAGGACCACCGCGAACGTAACCGGCAGCATGATCAATGCCGTCACCAAATATGCCTGGGCGGCACCCACCATGCCATTCCATCTTACGAGCGTGATCAGCAGCGTCAACAAAACTACAACATGTGCGCCCTGAATCCAGGCAAAGATCTTGGCGCGCCCGGTCGCCAGGAACAATGAATAAGCATTGCTTTGCATCACCTGCGTAATACCGAAGTAGGCTAGCAACTCCAGAATAGGCACTGCATCCAGCCAGGCCGGCCCTAGCGCCACCGGAATAACGAGCTTCGCGACGGCAGCCATGCCGGCCACTGCGGGGATGGCCAGCAATACGATCATGGCCATCACCGATAAGTATTCGCGACGCAGCGCGTTCACGTCAGCAGCTATCCTGGCGTAAGCAGGAAACACCGCACGATTGATGGGCGCTACCAATTCCGTGCCGGGCAGACTCGACCACTCATATGCCTGCGAAAACAATCCAAGTCCTCGTGCGCCGACCGAGCGACCGAGAATGAAATCATGCGCGCGTTCCTTGAAAAAACCCATGATGTTCAACAGGAACAGCCACTTGGAAAAATGCAACAAATCGGGCGCTGCCGCGAGTGTCAGGCGTGGTCGATAAGGATGAACACGATAACTGATCCAAAGCTCTAGCATTCGTCCCGACACTACGCCGATCACCAGCGCCCAGTAACTTTGCAACCAAATTGCCAACCCAATCGTGACCGGAAAGGTAATCAAGCGCTTGCTCAGCAAGAAGTTAAATTCCTTCTGAAAATTGAGCTCCTTCCGAAACGCCACGGTTCCGATGTTCGCAAATCCCTGGAGGAAGCAGCCCAACGCTAAAGTGCGCACGACCGCAGCCACTTCCGGCTGCCGATAATAGGTGGCCATCGTCCCTGCCGATGCCACCATTAGGATTGCGATTGACGTGCCGATGATTACATTGAATGTCCATGCGGTGTTGTAGTGCACCGGCGTGGCATCCTGCCGTTGGATCAGCGCTGTATCAAAACCAAATGCGCCAAAGAGCTCCAAGAGAGCGACGAAAGACATCGCCATGCCGACGATGCCGAAGTTCTCGGGCGTCAGAATACGCGCGAGAATCATCGTACTGGTGAGCCCGATGCTGCGATCAACGAATTTGAACAGCACCATCCAGATCGCACCGCGCGCCATCTTGCCGCGAACGTCTTCCATCATTTGACGTATATCCGGGTTGTGAATTCTTGAATGTTGCCCGTCCTCTGACACTTTATGCTTCTCTGAACCGGGACGTCGAGCACATGCGCATAATCTAAGACTTGGTATGATGTCACGACCGCTAGCCCATAGGCACAAATCTTTTCCTAATCACTGCCGTGTGCCCACTCTGTCGCGCGTCGCAAGACGTTCAATTCTTATCAGTGTCGAACGTGCCAGTCACCTGCACGTCGATTTTCGCTACCCAGGAGGACGCGCGAGCGATTCCCTGCGGCGAGCTCGATTTGTGTGTCTGCCCGCGATGCGGCTTCGCCTTCAACCGACTCTTCGATGCGCGACTCGGCGAGTTGGGAGCGCGCTACGAAAGCTCCCAAGCGGCCTCGGCGCGTTTCAACACATTTGCGACGTCGCTAGCCGCTGACTGGGTCACGCGATACAACCTCAAAGACCGCACAGTCGTCGAAGTTGGATCGGGCGGCGGCGACTTTCTGCGCTTGCTCTTGGACACTGGCGTTGCACGTGCGTGCGGAGTCGATCCTCTCGGCATACCCTCAAGCGACCCTCGACTTCAAACGCGTCCAGCTGTGTTCGATCCGACGCAACACGACTACGACGCCTCGGCACTGGTGTGTCGGCATACGCTCGAACACGTACCGGACGTTGCAAACTTCTTGCGCGATATTCGCCAATGGGCCGGCGCGACACCGAATCGCGTCGTGCTATTTGAATTTCCCGACGCTGAGCGGGTGTTCGCAGAACGAGCGTTTTGGGACGTGTACTACGAGCACTGCAACTACTTCACCATGTCGACCGCACGGGCGGCTTTTGAGCATGCAGGATTGGAAATACTTCGCATGTACCGCGCATACGGCGATCAGTATCTAATCGTTGAGGCGCGGGCCGGCAATCAAGTGCATCCACAGACCTCCACCGCGGAGGCAGCGGTGATTGCCTGCCAAGAGTTTGCGCGCGACGTTAGGTTCTCTGTCGAGCGATGCGGAGCTGCGCTGCAACAGATGGCAGCCTCCTCGCGCGTCGTCATCTGGCAAGGAGCTGCCAAGACGGTCGGCCTATTCACCTTTCTCGGAGACGTTACGTCGATTGAATGCGCTATCGATCTCAACCCACAGCGGCAGGGCGGGTTCCTTCCAGGTACCGGCGTGCACGTGCTGGCACCGCAGGCTCTGCAGAAAATCAGGCCTGAACACGTCGTACTGATGAACCCCATCTATCTCGACGAAGTTCGAGCGGCAGTTCACGAAATGCGGCTGGCGAGTCGCGTACATAGCATAAACGAGTTGCTGCGCGTAGTTTGAAGGGCGTTCTCGTGTTAAATTCACGCGCTGACCGCAAGGTTGCTTGCAAGACAAGCAAGTTCCTGAACGACAATTTCCGGTAAATTTTCCGCATGTCTCGAAGCCAACTTTCAAAAGATACCAGACTTGGATTGCGCGTCGGTGACTGGGTCGTGGTGCGCTCCAAAGAAGAAATATTCAGCACCTTGGATGCACAAGCACGCATCGACGGGCTCATCTTTCAGCCAGAGATGCTCGCGTATTGCGGCAGACGATTGCGCGTGGCCAAGACCGCGCACAAGACTTGCGATTCCAGCGTCAATCGAACCGGCGGCCGCAAGCTATATGACACAGTCCACTTAGAAGGCGCCCGTTGCGCCGGTGAACTACACGATGGCTGTCAGGCGGATTGCGTGTTCTATTGGAAGGAAGCGTGGCTAATGCGTGCCGACGGCAACTCGCCGGCGTTGCCCGCCAACCCACAGCCTGGCAG
>Ga0193752_1003097_pt1 | contig 11734 bp, 11 predicted proteins | sample H1c1metaG_FD_144924 | JGI IMG/M metagenome (GOLD analysis project Ga0193752, IMG submission 144924) | Soil microbial communities from a riparian zone of the East river system, Colorado, United States - H1c1 | ecosystem: Environmental > Terrestrial > Soil > Riparian zone | place: USA: East River... | reverse complement strand
TGCATCGCGCGGGGTTCGCCGATTCCGCGCATCTGACACGTACATGCAAGCAGCTGACAGGAGTGAGACCCGCGCAGATGTTGCCTAAGACCGTGTATGTGTCCGAGGACGGTCGCTTCACGAGACCGTAGTTTGCTGGCCGAGAACTGCGCCTCCGGCATCTGCATCGTGACGGAGCGCGCGGGCCGCAATCGCGACGGGACACGTTGTTTGCAAATCATCGCCAGCTGGAACACATCCTGCAAATGGCACCGCTCGAGCGGATCGGGAGGAGCCATATGCCAAATCAACAGACCAAGACTACAATCGTCACGGGCGCCGCGCGCGGGATTGGCGCAGCCATCGCCGAGAGGCTCGCCGCCGACAGCTTTGCTGTCGTCGTGAACTTCGCCGGCAGTGCCGCGGAAGCCGAAAACGTGGTGACGCGCATTCGAACTGCCGGCGGAAGCGCGAGCGCGATAAGGGCCGACGTCTCCGATCCGGTCGCGGTGCGGAGTCTATTCGACCAATCAGAAGCCGCGTTCGGACCGTGCGATGTGCTGGTGAACAACGCCGGCATCATGCAACTGTCGTCGATCGCGGAAGCGACCGACGAGTTCTTCGATCGACAGATCGCAGTCAACCTCAAGGGCGTGTTCAACTGCTTGCGAGAAGCAGCGCGGCGCATGCGCGGCGGCGGATTCGGACGGATTTCTGAGCGCGACGCGGATCAAAGGCCGTTGGAGACGCATCAGCCAGCTGCACAGCGCTTCACGAACGCTGCGAGCTCGCGACTTACGCTCGTATCCTCCGTGCCTAAACTCGCGCCGGCGGAGAAGTGATCGTGCGCGCTCAGAAACCGGAGCTCAGGATCGAATCCGTGTCGCGACACCAACCTCGCGAACAACTCGCCCGCCTGCACTTGCATCTGCACCAAGTCGCGCTCGGCGTACGCGATCAATAGCGGAAACGGAGCGGCATCGACGTGATCGACGACGCTCGCCGCATCCCAACCCGCGAGGTCGGTGCCGAAGTAAGGTTCGTTCCGCGGATCGGGCGTCGCGATCCCGAACTGCGTTCTAGCTCTGCCTTCGAGGCGCGGATTGTAGGGCCCCGACAGCAGCGCTGCTCCCGCGATGTTCCAGTCCTTCGGCTGCAAGCGTCGCATCAGCGTCGCCGCTGCGACATGCGCTGCACCGGCCGATTCTCCCGCGAGTACGATGGACTCAGCGTCGCCACCGACGTGCTGCGCGTTTGCACGCAACCATGCCCACACGGCGACGACGTCTTCCGCACCACTCGGCCAGCGACACGCCGGGGCAAGGCGATAGTTCGGCAGGACGGTGACGAAACCCTCGCGCGCGCCCCAAGCTCCGATGTTCGCGCGATGTTGCTTGTCACCGCGCACGAAGCCGCCGCCGTGAAACCACACGAAAATCGGACGCTCGCTTCCTTCACTCTCAGGCAGATACAGGTCCAGTCGGTGCCGCGGGTGCGCGCCGTAAGCCTCGTCGTTTCGTAGTGCGCCGTCGCGCATGCTCATGCGAGAGCCTTATGAAATTTCCCGTCCTTCATGATCGCGCGAAGCGCGTGCGTACGCTGGAGGATCGAGACGTCTTGCGTCGGATCACCGTCCACGAGCAGCAGATCGGCCAAGTAACCCGGCTCGATCCGCCCGAGCTCGTGCGGCATTCCCATGAGCTCGCCTCCGAGCGCGGTCGCCGCATGAAGCACTTCGGCCGGCGTGTACCCGAAGTGTCGGACCCAGAGCTCGAGGTCGCGCGCGTTGCGGCCGTTCGGGTTGAACGGAAAGCCGTAGTCGCCACCGGGCAAGACCCGTACGCCGCGCCGCCGTAACTCCGGCACGAGCATACGCTGTTGCTCGAGCACGATCGCCGCATCTTGCTTCATGTGGGTCATGTCGACGTGCGGCGGCGGCGACGCATCGAGCGTCGCTTGCACGATCCCGATCGTCGGGGCGACGAACACATCGGCTTTGCGCGCCTCGAGCATGTCGAGCGCTTCTTCGTCTGCGTAGGTGCAGTGATAGAGCACGCGAAAGCCCGCTCGGAGGCCGAGCTTGATCGCCTCGGCGGCATGCGCATGGCCGGTGAGCCACAAGTCGTGCTCGCGCGCGGACGCCGCCGCAGCTTGCACCTCGTCTTCGCGATACAAAAGCTCGTGCGATGCGCCGGGCTTGAGCGCGCTCTCGCCTGACAACAAGAACTTCACCGACTTCGCGCCGATGCGCCGGCAATCCGATACGAACGCGGCAATATTCGCAGGCCCGCGGCCGTGCTCGTCGATGTGGCCCGGATCGAACGACGTCTCAGCGCTCGGCGGTTCGCGCTCGATCGTCGACGGAATAAGGCGCGGACCGGCGAGCCCACCCGAGTCGATCTCCGCTTTCAGCGCCGGCTCGATGTGTCTGCCGAGCGAGCCGCCCGAATACGCACTCGTAAATCCATGATCGAGCAGGATGCGAGCGTTGCGCGCAGCCGTTAGCGTCAGGGCATCCGGCGGCAGACTCATCCCCGGAACGAATTTTTCCACGCTCGTGGGCCAGGTGAGGTGCGCGTGTGATTCGATCAGTCCCGGCATGAGCACCCCGCCGCGACCGTCGAGTACCTGCGCATCGTCACAGGACAAGTGTTTGGCCCCGCGCGCGATGGCTGCGACGCGATTGCCTTCGACCCGCACTTCGCCGAGAAACGGAGGGCTGCCGCTGCCATCGAACACACGGACGTTCACGAAGACGGTCGGGATCGAGGTCTGGTTCATGATTGCGCTCTCCTCGGTTCGTGCGGGCATGTACACACGGCCGTGTTTCGAATTGTGTCGAGTCGCGTTGCGCGAAACGCGTCGATCAGCGCGGACAGCCCGGCTGCGTCCGCGGCAGCTCCAAAGACGTAGTGGTCCGGCCGCACGAGCGCAGCGTGGACGCGATGGCGCGTGAACCAAGCGGTTGCGACGCCTTCAGTCTCGGGCTCGTGCGCGAGATCGATCCGCCGAAGTGTGAAGTCAGGTGGTGCGGACAGCGTGCCATCCGTCACGAGCCGAAAGCCGTAACCGTGGCGCGCGTCCATCAGAACGCTGCCGCTCGGCGCGGCGAGGCGCGGCTGTGGAAACAGCGTGCCTGCGCCCGGAGTCGACGTGAGCAAGCCACGGTCGAGCGGAGGGATCAGGTCTTGTCGCGGCGTGTCCTTGACGACGCCCTGACACGCATCGAGCAGGCGCGCATCCCGACGCCGCGCTCTCGCGATGTTGCGCTCGCAGATCACGGAACCGACGGCTTTGATCCGCGTGATGAGCTCGCGCGCGTGCGCCTTGCGCTCGAGCTCGTAGCTGTCGAGCAGCCCATCGACGTGTGCTGGTTCGACCTCGCCGCGAAGCACGGCCGACAGCTTCCAGGCGAGGTTCACGACATCCCGCACGCCTTGACACATGCCTTGCCCGAGAAACGGTGGCTGCATGTGCGCCGCGTCGCCGGCGAGAAATACCCGGCCGCTGCGCCAGCGCTCTGCGACTAGCGCATGAAACCGATACGTCGAGTGACGCCAGAGAGTGCCGTCCTCGGGCGTGATCCAACGCGCGAGAAGCCTCCACGTCGTTTCGGTCGTCGCGATGCGCTCCGGATCTTCGCCGCGACGCAACGAAATCTCCCAGCGCCGGTGCTCGCGTGGTCCGATAACGAACGAGCACGGGCGCGACGGCTCGCAGTACTGCGCGCTCGTCTGTGGCAACTTCGCGAGCCCGCGTTCGTTGCATAGGACATCGACGACGAGCCAGGTCTCGTCGAACCCGAAATCCTCGAGCCCGATTCGCAGCAGCTTGCGCAGCTTGCTTGCACCGCCGTCACACGCGATCACCCAGCGCGCGCGCACCAGTGTTTCGCCGACGCTCAGCTTTACGCCGTCGGCGTCCTGCACGAGCCCGGTGCAGCGCACGCCCTCTACGAGCGTGACGTTCGGACACACCGCGGCGCACTCGCGAAGCGCGCGTTCGATCTCGGGTTGGGTGAAGACGACAGACGGCGTGTAGCCGAGCGGGTAGGGTGGCTCGACCATCGTCATGCGGCGGATTAGCTGGCCGTCGACGCCGTAGTACTCGGATGGCGTGAACGGCTCGCAGTACGGTGCGACGCGATCCTCCAGACCCAGCTGCTGAAACACGCGCAGCACTTCGTGATCGAGCGCAAGCGCACGCGGGATCTCATGGACGCCATGCAGCTGATCGCACGCGAAGACCGAAAAGCCGGCCTGGCCGAACAAACTTGCAGCGAGCGCGCCTGCAGGCCCGAATCCGACGATCGCAATATCGTGGATCACTACTCCTCCGCGATGATCGGATTGCGCAGGACGCCGATCCGGTCGATCTCGACCTCGATCGTATCGCCCGGTTTCATCCACACCGGCGGAGTGCGCGCTTGGCCGACGCCTGCGGGCGTGCCCATCGAGAGCACATCGCCCGGCTGCAGCGTCAAACATTCCGAGAGCAGTGAGATCGTCTCGGCGACGTCGAATATCATGTCGGACGTGTTGGAGTCCTGCATGACTTCGCCGTTTAGCCGGCTTTGAATGCGCAGCTGCTTCGCGCCGGGCGGCAGCTCGTCGCTCGTGACGACCCACGGCCCGAACGCACCGGTCCCGTCGAAGTTCTTCCCGATCGTCCACTGCGGCGTGCGCTTCTGATAGTCGCGTACGGAGATGTCGTCGAAGCAGGCGTAGCCGAACACGTATGAGAGTGCGTCGGCGCGCGAGATGTGCCGTGGGACCTCGCGCCCGACAATCACCGCGAGTTCCGCTTCGTAGTCGAGCTTTGAGGAAATTCGCGGGCAGATCGCCGGCGCGGCGTGGCCGATCAGCGAGCTCTTGCCACGGTAGAAGAACCACGGGTAGTCGGGTTTCTCACGCCCACCTTCCTTCGCATGATCGTAGTAGTTCAGGCCGAGGCAGATCGTCTTGCCGGGCTCGGGGATGAGCGGTGCAAGCTCGAGCTGCGTGAGGGCGAGGCGTGGAGCGCTCGAGTCGAACGCCCGGCGTGCGATGCTCGCGAGATCGAGGCGAGTCTCGAGCGCAGCGCGAAGACCGAGCGATCCATCGCCGACCAGCCGCGCGAGATCGATCAGCGAATCATTCTCTACCACGCCTAGTCGCGGCATGCCGTCATGGAGAAACGTGGCAAAGCGCATGCTGATCGAGCTCCTAGTGATCAGTGGTGATCAGTGGTGATGAGTTCAGAGTCTCGGCACAAACAGCACGCTGCGTTGCGCGTCTTTCAGACGTGCAGTTGCGGGCGTGGCGATGCCCCATTGATCGGTTCGACCCACCGGCCAGGCCCAATCGCTTGCAGTCCTCGGCCGATAGCTTTCGTCGATCTGTTCGACCTCGGCTGTGTATTCGATCACGATGCCGAAGGGATCGATGAAGTAGTTGAACACGTTGTTGCCGGGGCCGTGACGGCCGGGCCCCCACTCAATTGCGTGTCCCGCGTCTCGCAGCCGGCCGCCGCCGCGCATCACGGCATCGATCGACGGCATGACGAACGCGACGTGATTGAGCGCATCATTGTCCGCGTCGCCAATCGCGAGTGAGTGATGATCGCTGTCACAATTCATGAACGCCATGATCCGCGTGCGATCGGCGAGGACGAACCCCAGCACGCTCTCGAGGAACGTTTGCGTCTTTGTGACGTCGCGACTGTTCACGACTACATGGGCGAGCCGCTGCGGTTGGTCGGCCGGCGCAGGATCCTTCGGCACGCGACGCGCGTCGCCGTAGACGACCTCGTAGCGTCGCCCTTCGGGGTCCCGAATCACGATGCGTTCGCTTCCGGCGGCATCGTGCGTTGCAGCGGGGTTCTCCTCGACGCTTCCATCGGCTGCGCGCGTCGCGGCCACGATTCGCGCGAGCGCCGCACTACTGCGCGCACGCAGCGTGATCTGAAGAACGCGTGGCACGCCAGGCGCCTCGCATAGCCTGAGCAGGTGATGGTCCGCGCCCGAACCGCGCAAGTACAGCCCGTCATCCGTGCGAGCTGCGACCTCGAGCTTCCATACCTCGGTGTAAAACTGTTCGGCGCGTGCGAGGTCCGGCACGGTCAGTCCCACACTACGGATCCCTTGGACGAGTGGTGATTTCATCGCGTGTGGATCCGATCCGACATCCATCACTCTGTCTCGATCGAGGGAGTGTTCGGCCGTGTCCCGAAGACCTTGAGCATTGGCCGGTGTCGCTGCTTTTTTTGAAGCGCAGACGGGATTGAAGTTTTTGCGCGTTTATGAGCTCGATTGCGGTTCGGGTGAATGACGTGACCGAACCACTCGGATATCGCCGGCCGCCACCTCACACGCAGCCGAGCTACTTGCACTCAGCGTACGCATCGACGGTCGACCGCGCACCGGGTACCGCACCGATCGAGATTCCCGCGACGCGGAGCGAAGTCACCGGGCCTTCGTTCGAATCTGTCGCGCTTGCCCCAAACGCGGGCGATTTGACTGCGGGCTTTCGCGGCGAACCACTTGGCGAGCGCATTCACGTCGCTGGTCGCGTGCTCGACGAAGACGGCGCGCCCGTGCCGCACACGTTGATCGAGGTATGGCAGTGCAACGCGGCAGGTCGCTATCTCCACGCCGGCGATCGACATGCGGCACCGCTCGATCCGAACTTCACTGGTGTCGGGCGCGTGCGCACCGACGCGGTCGGCAGCTATCAGCTGCGGACGATCAAACCGGGAGCCTATCCCTGGCGGAATCACTACAACGCGTGGCGGCCCGCGCATATCCACTTTTCGTTGTTCGGGCCGGCGTGGTCGACGCGGTTGATCACCCAGATGTATTTCCCGGCTGACCCGCTGCTTGCGTTCGATCCGATCTACAACAGCATTCCGGACCCGGCTTCGCGCGAACGATTGGTCGCGAGTTTAGACTGGGATCACTCGGTTCCCGAGTATGCGATCGGTTACCGATTCGACATCGTCTTGCGCGGCCGCTACCAGACGCCGTCGGAGCACCGGCCATGAGCAGAGCGCCGACGGGATCACAAACGGTGGGGCCGTTCTTCAAGCTCGGGCTCTCGTGGCTGTACACGCGCGAGATTGGTGCTGCTGCTCTCAGCGGCAGGCACGTCGAGCTGCGCGGCCATGTCTACGACGGACTCGGGCGTCCGATCCCGGATGCGCTGCTCGAGTTCTGGCAGGCCGACGCAAACGGCCTCTACCACACCGAGGCGGGTGCAGAGTTCATGGGGTTTGCGCGCGTTCCGACTGACGCGGACGGAGTGTTCGAGCTGCGGACAGTGAAACCGGGACGGGTGGGCGGCCGCAGCGGTCAGCTGCAAGCGCCGCACCTCAACGTCTACGTGTTCATGCGCGGATTGTTGTTGCCCCTGCTTACGCGTATGTACTTCCCGGACGAGCCCGTCAACGCCGAAGATCCCGTGCTGGCGCTGGTTCCGGAAGCTCGCCGCGAAACGTTGATCGCGCGGTCGAGCGCTGCGGGCGTTTTGGAGTGGGACATTCATACCCAAGGTGATCGCGAGATCGTCTGTTTCGTGGCGTGAGTGCGAAGCAGTTGCGGAGACGACATGCGCACCCAAGTCGGAATCGTCGGAGCAGGTCCTGCCGGTCTCTTGTTGTCGCACTTGCTCCACCGCGAAGGCATCAGCTCGGTCGTCCTCGAGGCGCGGTCGCGCGCGTACGTCGAAAAGCGCGTGCGCGCCGGCGTGCTCGAACACGGCACGGTGGAGACTCTGCGCGCGGCCGGTGTCGCCCACCGCTTGCAGCGCGAAGGTTTGATCCACCACGGCATCGAGTTGCGGTTCGGTGGCGCCAGGCATCGCATCGGATTCGAAGAGCTCGTTCCTGGGCGCGTGATCACGGTCTACGGCCAGCAAGAGGTCGTGAAGGATCTCGTCGCGGCCAGGCTCGCTGCGGGTGGCGACATCCGGTTCGAGGTCCAAGAAGTGGCGCTTTCGGGGATCGAAGGCGAGCGGCCCCGCCTGCAGTTCACGGCGGCGGGCGATCGCCAGACGATCGAATGCGACTACATTGCCGGCTGCGATGGCTTTCACGGCGTGTGTCGCGACGCGATTCCCGCGGGCGCGCTCACGCGATTCGAGCGCGAGTATCCGTTTGCCTGGCTCGGGATCTTAGCGCATGTCGCGCCCTCCGCGGACGAGTTGATCTACGCGTACGGCGAGTCCGGGTTTGCGCTGCACAGTATGCGCTCCGCCGAGATCTCCCGGTTCTATCTACAGGTCGCTGCGGACGCGCAGATCGAGAGCTGGCCGAATGAGCGCATCTGGGCCGAATTGCGGTCGCGGCTCGAGACCGTGTCTGGGTTTTCGCTCGCTGATGGCCCGCTGATCGAGAAGAACATCACGCCGATGCGCAGCTTCGTCGTCGAGCCGATGCAGTACGGCCGGCTCTATTTGGCGGGTGACGCGGCTCATATCGTTCCGCCGACCGGCGCGAAGGGCCTCAACCTGGCGATCGCCGATGTGCGGGTGTTGACCCGAGCGCTCGCCGCTTGGTACGCCGGTCGAGACCGGGAGGGCCTCGCGCAATACTCCGCAACGTGTCTGCGTCGGGTGTGGCGCGCGCAACATTTCTCGTATTGGATGACCACACTACTGCACACGTTCGAGACTGACGACGCGTACGCCCGCAGGCTGCAGCTGGCGTACTTGGAATATGTCGTGAGCTCGCGCGCCGCTGCGACGACGCTCGCAGAGAACTACGTGGGCTGGGAAGAGCCGTGAGATGAGCGTCGCCAGCCAGCTTTTTGTCGGCTTGTTCGCGCGCGGTGCGGTATCCGGCGAGCTGAACGATGCCGCTTGGATTCGTGCCCTGTTGGACTTTGAAGTTGCACTGGCTCGCGCATTGTTTCGGGCCGGTCTCGCCCCGGAGACGGCGGCAAAAGCGGTCGAAGCGGCGGCAGATCCGGCTCGGATCTCGCTCGTCGAGCTCGCAGCTGGTAGCGGCAAGACCGGCAGTCCGATCCCTGCGCTCGTGAAACAGTTGGAATCGAGCTTGCCGCTCGCAGCTGCGCCGGCGTTGCATCGCGGTGCGACGAGCCAAGACGCAATCGACACTGCTTTGATGTTGATCGCCAAGCGTGCACTCGCGCACGCGTTGTCGGACCTCGATGCCGCGGCAGTGAGCGCGGCCGAGCTCGCGCGCGCGCATCGCGGTAGCGTCATGCTGGGTCGCACGTTGCTGCAGGCCGCGGTTCCGATCACGTTCGGGTTCAAGGCTGCGGGTTGGCTGTGGTCGCTTCACGACGCGCACGTTCGCTTGTCGGACGTGCGAGCGCGCTTGCCGTTGCAGTACGGCGGTGCTGCTGGGACGCTCGCACCGCTCGGGGAGCGCGGGGTCGAGGTCGCGCGGCGGATGGCTGCGGAGCTCGGCCTGGCCGAGCCGGTGTTGGCCTGGCATACGCTACGCGCGCCGGTCCTCGACCTGGCTTCTGCCTGTGGCATCGCCGCGGCAGCGCTCGGCAAGATTGCTCGCGACATCAGCTTGCTCGCGCAGACGGAAGTTGCGGAGCTGAGCGAGCCTTCCGCGCCAGGACGCGGCGGATCGTCCTCGCTGCCGCACAAACGAAACCCTGTCGGTTCGGTCGCTGCGCTCAGCTGCACGCGCCGCATCCCCGGCCTGCTCGCGACGATGTTTGCCGTCGCAGAGCACGAACACGAGCGTGCCGCCGGTGCGTGGCATGCGGAATGGGAAACGCTGACCGAGCTCCTCTCGTTGCTCGGCTCCGCGGCGAGTTGGATGCGTGAGGTCCTCGCGGGGTTGTCGGTAGACACCGAGCGTATGCGCGCGAACTTCGAGGCCGCGCGAGGTTTGCCGCTCGCGGAACGCTTGAGCGCAGAGCTCGCACTTCGCGTCGGTCGCGAACGAGCTGAAGCGCTGTTGCAGGGGGCGATCGAGCGATCTCGCAGCGAACGGCTCCACCTACGCGAAGCGGTCTTGCGCGACGCCGATCTGAGTCAGGCGCTTCAGGATGCCAACATCGGCCCGGAGCAGCTCGCACGCGCATTCGATCCGAACGAATACCTGGGCAGTAGCTCGCAGTTCATCGATCGTGCTCTCGCGGTCCACGCGTCTCGGAGGCCGACGGGATGAGCGCTCCTGACTTGCATCACGTCGTAGAAGGGCGAACCGAGCCGGCTGCGCCGGTGTTGTTGTTGATCCATCCGATCGGCGCCGACTTGCGAGTGTGGGACCCACTCATGCCCGCACTGCTGCCACACTTTCGGATCGTGCGTTACGATCAACGCGGGCATGGCCGCACCCAAGCCGTCCCGGGAACGCTTACGGTCGCAGCGCTCGCGCAAGATGCGCTGAGTCTGCTCGACCAGTTGCAGATCGCGCGCGCGTCGGTATGCGGTACGTCGCTCGGTGGTATGGTCGGGCTGTGGCTCGCAGTGCACGCGAAGTCACGCGTGGATCGGCTAGCATTGCTGTGTACTTCGGCGCGACTCGGCCCACCCGAGGCTTGGCTCGAGCGCGCCGCGCTCGTGCGGCAGCAGGGGGTGGCGGCCGTCGCAGAGGGCTCGGTCGCGCGCTGGTTTACGCCGGGCTTTGCTGCGCGTTCGCCGATGCTCGTGAAGCGTATGCAAGAGCTGGTGAAGCACACGTCGGCCGAGGGATACGCGGCGTGTTGTGAAGCGCTCGCGCAGTGGGACATTCGCGATCGGCTCGGCGAGATCGAAGCGCGAACGTGGATTCTGGCGGGCGGTGAGGATCCTTCGATACCTCCGGCGCACGCTTACGCGCTCGGAGCCGCGATTCCAAATGCGCGCGTGACCGTCCTCGAACACGCGGCGCATTTGGCGCTCGTGGAGCATCCGGCGCGCGTCGCGCAGTTGTTGCTCGAGCACCTCGATCCTCCCGTGAGTGCTGTACCTGCCGAAGGCTCGGATCGCGAACGTGCGATTCTGGGTGAGCGCACGCGGCGAAGTGTCCTCGGCGACGTGCACGTCGATCGCGCCCGGCTGGGTGCGAATGAGTTCACGGGCCCGTTTCAGGACTTCATCACGCGGTACGCCTGGGCCGAGATCTGGAATCGTCCGGGCTTGTCGCGCGCGGAACGTAGCTTGATCACGTTGAGCGTGCTCGCGACGTTGTCGCGGGACGACGAGCTCGCGCTGCACCTGCGGGGCGCCTTGCGCAACGGGCTTTCGATCGAACAGATCCGCGAGCTGTTCATGCAGCTTGCTGTGTATGCCGGCGTGCCTGCAGCCAATCACGCGTTTGCGATCGCGCAAAAAGTCTTCGCCGACATTTAGTCGTCGTCTCGTCGTCAGAGAAGGTCTGGCACAGCGTGTGCTTCTTCGAGCCTCTTCTACTGTAGGTGTGCCAGATCGTGTCACATCTCGGTTGGACCTAAGGCTCGCCTTCCCAGGAGACCAACGATGGCGTTTCCGTTCGGCTTCGACTCGCGGTTGCGTCAGCAACTCCTGCTCGCCATCGGCACCAGCGGATGGCTGACCGCAGCCGCCATCGGCTGCACTTCCAAACACCCGCCACTCGAGCAGTCGGCGGGACGCGGCGGCGCAATGAGCGCTGCTGGTCGAAACTCGATGCCTGAATCGGGCGCGGGATCCGGCGTGCGTGCCGGATCGGGAGGGGTTGGCACACGCGCGGGATCCGGTGGTGTGGGCTTGAGCGCGGGATCCGGTGGCGCGCGTACGAGTGCGGGATCCGGCGGTGCAGGTACGAGTGCCGGAATGGGTGGCTCCATGACGAG
>Ga0193752_1003096_pt1 | contig 11735 bp, 14 predicted proteins | sample H1c1metaG_FD_144924 | JGI IMG/M metagenome (GOLD analysis project Ga0193752, IMG submission 144924) | Soil microbial communities from a riparian zone of the East river system, Colorado, United States - H1c1 | ecosystem: Environmental > Terrestrial > Soil > Riparian zone | place: USA: East River... | reverse complement strand
CGTGCTCGGCCGCACCGCGCAGCGCCGCGCTTGGGTCGCGCTCGCAGCGCGGATTCGCGCGCGCCACAACCGGCTGCACCCGGATGCGCCGATCGCACGCGTGCGCTTCGGACAGATCGATTGGCCGCAGGATCCACGCGGCTTCCGCGCCGGCAAGCAGGCGCCAAACGTTCGCTCGACGACCTGGTACGAGGACCGCGCTACCCGCGCGACGGCGCCATGATCGACCGCGTTGCCCGCATCGCGCGCGGCTACGACGCGTTTTGGATGCGCGAGACGAGCGGCTTACACCTCGGCTGCTTTCGGATCGTGTTCGCGCTGTACATGCTCGCGTACCTCGCGGTGCTCGCGCCGCACGTGGTCGTGCTGTTCTCGAATCACGGCGTGTATGCGCCGTATCTCGTGCCGGACTTGGCGCCCTCGCCTGCCGTCGCGTGCTTGCTGTTCGGCGCGATGCCGGTGCTCGCGCTGAGCATCCTCGTTGGGTATCGCACGGAGCTCAGCGCGCTGCTCCTGCTCGCGCTGTATCTGCATCACTACTTTCTACAGCTCGCAGTTAAGCAGTCCTCGTTCGAGCGGTTGATCATCCTGTATCTGGCTATTCTGGCGCTCGCGGGCTCGGGCCAGCGCCTCGGCTTCGACGGCATGCGTGCGCCCAGGCCGCGCTTGGTTTGGGCAGAGCGGCTGATCGCAGCGCAGAGCGTGTTTCTGTACACGGGCTCGGGGCTCTGGAAGCTGCTCAACCCGGCGTGGCACGGCGGTGCGCTGCTGCAGTCGACGTTTCAAGGCATGTGGGCGACACCGCTCGCCTTCCAAGTGGCAGCGCTCGGACTGCCTGCGACCGCGTGGGCCGCTGGGTCGTGGTCGATTGTCGCGCTCGAGCTTTCGCTTGGGCCGTTGTTGATGTGGCGCAAGACGCGCACCCTCGGCGTCCTGCTCGCGACGGCGTTTCACGTCGGCAACTGGCTGCTGCTGTTCATTCCAGAGTTCTTGGTGTGCGTGACCGCGCTCGTGGTGTTCCTCGACGAGCGCACGCTCGAGCGCGCAGTCAACGCGCTGCGCCGGCTCGCAGCGCTCAGGCGTCCGGGACCGGCCGGCGCATCGTGAGCAGCTCTTCGGCGATCGTCGGGTGAATGCCGATGGTGGCATCGAGCTGCTGCTTGGTCACACCGGCGGTCATCGCCGCGGCGATGCCTTGCACGACCTCGGAAGCGTGCGGCGCTGCGAGATGGCAGCCGAGCACCCGCTGAGTCGGCCGGTGGACCACGAGCTTCATCAGCGAACGCGATGGGTCGCCGTCGATCGCATGCTCGAGCGGGCGAAAGTTGCTGCGATAGATATCGAGCGTCGCACCGCGCGCCCGCGCCGCGCGCTCGGTCTCACCGACCATCGCCATTTCCGGTTCGGTAAACACCGCCGTCGGCACCAGATACTCGTGAGCCGAGCGGCGTGTGCCGCCGAACAGCGTGTCGGCCAGCGCATGGCCTTCGGCGATCGCGACCGGCGTGAGCTGCAAGCGACCGGTGACATCGCCGACGGCGTGGATGCCGGGCACGTTGGTCGCGCTGTACGCGTCGACCAAGATCTTCCCGCGGTCGCCGAGCTGAACGCCCGCGCTCTCGAGCCCGAGCTGCCCGCTATTCGGGTTCCGTCCGGTCGCAAACAGCGCGGCATCGCATTCCAGCACGCCGCCGGTGTCGAGCAGGACTCGCTTAGCGCTGCCGAGATCGTCGACCGCGACCGCCTGCGTTTCCAGCATTACGGTGATGCCCTGCTGGCGAAGCTCGAGCGCGATGTGTGCGCTCAGGTCCTCATCGAGCTCGGACATCAGCCGGAGCCCGCGCTGCACGATCGTCACGTCCGCGCCGAGCGCTCGCAGCATGCACGACAGCTCGAGCGCGATGTAACCGCCGCCCACGAGCACGATCCGCTCCGGTCGCTCCGGAAAAACGAACACGTCGTCGGAGGTGAGCGCGTGCTGCTTGCCGGGGATCTCGGGCACGAAGGCGTGCGATCCGGTGGCGACCACGATGTGCTTGCAACGCAGCTGCTGGCCATCCAGCTCGACCGCACCCACGCCCGCGACGCGCGCAGTGCCCCGCCGTAGCTCGACGCCGGCCTGCTTCAGGTTGCGCTCGTAGATCGTTCCGAGCCGGTCGGTCTCGGCGTGCACCGCCGTGAGCAGCGCAGCCCAAGCGTGCGGCGCGACGCTGGCTGGCGGAAAGCCGTACTGCGTCGCGTGCCTCAGCGCGCGCGCGTGCTGCGCCGCATACACGAGCAGCTTCTTCGGCACGCAGCCGGCATGCACACAGGTCCCCCCGACCTTGGCTTTCTCAATCAGCACGACGCGCGCGCCGTGCGTGGCAGCGATCCGCGCCGTCCGCACGCCGCCGCTGCCACCGCCGATGACGACTAGATCAAGCTCAGTGCTCACATCGTGACGTAATCGCGCAAACGATCGACGTCGTCCATACCCTGCAGCCTGGCCAGGCCCGCGGTCTCGAGCTGGCGCACGCGCTCACGCGTGAGATTCATGATCTGGCCGACGTCCTCGAGCGTGATACCGCCGCGATCCGCGATGTCCAGCGCGCACGTCTCGGTCATCTCCCAGACCTCGACGTCGGGGAAGTTCACCTTGATCGACCCGCGCACCGGGTGGACGTCGATATAGAGGTGGAACTTGCAGCCCACGAACGGGCACGGGCGCTCCATCTCCGCGCAATCGCCGCGCGACGCCGGGCGCCAGTAATCGCTCTCCGGGTACTGCTCGCGACCGCGGTTCAGCTCGGCCTTGCTCAGGCGGCGGATCGAGATCGTACGCGCGCGGGCGCGCGTGCGGCGCTTGCGGCGGCCGGGGCGGTCTTCGTCGTCCGCGTCGGCATCGTTGCCGGCCGGCAGATCGAGCTGCTCCAGCATCTGCATCGCAAGCGCGCCATCGATCGCGAGCGTCTGCTGCATCGCGACTTGCATGCCTACTTGGGACTCGTCCACCAACGCCTTCGCTTGTTCCTCAGCCATCGTCGCCTCCCTCAGCCCTTACTGATGAACCGCACCGCGGTTAGACCGCGGCCCTCGCCATGCGCGCCCGCATGGCCAAGCCTCGTTCGATGCCGCGCAGCTTCCCGACCAGGTCGGCCGAAAGCGCGCGGGCCTCGCTCACCGATGCGGTGAGCACGTCTTCGGTGCCGCCCTGGCTGCGGCCGCGCTCGGCCACCGCACGCGCCACCGACTCGAGAACGCGCTCGAGCTTTTGCGCCAGCTCGTCGATCTCGCCGCCAAAAAACACCAGCTGGCTCTGCAACTCAGCGATCGTGTAGCCCTGCGCGAGCAGCCGGCGGATCGCTTCGATCTGCCGCACGACCGTCGCCGGGTAGAGGCCCTGCGAGCCGCGGTGCTTGCCCTTTTCATGACCGCGGCGGCCCACGCGCACGCTGCGCGGCAGAAGCCCGAGCTGCACGTACTTCCGGAAGCTGGCCTCGCTGACCGGCGCGCCCTTGGCCGCGAACAGGTCGACGACTTCCTGCGTGGAGAGCCCGGCCGAGCGCTGGGCCTCGAGCACATCGAGCTCCGCATCGGACCAAATCGGCCCGCGCGAGTTGCTTTCCATGCTGGATCCGAGTCGCCTCATAGGAGTCAACTAAACGATCTGCGACGAATGTATTCCTTTCAAAAGAGCGGTGTCAACGATTTTCTACTGAGACCGTAAGCTTTGAGCCAGAGCGGCCTGGGACCCCAAATTCGACTGTAATTCCGATTATTTGACTAACGGTTTGCGCTTCGATTTGCGCACCGCTGCTGGCCGATTTCGCAGGAAATTTCGCGATCGTTTATCGATTTCGGCGATCTCGTGATCACCGGAGCTCGTCGGATCGGCGGCTCCTTACGGCCCACAACGCCGCATTCGAGCGCAGAAGCGATCGCCTGAATAGAAAGGAGATCGCAGGCCGGCGCAAAAAAGCGCGGCTGGCCTAAAGGCTGACCGCGCCTAGCGTTCGTCCGGCTGGGTCTCGGCCAGGCGCTTTTCCTTCGCCTCGACCGCATCCACGAACAGCGCGACGTACTCGCCTGCGCTCGTGATCGTGAAGAACACGCTCAGGTACAGGAGCCCCAGCCCGACCTGGTTCAGGTTCACGAGCCCGGCGTAGAAGCCGTAGTCGATGTAATAGGTGTCGTTCAGGATCAGCGCGAGCACCGCGACCATCTGGACCGCGGTCTTGTCTTTGCCGCCGCGGCTCGCGGCGATCACGACGCCCTCGCCGATCGCCAGCGTGCGCAGCGCCGTCACGGACAGCTCGCGCGTCGCGATGATCAGCACCGCCCACGCCGGCACGCGGCCCAGCTCGACCATCAGCACCAGCGTCGCCAGCACGATCAGCTTGTCGGCCAGCGGATCGAGGAACTTACCGAGCAAGCTGGTCAGCCCCATCTTGCGGGCCAAGTAGCCGTCGATGAAGTCGGTCACCGCCGCTACCGCGTACAGCCACATCGCCCAGAAGTTCGACTCGCGCGTGTCGATCGACATCAGCCACAAGACGAGCGGAATCGCCGCGATCCGGCCCATCGTGAGCAGGTTCGGAATGTTGACCGCATCGTCTTTGAGCGACTTGCGACGCTGTGCTTTGGTCGCGCTTTTCACCATGAACGAGGGGCCCGGTTTATGTAATGCGTACGTCCACGTCAATCAGCTAGCCTGCCACAGCTTCGCCGTGACCTCCCCGGCTCCACAACCACCCGCGCAGCCTTCTCCCGCTCAAACAAGCGCCGAGCTCAGTCGCGGCCTCATGCGCAAGGTCGAGCTTCTTCACGTCGTCGCCGCGCTGTTGTACGCAGGTCTCGCGCTGTACGGCGACGTGAAGAAGCTCGGCGACGACGTGCGCGAGCTCGACTGGTCCGCGTTCGGCGTCGGCGTCTTGCTCGTTCTCGGAAACTACGTGCTTCGCGTCGTGCGCTGGCACTACTACCTCGGGCGGATCGGCGTCGTGCTGCCGTGGCTCGAGAGCTCGCTCGTGTTCCTGTGCGGGTTCGTGATGAGCGTGACCCCGGGCAAGCTCGGCGAGGTGTTCAAGTCGGTCTTGATCTACGAGTCGCGCGGCATCGCGCCGACGCGCACCGCGCCGGTCGTGATCGCCGAGCGACTCACGGATCTCATCGCGCTCGTGATCTTGGTCGCGGCGGCGTCGCTCGAGTTCAAGCACGGCACGGTGATCGCCGCGACCGCAGGGCTCGTGGTCGCGGGCCTGGTCGCGGTGTGCGCGTACCAGCCGCTCGGCAACCTGCTGCTCGACATCGCGGCGCGGCTCGGGCCGCTCGCGAAGATCAGCGGGCGGCTGCGCGAAGCGTACGCGTCGCTCTGGGAGATGACGCGGCCAGCGCCGCTCTTGATCGGCACGTTGATCGGCGTCGCGGGCTGGGGCCTCGAGTGCGTCTGCATGTGGGAGATCGCGCGCGGCTTCCCGGGCGTGCAAATCGATCTGGTCGGCGCGACGTTCGCATACTCCGCGTCGACGCTGGTCGGCGCGCTGGCGATGATGCCGGGCGGCCTCGGCGTAACCGAGGTCGGCATGGCGACGCTGCTCGGCGAGCTCGGCGGGGGAACGATCAGCGCGAGCGTGGCGAGCGCGACGACGATCCTGGTGCGGCTCGCAACGCTATGGCTGGCGGTCGTAGTCGGCGTGATCGCCCTGGCGATCTACCGCCGGCTGTACGGCAGCGCGCCGCGAGCGGCGGCTACTCTTCCGCAATAGGCGAGAGCTCGGGCCGTACGTCGGCGGCCTCGATGGCGCGGACTCGGCGCACGAGCCAGTAGATGACCACGCCGAACATCGTGAGCGGCAGCAAGGTCATGAAGATGGTCATGGAGAAGAACGCCTGCTGCGTCGCGTCGTCGCGGCCGGGCGAGCACACCGGGCACGCGAGCGCTTGCGCCGGCAGCGTCAGCATCGCGAGCACCAGCCAGGCGCAAAAAAGCCGCGACGAAGTCGGCGGCGTTGAAAAAAAACCGCGCATCACAGGTACACCCGCCAGTAGAGCAGCGGCCACACCGCCACCACGAAGTACCAGAAGATCTCCGCGGCCATCAGCTGCGGCATGACCAGGTTGCGCTGCAGCAAGCGCACGAAGCAGTACAGGAGCGCGAGCAGCGCGGCGACCGCGTGCGCAGCGTGCGCGCCGACGATCAGATAGAAGAACGCGCCGTGCGTGCTCGAGGTGACCGTGAGGCCCTCATTGAGCAGCGCCGCCCACTCCATGCCTTGGAAGGCGACGAAGAACGCGCCCAGCGCCATCGCGATGGCCATTGGCACGCGTGCGCTCGGCGGATCCTTGCTGAAGCGGCGGTGTGCGAAGAACAGCATCGCGCCGCTCGCGAGCAGCGCAGCGGTGTTGAACGCGGTCTGCTCGATCGGCAAGCGCGGCTGACCGGGCGGCGGCCAGCCACCGAGCGCACCGCTCTTCACGATCGTGTGCGCGCTGATGAAGCCGAAGAACATCATCTCCGCGAAGATGAAGATGATCATTCCGATCACCCCATTCGGCGCGAGCTGACGCCGCCGCGCGGCAGGCATCTTCTTGGCGATATGCAGAACCTTCGCGGTCACACCAGCCTCCTACCACTCAACTACGTCAGGACAAGAGGAGCGAAGCGACCCCGTGAAGGGGTGGGCCCCGATGGGCTTTGCCCAGCGGTCGGGGGAACGGCGTACGTTCCCCCGATGATTAGTGATGGGCGGCGGGCGCGTTGTGCGCTTCGGTCGTCGCGCGGTCGACTTCGTCCTGGGCTGCCATATTTTCCCAGTTGTTGCCGCGGTGCTTCATGACGTCGGGCGAGACACCAGCGAAGAACAGGAACAAGAACGCGACCGCAGCCAGCAGCAAATAGCTGACGATCCTCTTCTCGATGTTGAGGTGCATGAACCTCGATGCCACCAAGTAAGCCTTCACGATCGCGATGCCGAACGCGGTGACCAGCGTGACCCACTTAATCCCGATCTCGGGACCAGCGATGCTGACGAGCAAGAGGACGAGGAGAATGCCGTACGTCTTCTCGTAGCTCGGGTGATCGGCGTGGTCGCCGTGCCCGTGATCGCCGTGGCCCTTGTGATCGTGCGCGTGTCCGTGGTCGCTCATGACGATTCCTTCTCGGGTCTCTCGCGCGTTACTTCGCGATGTACAGCAGCGGAAACAGGAAGATCCAAATCAGGTCGACGAAGTGCCAGTAGTTGCCGATCAGCTCTACGCGCTGCAGCTCTCTGTTGTTGCGAACGTCGGAGCTGAGGATGGCCATGATGACCATGCCGCCGATGACGTGGCTGGCGTGGATGCCGGCTGCCACATAATAGAACGACCAGAAGGCGTTCTTCGTAATCACGTAGCCGTGCGAGATCTCTTGCGTCCACTCCATCGCTTTGATGCAGAGGAACATCGCGCCGCCGCCGAACGTGCACCACAGGAAGTTGGCGGCCCGCGGGCCGTTGCCCTTCTGAGCCGCATCGTGCGCCTTCACGGCAAAGAGGCTCGAAGTGAGCAGCACGAACGTGTTGGTCGCGCCGATCCAGGTCGTGGTCGCGCCCGCGAAGTCCGGGCCGGCGAACTCGGGGTGACCGAGGCGGTGCATCAAGTACGAGGCGAGCAAGCCGCCGAAGATCACGATTTCGGACGCGATCACCCACCAGACGGCGAGGCGGCCGGTGGGGATGCCCGTAGCGCTGCGAGTCGTTGCAATCGGTCTCATAACGTCTTGCCTCAGCTCTTCTCGTCTTGCGGCCAATAGTCGCTCTCACGACCGGGCACGCTGTATTCGTACGGCCCGCGGTAGCAGGTCGGCAGCTCCTTCCAGTTGCCGTGCGGCGGCGGCGAGTCCGCCGTCCACTCAAGCGTGTTGGCACGCCACGGGTTCTTACCCGCGACCTTGCCCGCCTTGAGGCTCCAGAAGAAGTTGAAGATGAAGATCAGCTGGGAGACCAGCATGATGATCAGCGAGATGCTCGCGAAGTGGCGGAGCGAGTAGTACTCGGGCCGCGACAGCTCGGGGAAGTTCTCGTAGCTCCAGATCCGGCGGTGCTGGCCGCCGAGGCCGAGAATGAACAGCGGGATGAAGATGCCGTTGAACGGGACGAACGTGAGCCAGAAGTGAATCTTGCCCAGCGTCTCGTTCATCATCCGGCCGAACATCTTCGGGTACCAGTACGTGACCGCGCAGAACACCGCGAGGATCGCGATCGGCACGAACGTGTAGTGGAAGTGCGCGAGCACGAAGTACGTGTCGTGGAAGTAGATGTCCGCGCCGCTGGCGCCGAGGAAGATGCCGGTCACGCCGCCGATGAGGAAGGCGACGAGGAACGACAGCGCCCAGAGCATCGGCGTGGTCAGGCGGATCGACCCGCCGTACAACGTCGCGATGTACACGAACATCATCTCCGCGATCGGGACCGAGATGAGCACGGTGGTGACCGTGAACACGTTGGCCATGCGCGGGTCGATGCCGGCGATGAACTGGTGGTGCGCCCAGACGAAGAAGCTGAGCAGGCCGGTCGCGAACGAGGTGAACAGCACCGTGCGGTAGCCGAACAGCTTCTTGCGCGAGAAGGTCGTGATGACCTCGGCGACCACGCCCAGCGCGGGCAGCAGCACGACGTACACCTCGGGGTGGCCGAAGAACCAGAACAGGTGCTGCCACAGGATCGGGTCGCCGCCCTTGTTCGGGTCGAAGAAGCCGGTGCCGACCGTCTGGTCGAAGAACAGCATGATCGCGCCGGCGAACAGCGGGCCGACCGAAGCCATGAACAGGATGCTCGCGATGACGATCATCCAAATCACGATCGGCATGTCGAACATCTTCATGCCGGGGGCACGCGAGTTCATCGCCGTCGTGACGAAGTTGATGCCGCCGAGGAGGAAGGCGATGAACTCGAGCGCGACCGCAACGAGCCAGATCGGCGCGCCGAGCGGCGTGTTGTTGTACTGGGCCTTCGCGGAGAGCGGCGGGTACGACGTCCACGCGCCACCGAACGCGCCGCCTTCGACGAAGAAGCCGGCGATCAGCACGATCGCGCTGAGCAAGAAGATTTGGTAGCTGAGGCGATTGAGCCTCGGGAACACCATGTCATCGCAGCCGATCATCAGCGGGATGAGGTAGTTGCCGAGCGCCGCGATCAGCACGGGCATCGCGACCCAGAAGATCATGATCGTGCCGTGGTTGGTGACCAGCGAGTTGTACTCAGCCGGATTCACCTGACCGAAGCCCGGCACATGCACGCCCGGGTAGGCCAGGTGCACGCGGAACACGTACGCCATGTAGCCACCGATGATGGCCATGAACATGCCCGTGAACAGGTACTGCATCGCGATCATCTTGTGGTCCGTGGACCACAGATACTTCTGAACGAAGCCCGGATCGTGGTGGTGATCATCGTGCGCGTGCGCGCCGTGATCGCCCTCCCCGTGGTGCTCATGAATTGGCGTGGCCATGTTTCGTTGCTCCTATGGGCTCACTTGACGGCGGCAAGAGATGCGTCTGGACGGTGTGAGCGGATCCAGGCGGCGTGGCCGTCGGCGCTCTCGATGACGACACGCGCGGGCATCAGGCCGTGGCCGATGCCGCACATCTCGGTGCACTGAATGTCGTAGGTGCCCGTCTTGGTGGGCTCGAACCAGCCGGTGATCACGCGGCCAGGGATCGCGTCTTGCTTCAACCGGAACACCGGGATGCTGAAGCTGTGCAGCACGTCGCGCGACTCGAGCTTGTAGTGGTACGTGCGGTTCACTTCGAGCCGAAGCTCGTCGTTCACGGCGATGTCGTCAGCGGTGTCGAGCTTGTTGTCGGCCCCGGGGTGCACGAACGTCCACGCCCATTGCTGCGCGATCACGCGCACGGTCGTATCGGGCGGCGGCAGGTCCTGCTTCACGTTGTACCAAACGCGAACCGCAGCCACGATCACGAGCACGTCGCACAGCAGCACGAGGTGGTGCGGATACGCGATCCACTTCATCTCGCTCTTCTGCTCGCCGGTGATGTACTGGGCCTTGACGCCCGGTTTCTCGCGGAACGCGACGACCAAGCCGATCAGGATGACCTCGGCCAGGACGCCCCAGAAGCCGACGATGATCGCGACCAGCGCGATGACGCCGTCGATGTCGTGCGCGTACGTCGACGCGGCCGGTAGGAAGCGCTCGATCAGGGTGTACATCAGTGCGCCCCTTCCTTGTGCTCGTGAGCTTCGTGGGCGTCGTGCTCACCGTGAGCAGCGGGCGCGGCGGCGGGCTTGATGAACTCGATGTGCTTGCCCGGGTCCTGCGGCTCGACGTCGCGGCCGAGCACGAACGCGAACACCGCGCTCACGTACAGAATGGTGCCAATGAGCACGAGCGCGAACCAGCGCTTGCTTTCGGACTCGGGAGTTGCGTTTTCGCTGATGGCCATCTCAGGTTCCCGCGCTCACTTGAGCGTCATGATGTGCGCGACCACGTCTTTGATCGCCTGTTCATCGGTGAGGATTGCGGCCATCGGGCGCATCTGCGCGCCTTCGAGGTCACCCGGGTTCGCTCCGCGCTCCCCCGCTTTGAACTTCTTGAGCTGCGCGATCAAGTACCAGTCGCTCGCGTTCTTGAGCGGCGGAGCCTTGAGCTGCTCGTTGCCGGCGCCGTCCACGCCGTGACAGGCCGTGCACGGCGCAAAAAGGGTCGAGCCCTTCGCAGCGTCGCCGCCGGTCGTGAAGGCTCCGCCCGGGCGGGGCAAGCTCGACACGTAGCCGGCGACCGCCTGGAGGTCCTGATCGTTGTGGAAGCTGATGGCCATCGGGCGCATCTGCATGCCGGTGATGTCGGCCGGATGGGTGCCGCGCACGCCGGTCCGGAACTTGTGCAGCTGCGCCTCGATGTACCACTTGGGCAAACCGGCGATGGCGGGCGCGTTGAACTTCGGATTTCCCTGGCCCTTCGTGCCGTGGCACGAGGTGCAGAGCTCGAAGATCTCGTCGCCGCTGGCCGTGGCCTCGGGCGGATGGATGTTCCACTCGCAGCCGAAAAGCACGAGCGGCAGACAGAATCGCAAGAGTGAGATCGGCGTACGCATGTCAGGTCATCCTCGTGCGAATCACTTGGGAGCCGGCGTCGTGGCCGGCGTCGCCGCAGGAGCGGCGCCTGGAGTAGGAGCAGCGCCTTCGGTGGGAGCAGGCGCAGCGCCTTCCGGCGCAACCGGTGCTGGAGCAGCGCCCGCCGCCGGGCGCAGAGCCGCGAGCTCGGCGGCGGTCCACGGGTTGGTGCGACCCGCGAGCGAGTCGCGAACTTGCTTCACGAACGCAGCGTCGATCTTCGACGCGCTGTTGCCGAAGCTCGTGCGCGCGTGGCTGATCGCTTCCGCGATCGACTCGTCGGTCATGCCCGCGGGCGGCGGCATCACGGCATTGAACGGCGTGCCGTTCACCTCGATCGGGCCGGACAAGCCGAGCAGAACGATGCGAACCGGGGTCTCCGGATCACCGGCCAGCCACGACGAGCCGGCGAGTGGAGGGAACGCGCCGGGCATGCCCTTGCCGTCGGCCTGATGGCACGCCTGGCAGACCGTCGCGTACGCGCCGCCTGCACCGGCGGCCGTGACCGCTGCCTTCTGGATATAGGGCACGTCGCGATTCGGCTGTGACAGCCCATGCGAGACGCTGGTCACCGATTCGACGTTCGGAACGATCGCGAATCCGGACGTGACACACACGCCGACGTAGACACCGATGCCGGTGATCACG